>Ga0209047_1001376_pt1 | contig 17868 bp, 8 predicted proteins | sample SaaInlV_165m_DNA_3_FD_184681 | JGI IMG/M metagenome (GOLD analysis project Ga0209047, IMG submission 184681) | Marine microbial communities from expanding oxygen minimum zones in the Saanich Inlet - Saanich Inlet SI037_S3LV_120m_DNA (SPAdes)... | ecosystem: Environmental > Aquatic > Marine >...
GTATCCAAGTTCAGCATCTGTATCTACTATCGTTTCACCATCAACTTTGACACGTAGTGTCCAAAGTCCATGCGTCATCGGGTGTTGAGGTCCCATTGTTATCCACATTTGTGCCATGATATTCACCTCACTTATTGCGGCCCTCGTCCGCAGGTTTACGTCCAAAACCTTGTGCGTCGTCGTACATTTCGTTATGTCCGTGATAGCGCAACTTGTGCTGCTTTTGTAACGGATGGAATTCATCTGGGCTATCGTGTGGGTTGAGGACTCGATGCATGTTTTTGTGTCCTTCAAAGTTAATTCCGACTAAGTCCCATGTTTCTTTTTCGTTCCAATCAGCACCAACCCAAAGGCTTTGGATAGAAGGTACTGTAGGAGAATCTCCTTGTTCAATTGCAATTCGAACTTCAAACTCCATTGGTATATCATCGCCACTTAAGTTCTCAGCAATATGAGTTGTATTTGTGTGCGGAACTACATTTGAAACCGGCATACGCATCATGTGATATGCAACTTCCCAGCCTCTCTCAGCAGGCCCATCGGGGTAGTGTGTTCCTGTTACCATTGAACAATAATTTACTGATAAATCAAATTTCATGAACTTTGCAACGGCCAACCAGTGTTGGGGTGTTGCGTCAATTCTGACGAAGGCCATCTTGAAGGCATTGGAGTGGTGTTCAACAGTAGATTCTACGCCACTACCGGAGAAACGTTCATTCAAAGCTGCAACACAAGATTCTGCCGCACTATTGCTTTGTTCTAGAGTTACTTTCATTCCCATGTTCAGTCCTCTCCTACGATAATTGGTTTCTCACCATCACGACCTGTGCTTGGAGCACCGCCTATGCGAATTATCTTTTCACGAAGCAAACCAAATCCATCGATTAGTGCTTCTGGCCGAGGCGGACAACCTGGAATGTATACATCGACCGGTATTACAGTGTCAACTCCTTCTAAGATATTGTAAGATTGAAAATATGGGCCACCTGAAATTGCACATTCTCCCATAGCAATACAATATTTCGGCTCAGGCATTTGCTCCCATAGACGAACGATTTTGTCTGCGAACTTCTTTGAAACCGGACCATTGACCAACAACACATCTGATTGACGAGGCGAGGAGCGGAACAATACTCCAAATCTATCACCATCAAATCGAGGCGTTGCTGCTGCGGCCATCTCAATGGCACAGCACTTAATTCCCAAGTGCAATGTAAAGAGCGATTTACGTCCAGCCCAATTGAAATATCGCCCTGCCAAAACGCTCAGGAATTGCTTGACTTTTGTTGCCTTTAGCGCTTCGTCGGTGACATCTCCGACCATTTCCACAAGGGCTCTGCTATTGAAAGCTGCAAAATTTTCTCCATCGTTAGACATAATATTTCACCTCAAATGTAGATGCGCCCTCTCTTGCGGAAAACATACCAAACTCCAGCGGACATTGTGCTGAAGAAGATTGCTAGAATCAACATGGCCATCTTGGCATCTTCTACGGCTGTTGCATCCACAATCTCCTTCGAAGTTGCATCACCAACAACCATTCCTCCAAGTACCAAAAACATGAATGCTACATCAAACACTAAGAAAATTATTGCATACCAATAATATTGAAAGTGGAATTGAATCATCGCATCTCCAACTGGTTCACTACCACATTCAAAAGTGGTTAAACGACGTGGGTAGAGGCTGTGGTCAACTTCATATCCCTCCAAAAGATATGATTTTGTGATGTGTGGTCGAGCAGGATCGACCTTTGGCCTAACAACCCAAGTAATGAGGAAATTAGTCAATGGCATAATGATGCCAAGTATGGCTAAAAAGCCAATCGAAAGATAGGCGCTTGGAACCGATTCTATTCCGGACATTTAATCACCATTGCACATAGCATACGCTGTGTGATTTGTCCGACTGGAAGACTGCCCATAAGCGTTACCAACTAAGCCCGCGACATTGAGTGCCTCAGTACCCCTTTTAGAGCGCTCATGCAATATTTTTACAATTAGAGGAGATTGTGCCGTGATTATTTCTTTGGGCGCATCAAAAATGCAACAAATATCGAAATTATTAATCCTGTCAAAATCCATATTGTAGCCTCATTGTCAAATACTCCACCGAAAGGTCCGATGTCTTCTTGACTTTGAACAGTAAATTCAATATTTTCGCGATTGACTACGCCGCTTTCGATGGGTTCTGCTGAAAGTGTAAATTTGAACTTATCTTCCATTTCACCACCGCTAGGAGGGCGTACAATCACTTCGATCAATACCGAAGAATCAACATCAATCCAACATAATAAATCCACACCATCTCTTGTACATTCATAATCATTAGAAATGGAAACACTCCAATCTCGCAAATTCTCTGAGGTGAAAATTCTCACTTCAGAGCGTATATTGCCAGAATTATAGACCTCGACTTCAAATTCCGCACGCTCTGTAAAGGAAACTATGTAATCGGTTGCAATGTTTTCATCTATAAATTTGAAGTCATAAATAATCTGCACATCTAATGCAATCGTTGCTCTTCCTGAACGGTTGGCTGCATTGGATACGCTTGTTACCACGATTTCCAATACGCCGCTGTCGCCTGTTTCAGCACTTGGATTGACGGCGAGTGTGAGCAAAAAGTACTGCTCAAATGGCCTTGCTTCATGACCCATAATTAGATCTAATTCCAACATTCTGGATTCGACGCCATTTTTACTTGATTCGGTAATTGGTTTGCCTAATTCATCTATGGAAAATTCACCTCTTGATAGATTCCAAATACCAAATCCTACAGGTATTTCAACCGGGCCTTCAACCTTCATTCCATTCATCCTAATATCTCTAGTCGCAATACCTTCTAAACCATTGATTTCAAACAGGGCATCGTCATCTCTATCGCCTGTGTTTTTCACCCAAACTCCGTATTCTTTACTTCCGCTTGGAGCGAGAGTGACAAGCCCGGAACGACCATCTAATCCACCATCTTCTAACCGAACATCCATCTGGTAATTCCGATCCGATTGAATTGCAAGTACTATTACTTCTCTTTGATTATCTGGAATCCCATCTTCATCCAAATCTTGTGAATTGGTATCATCTTTGTTGGTAATTCGTAGGGTCAATCTAGTACTGTCTAGTTCTTCTTCACCATCAATACTCACTACGAGATACACAACCAATGTTGAGCGGGGTGCAACATTAATCTCAGTAAACTTGTTTCCGGCAGCATCCTCGAATGAGGTGCCCCAATTTGGAGTTGCTGTTTGCGACATTACTGCGCAACGGAATGTATCCTCAACATTCCCTTGATTTTCTATTGAAATCGGGAAGCGAACTTCCGTATCAGAACGCCCTGTTTGGTCTGAGGTAGTGGATTCAATTTCCATTGCATGATACGCTGCAACTGTTACTGAGAGTGTAATCTCAGCAAATACAACGCCTCCATTATTGGAAAGTACAGATAGCACGATTTCTATTTGTTCATCAGCTAGTGCAAGATGCGGCACATTTACTGTAACCTCAACATCTCCACTTCTTTCATTGCCATGCTTAGAACCGAGTGTTATCGATGATTTTGACAATTGAACGCTCCATCCTTGTGGTGGTGAGGATGATGAAAGTTTGAAAGTGTCTACACCATTTCCTTGATTTGTAACAGTCAATGTAGTTGTGCCGTTGTCGCCTGGTTGAATATTAGGCAGGAAGGAACTGACTAGGGAAAGAGATGCATCATGAGATTGACCCAATACAACTCTAATGTCCTTATCGCACTTAACTGAACTGCCTTCTTTACCTTGTATCTCTATTAATGATTCAGAACCTGCTTCAGCAGAATCATCTGGAGTGACTTTGAAATTGAATGTTTTTGTATCATCATAACCTAGTAGCCCGGAAGATGCCCCCACAACACTTACCCAAGATGCTCTTGAACCGGATGTTCCAACTGAAATGGTCCAATCTACATTCCCCTCATTTGTGAATGTTGCAGAAAAAGTACCCTCTGCACCAGGCGTCACTGAAATTGAGTTCTTGTTCAAAGTCATTGAACATTCATGTAATTCTGGGACTGTCAAATCGAAATCTTGAGTATCGGATGTACCTTCTGGTGATGGGTCGTTGCTCACAACTCCCTCAGCCTCCCAGCAATATTCGTCTGCAGATTGTCCTTCCGGCACTTCTACAGAGATAGTAACAAATTCACTTTCGTTAGCATCAATATTTACTGAAGTATCACTTAGAGTGACGGTAAACTGGTCTGCCTCCCCTGAATTAGCGCAACCTGATCCAGATATTCCGGAAGTAGTTAGAGTGATTGTTTCATTTGTTTGGCCTGTATTTTCAACCTCAAGACTGTATTCAACAACGCTTTCTCCACCCCATGTTTTTGACGGTGATGCCATCTTCAAATCTACACCGAATACTGCACTGCCTGAACCATCGCCAGCAGTTGTAGTAACTGTTGAAGTTTCTTGAGCAGGTGCACCTGGAGGTGTTGCTCCGTCGGCGGCGGAAACGGTGACAGTTGTATCACAACTGCCCTCTGCGGTTTGAGTCAAAGTTACATTCATAGTGGTCTCTTCATATGTACCAGCATCTATCGGCCCTGATATTTGGCTTGCTTGAGAAGAATATTGACCGCATTCAGCAGTTCCTTCTTCACTTGAAGATATTTGGACAGTCACAGGATCTGAACCTGTGTTGCGAACACGAATGGTGTATTCTCCGGATTCGCCCGGATTTATTTCTAGACTACTTGGTATCATTGTGACAGTAATTTGAGCGTCACGTGCACCATCAGCAGAAACCGCTGGAGCGATGATAGGTAGCATGGAAAATACTAGCAAAGCCATAAGGAAAATTGCAGCCTTTGACTGCTTCCTTGTCTGATTATTACGGGAGTCCATGACTCCCGGACAAGCCATCACTATCATAAGGCTATGCTCAGTTGTGTATAAAATTGAGATTTGAGAACAATAATTCATTTCCGGAGCACTATGCATTAATGAAATCAATTACAGGGGCTTGGCAATTTGTACAATGCTCTATTTGCGAAATATCACAGCCATCTTTAGCAGTACCATGATATCTCGCACCACATGAAGGACAACCCAAAATATCCTCTGAAGCTGGTAATTTACAAATCCAACACATTACCGTTGATTGGGTATTATCTTGTTGTTCAACTTCGGCTGATATTGCTGCTACTGGTGCGAAGGTACCAGGAAGCGGAGCAATTGTTGGTAATGCTTTTTGGTTTGGCGAAGGTGAACTCAGATTATTTATTGGTTGCAACTCTTTTTTGTTTGTGCTAATATTATTTCTATACAAAACCACTCCAATTATTGACAATAACACAAGAACTGCGATCATTGCAATTCCGTTGTTGATGAATGATTCGCTCCCTGTACCAGTAGGCTCTCCTTCGGCTGAAACATCGAATGAAACACTTGGATTAACAAGCAGGTGAGATTCTTCAAATTGTAAAGTTATAGTTCCATCACCAGGTCTATCTGCCCTTACATTAACTCTAACAACTTTGGATTGCCCAGCTTCTAGAGTGATTACATCATTTCCGATTATTTCGGAAAACCAATCGGCTGATGCTTCGGTGTTGATTTTGTATGACCATGCTACATTTCCAGAATTTGTCACATCGATGGAAAGAGTTTCTGTGATTCCGGTTTCAAACTTCTCATTTCTTTCCGCACTCCAAATGGCTGATTCAACCGAAGCGACGTACAAACTAAATTGTTCGCGATATTCTACTCCATTTCCATTCAATATTAGAGTAAATGTAGGTTCACTTAGTGGTGCCATATTACCTGATATGAGAATTGAACATTGTAGTAATTGGAATTGTAAATATCCTACAACTCCAATATTTCGGCACTCCCCGAATAGTCCTGGGTCTAGAGTGACTGAAACTGAAGGCTCCCAATCAACATCTGCGTTATTGCCCACTAGCCAAGTGAAGTTAAGACTCTCTCCGCTCGGATGTGAGCCACTACCCAATGGATGGCCATATGAGGTTCCATCTGCAAGTATGAGTGAAGAAAAATCTAATGTTGGTTGTGCTAAGATTTCAACATCAATATATCCAGTCCAAGAATACCTATCTGAGCCATTGTCAAGATTGAATTTAATTTCTCCAGATTTCCCTGAGCCTTGTGAGTTAACCGTTACAATGATGTTGCTGGTCGATGCCCAATTTAACCCAATTATATCGGTTGATGAAGCCCATTGCCAACCACTTGGCAATTCTATTGATGGAGTTAAATCTAGGTCAATATTTCCACTATGCTGGATGCTAAACATTAGACTGAGGGATGAATCTGGCCTCATCTTTCCAAAATTATTTTGTAAGTCGATATCTATTTCTCTTATTTCCATTACTTTAATTGGAATGTCATATACATAAGATACTGGGTTTTCAGTTTGTGAAACTGCAGTTAGTTTAACCATTCTTTCAGCCCCTGCACCTGTCATTACTTGTGGAGGAATAAAGGTGATTCCAATATTTTTCTGACCATCTTGTGCAATCAATCCTGTTGAACCTGAAATCGCACCGGATTCGCTTCCTAAATCATCAAATCCTGCTTGCCAACCAGCTGGTGCTTCTAAGAATAGGTCGTAGCCAATATCATCATTACCGATGTTGAAGAATCTAATGTCAATGCTTGTTGCATCAACTGGATGCACTGGAACGATTTGGTAGTCGTATTCAAGATTGGTTTTTGAAAGCCTTGGAACAACTAAATCTACTGCATATGGGTAATTTACTCCATTATCTACATCAATTCCAATTAAGTTAATTCGATATGTTCCTGGATCTGGAGGCGTTGGGTGAACTAGTGTCACCGTAATCTCTGTAGATTCTTGGCCTTCAAGTGAATGATTTGATTGAGTTGTGCCTACGTACCATGAAATCGCTACATTATCTTCCACATGAATCAAACTATCAACCAACATTGAAGCATTGGTCGCAATCAATGCTGTGTTGGTTAGAGAAACATTCCATGATGTAGCAGATGATTGGGTATTGTCAAGAGTGATTATTTGCGTTTCACTTGACAATTTCACACCTGGTGCTGTGACATTAACAATAATATTATGTTGATTGTTATTTTCAAGAATTTCTTCAATCTCATCATCAGGGTCTATTGTAAATGATAAGGTTGATTGGCCCGAGATTACAGGCGTCCATGTCCAAAACATGGACTTGGTAGAACCTGCTCCCAACTCAATTGACTTGCGTGTTATTTCGTTTGAATCCACTGAAAAGACTACATCAAAGGTTTCGGCTTTGACATTTCCTGCATTGAATACTTTTGTCTCAATATGAACTGGGTCGCCTACTTGTGGAATACTCACATCCATTGAAAAATCATCGACCATTACCATCGGGTCCGGACGTAAATCATTGACTCCATGCCCCATTACTGCAATTGAATATGCTTGAGCTGAACTACCTCCTTGGTAGGTATTTTTCGCCTTAACGGTCCAAACACCACTCATCGCATAATCCAATAATACAACTTCCATGTTATTGGTATCATCAGCACTTCCTCCTGTTGTTGAGCGCCCATTGGCAAAATCATTACCTTTGTAGATTGTTCCATCCGGAGAAGTGATAATCAAATCTAAATTGTTAACTAATTTTTTGTTGGAAAAGGAAGAACCTCTTTCATCTGACCATGCTAATACAACCTTGAACTTTCCATTGTTCTGAGTTAGATTGAATGAATATGATTTAGAATTTCCAGAGCCAGAAAGTACCGACCTATCATCAACCCAAATCCCTTGACCACTTTGTGGTGCAAGTGTTTCTCTTAGATTGATTCGCCCCCATCCTTCATCGTTGTTAGGAATATCTCTTGTACCGGTGTCTTGGGCGCCAAGAACGAGTAATGCCTTGACTAAAGCACCTTGTGGAGCTGGGCGTTGTGCTATTTCCTCAAGGTATTCTCTGACCATCGCTGCAGCCCCTGCTGCATTTGGAGTTGCCATCGAAGTCCCAGTATATTCTAGATACCAGCTGTTTGACCAAGTTGAGCCAGAAGTGTCTGTTGCTTCTTGAGCACGGCATGAGCGCACATATCCACCCGGTGCAATGATGTCGGGTTTTATTCTGCCATCATCAGTAGGTCCACGGCTTGAACCACTCATCAAATTATCAGGTGCACCTGAATAACGATTTTGATGATTGCCGACTGAAAGGCTGTTTTTTGCAGTGGCTGGAGGTGAAACTGTTCCGCTTGCAGGGCCGTCATTTCCAGCAGCGAATAGAATTGTCAAACCCTCTCTGCCGTTGTAATATTTGTCGTAATAATTTGCCCTGTCGTCAACATCTTCCGCTTCTGAATCATATTTTCCTTGCTGGCTTGCTGCACTTGAACCCCATGAGTTAGTATGGGTTCGCGCACCTGCACTATATGCTGAATTCATCAAATAATTTAGAGAAGGTGATTGGAAATTACCGGTATTGTCATTCTCCATTGCCTGGAAATACAATTCTGCTGAAGGTGCAACTCCTGCATATCCTCCTTTGCTACCATCTCCCAACACAGTACATGCAACGTGCGTTCCATGACCTGAATGTTTGTCCGCGGTAGAACCATCTCCTATCACATCATTACTGCTGACCAATCTCGTACCGAAATCGCCATGATCATCATCCAAACCTGAATCTGCAACAGCAACAATCTGACCTGAGCCATCCAAATCTGTTGTAAAGTATGATTTCATTACTGTTGTTTTCATATGGCTTCGGGCGTTATCATTGTCAATAGAAAATTGTGGATTAAAACGGAATGAACGAACACTAGGTTGCATAATTATTTCTGCAATTTGTTCACTATTCAATTGTCCTTGATAGCGCCCTTCATCCCATTTTATAATATCTGATAATCCTGCTTTGGAAACGTCATCAAGTGATTGGGAAATTGAATATCCTTGCTCGTCGATTAATTCTACTGAATCAACAGGACCCAATTCATTTCTCCAGCCTTCAAGCCTCATTGTTTGTCCTTGTAGGGCACTGGTTCCATCCGTTAGCATCATGATATCCAATATGGCATCATCGATTAATAGCGCTAATGGAACTTGATGAGTTGCTACAACGCCTTGTATGCTACTCGCTTGCTCAATTGAGTTGGATGTTGCTTGAATGATTAAACCGGAAGGCGCAATTAATTCTCTAATCATTAATCCTTGAATATCATTCAATTGTTGTCTTGCTTGTTCCATCCTTATCGAATCATCTACAATCAATAATGCAAGGTCTGGACGTACTTGCATTAATTCCATTGGTATTGGCCTTGATGTCGTGAATCCAAATTGGTCAAAATCACCAATCCGTGACGATGCAATACTCGGCCTAACCTCTAGAGAATATGTGTTATCATATTCCCCAACTGCATCGGAGTAAACTCCGTCTACTAAGTCAAATCTAACCCACTCTGTTTGAGTTTCCTCCAATTGTGTTGATACTGAGTTTTCACCCGTAGGGTGAAGCATTGGACTTAGTATTTGCAATACGAATACCGCAACCAAGCATAACGCCATTCTCAGTGAACTGCTAGTATGCACGAGTTGAGGGCTGGCCTACCCCGTATTATCGCTTCGGGTGCATTGATTGTATTGTGCCTCATTAATAGTGGCTCAAGAATTAGGCCAAGTGGTTTTTTCACCTTCATCAATAAATATCTCACTTGACCAATGCCCCACAGAATGATACCAATCTTGTCGGTTTTCATCACCATTGAAATCGGTCCACTCTAAATGTGTATGAACGACATAATCGTTCCAAACTGTATACCCTGATACTAACATCTCTAAATCATCACCAGCAATTGAAGAATGTGATGACACTTTATCCAATTCAACCCTCACTTTGTCGAGAACTAATCCATCAACATCTTGGAATTCAATTTGAATCACAACATCGGTTATTGCTCTACTACCATCATTGGACAACTCAGCCATTAGCAAATGTCCACCACTTTGTTTGTAATGAGTTTCCAACACGACAGAATCTCTAGGAAGAACCCAATACCAGCCACTAAGAATTACTCCTATCATCAAGAGAATTACTACACCTGCTAATACCACTTGGTAAGGGTCTACATCAGACACTTTTTCTTTGAACAATTTTGCTGCCTCTTGGGCCCGTTCCCAGTCCTCTCTTTCCTCTTCGTTATCTCCATCAAATTCGCCTAATTCCGCTTGTTTGTCCAACCCTAAGGCTAACAATCCACTTGAATCTATGATGTCGTCTTCGTGAACCAATAGTTCTCCATCTTGACCTTTTGCGAGATGTTTTGATTGTGAATCGTTTGTCATATTATCACCCCAATATCGCAAGACCTGATGCAAGAATTGTAGTCAACGGTTCAACGACCATCACGTGTCTAGTTTCAACAGCACCACCGGTCAATGTTCCAATCAATGAAAGATCGGTCACGATTCCATTAATGCCCATAGATGATGCAGTAGGTATTACTCCAATGAATTGCGCATCAAGAAGAACTGCTCGGCCATCTAATTCGATGCCATCCAATGAAGGATTGTAATAACCGGGCTCTATTGTGGCTTGAGCACTTACCACAATTCGGCCATTCGTAATATCATCTAATACAATGATTGGGTACCTTAGGGGTCCTTCATAAATATGAATTGTTGCAGATTTCAAATCTTGTCCGACAATTTCAATTCTATCAATTGTCACTCCCGGAGCGCTTGGGACATCTGTTTGACGAATGTATACTCGCTTTACACCAACACCACTTGAATCAACTCGCATTCCCCAATCTTCGGTCGGCTCAAGAACGAATCGGCTAGGTAGGTTTTCAGCCAACATCAGAATATTTCCTTTGGAATCTATCGCCCTTCCATTAGCTTCAACATACAAATCCATATCATCTGTATTCGATGTATAATCCAAACTCATCATTCCTTGGAATGAACTCATTTCACGTATATCAAAAACAAGATGTGGTTGCGCTTTCAACTGCATAAATGCTGGTAAATCTCTCATGAATACAGTGGCTGGCCACCAGAACCCATCTACATATCTCATAGACTGTAACATCAAAGCATCTGCTGAATGGTCACCGATACGATGTTCTTTTGGCACATCAATATCAACAAATAATACATCGCCGATAGTTGCAGAGAAATTCGTTATTGATTGAGGAACTCCAACGATGAGCGCTTCAATCCTATTCATCTCAAATTTGTCAACAAATATTGCATGTGCAGAGTTTAATCTTGCTCCGATATCGTAATGCATATCAACGGTAACGCGAGGTACTGTCAAATTATCTTGGGTGGAAAATACTGCATTTGCAGTGATAATATTGGGGTTTTGGTCATCAAGTCCGTCCAATACCAATTTTATTTCTTTCCCGTCAAATCCATTTACCTCAAAGGTCAATTGCTGACGTTCAGGTCGCCATTGATTTAATTCGACATCTATTTCATAAGTTGGAATCCCATCAAGTGTTCTGTAATCATATTCTAAAATTATCACTCCAGGTGGCAAATTAGGTAACCATGAACGCAGATGCCAAGAGCGTCTATCTTCAAGAGTAATACCTTGTAGTGCCCATTTTGTCAGATTAACATGGGCTATTTCTTCTTCTGTAATGATGGAATCTGATAATGCATTTGCCAATGTCATAGAATCGGTAATATTTGCCGCCTCCAGTGCTGCGACCACAGCATCTAACTCATTCCCGCTAATCATGCCATCTTCTAGTGCTGAAAAGACAACCTGACGGCTGGAAAGAGTGAATGTAGGCATTCTTGAGAGATTGAATACAACGCGTGTTTGTTCCGCGATTTCCATAGATAGCCCGTGTTGCCAACTAGGTGTTTTTTCGAGATTTGTACCCTTTACGAAATCAGCAGTAATATCAAATTCTTCACCTGTTTCTAGATTGATGCCTATCGCCATATCTTCGTTATTTCCAGAGGTGCCTGCAAAATCCATTGACATTGAGTGAATGAAACCATTGACTACCGAACCAAAATCAACAAGGTCACCCAAAAAGAATGAAAGCGCTTCAATACCCTCACCATCTCCAAAGTCTGGTAATTGCAAACTGGTTGAATCCACTGAACTTGGATATGCCATTGTGATATTAGCTGGAAGTGGGTCAAGTCTTGCTTTGCCATTCATCCCCAAAAACGGATCATCATATACAGAAACATCCTCCATCATGATATTGAAAGGAGATGAACTTGAACGCAATAATTGAATTCTTGAATTACCTTCAGGTCCGCTGGAAGATGGCACTAGAGGTGATAACCTTTGCAGGCTTGTGACATTAGATATTTGGGCGCTTAGACTGGCTTCCCCATTATTGTCATCAACCCAATATCTAAAGTGGTCCCCATCCATTGTCAGTGGTTGTGATGCATTTGTCATTTGAATCTGGATTGAATCCATTGGTTCTGTTGCGTAATATCCTATCGTGTCACCTAACAATATGGAAAAAGTAGCAGGAAGACCGGCAAGCCGAATTGCATTTCTTTGGTCACCGGATGTTCCTCCATAAGTAATTGTTCCAATAGGTGTACTTGCTGAATATGATAATTCATCCGCAGTTTGGATTACTGAAAAACTGCTAGGTCGATTTGAAACCGTTGCTGATTGTTGTACTGCATTTTCCAAATCACCGCCATGGTGTTTGATGTGACCAATTAACAATGGGCCTCCTTCAACACCATTTAGTTGCATATTTCTAATTTCATTTACTGGGTCAAAGGCATGTCTAATATGGCTAATTCCACCAATTTTTATGCTGATCGCCACCGGCACAAGTGGCGGCTGACTACCTAGCCTACCGGCTACAACCTCCATGTCCATATTTTGAGAAAGGAGGATGTGGTCCATCTCTGGCAACCAAGGTTGGTCTGAAGATGAGATTGCTAATTCAATATTACCTATCTCCATAGATTCTCTAATCGATGTTGGCAGACTCTGTTTTATCTGATTGTAACAATTGACATTAACTTCTCCGCCACTTGAACCTGCAGTTCCTACTATTGAAGAAGGAAGGCCATTTACTACATCGCCAATATCCAAAATGATTTCAACTATTGAAAGTAAGGCATTGTCAAATACCTGTGCAACTGTATTTAGATTTGGATTATCAAAATTGATTCTTCCTAAACCACTGCTTGGAACTAAGAAACTTCCTTGCACTACTATTGCTTTAGGTAAATTATCAACTGCTAATTGTAGTGATGATGAGTCATTTGCATAACCGCCTCTCATGAAAGTTGATTTGTATTCCAATCGGTCTATTGATTCAGTTCCGACAATGGCAATCAATGTATTTGGTGGAGAACTCGGGTTTACTGGTAGGGTTGGGTCATTTACATTATCCTCTTTGTCATCTGTGAAATTTTTAATTGCAATAATCAATGACAATCTTGTCGGCATATCGCCTGGAAGATTTGCAGAACCTGGTGCTTCTCCAATCATTGTGAAAATTGCATCTATTTCGTCGTTATGTAATGTTCCTGATGGCAATCCTCTAATCCATGCCCTTGAATCAGTGATATTGCCAAATGGTAAATCTCCCTCTGGAACTTCAGACCTATCTTCAAAGTAATGGACAAAAATATCCGCACCGGTATCTGAATAAATCTCAACTGTGTCAAATGAATTCTTACCAAAATTATCATTTCTTAAAGTCAAATCAACTTCGCCTGGAATCAATGTTGAACCGCTTTCTGGGTGGAACCCAGCATCAATGTATGCCAATTCCAATACTGGGACTGCTTGACCGGTCGTTTGTTGCCCAAAATGAACATAACCAATACCAACACCAAATCCACATTTATGCATTCTAGATTCTGCAAGGTGGTCATTTATTGGATCATAATAATCGTCGTCATCTTGGCAATCTGTTTGAAGGTTTGATGAGTCGTGGTTGGGATTAACAATTCTCAAAGCATATGGGGCAGATACCGATGTCAATGCTAATTCTGATGAATTTACTTGGCCACCTATTAGCGCTGCTATCAATTGAAACGCACTGGTGTATGCTGAGGTGAGGTCGAATGTCATCTTTTGAATCCCTACACCTAATGAGAATTCACTCGGAGGTTGAGTAAAACGTGTATCGATTACAATCGCATAAGATTCCGAATCATCAAAAGTAATATCGAATGCTAATCCCTTCATTAGGCTGACTTCTAAATGTGCAAGTTCGTTCCATAATGGATCGTTCTGATTTAGTGTGGTCACCTTCCATTTGAAAGTAGGGCGTATCCAAAGTTCCTCTATTATTGGAATAATATCATCACTGAATTCAACACCAATTCCTTCACCTAATGTGGTAATACCTTCGACTGTTAATCCAACAGATAGGTCATCAGTACCATCTCCATCTACATCGATATAATTCTCAAATAATGTCAAACCGCCTGATGCGGTGAATATCTCTCCTGTGAAAGTACCAGAATCCCATGCTTCATATGAGGGGCCATTATTTTTTGATGAAAAATTGACATAAATTGCATAGGTATTTATTCCAATACCCAATAAGTTCTCTGCACTAAATTGTTCTGTTGAAAATAATGTATCATAGAGATTGTAAGGCCATCCGGATGGATGAGTTGCTTCTCCAATAAGGAATTGATATGGTTTGGGATGGTCCGTTTCAAAAGGACTAGCATCACGCATCTCAACATCATCGAGGTACCCATCTGCTTCACTTAACGCATCGGTTGCAGTAATTGGTCTTGCAGCCGCATCAACATATGCCAATGAATTATCTGCACCTTGTATAGCGATTAATGATTCACCACTTTGCTCCCTATCTGCTAATGTTTGAACAAGAGCGTCTAGAACACCAAAATCATCTCTTGCAACACTCACATCGGCATTGACTGGAACTGCGATTGAAGACATCATAACTAATACGAGGAAAATAGCCATTCTGCGAGGGTCTGCCTTTTGTGGCAAACCTTGTCGTATCAAGCGTGGCTTTCGCTCATCCATGCACTAAAGGAAAATTAACACCTATGAGAAGCATTCGCCTCTTTGCATAATTAATAGGGCTAATTTAGAAGTTTTACAAAATAATCAAATGCTCGGCGTCAAACTGTAATCGGAGTAATTTATGCTCTAACTATGTTATCTACTTGGCAAGAAGGACACGCTACAACCGCTTGAGGTATTCCAGCCGGAAGCGTAATTTCAAATCCTGCGCCACAAGATTCACAAACACATTGCATTATCTGGTCAACTGCAACGATTTGCTCTTCAATAACTTGTTCTTCAACAACTTTCTCTTCGTCAACTGCCGGAGGTGCGACTGACACTCCCTGAGGAAGAGCAATCCCGCCGCTCTCAACCGCTGCCATTGGGGCTTGATTATTCACCGGCTGTGTAGTTGGTTGAGGCGCCTCATCCTCTTGAAATAGAGATGCGGCTTCTGAAGCTGATGACAGACTACCTGCACTCATCTGAGGGGCTTGGGCAAAGGCATGAGTTGCGGCGAATCCACTGTCAGCAGAATTTTCATTACCATATATTTGTTGTAATTCAGCCTCCTTTTGTGCCGATTCACTATCGCTTTGAGATTGTACATCTCCAGCATCAAGCCCTGCCAACTGAATTGCACTAGCAAAGATTGGTAAGGAGCGTGTCTGTTTTACAGTAGCCAAGTGAACTATTATTTCTGCTTCGGATAAGCCTCGACCCAGCAATAGATCTGTTGCAATACTGGTTTGCCATCTCCTATGACCCAAAATTGCTACTGCGGAGGTGATTGCAACAACAAATAGAACCAAAAATAGAATCGGAACAATTCCATCTTGTATTGGTGCTGCAATTATGTCAACGGCGAAAGCATGTGAATCTGAATTATTCGATTGGTCAAATACGGTTAATACCACTTCGTTACGGCCAACTTTGCTGAAACTAATGCTGGTTTGATATCCAATTAAATCTGCATCATCTCTTGGGTTGCCGTTGTTATCAGTATCTCTATTTGGTTGTAAATCCCAATGATATCGCAATTGGGTGAGGTCATCATATGAATCTGTGGCTGAAACAGAAAATGCTATTTCATCTCCAACAATTCCTGAAGATGCTAATCCGTCAAGGCTAGATTGTTCAAGCACAGGAAGTGTTGTATCTAAGACAATTACACTTGTAGTGGCCGAATTGGTATTCCCTGCACTATCTGAAACAATTAATCCGATGTCGTGAGTACCTATGTCATTCCAACTTAGAAGAATAGAATCATTTTGACCATATGGTGTGCCATCATATGTCCATGCGCAAGATAATGCCGTGTAATCATCACTGCTTGCATCGCAATTGAAAGAAATTGTTTCGCCGATATTTACTCTCCAGCCATTACTGACCGGCAATCCACTGCCGGTGATTCTAGCAACAGGGTCTACGATATCAACCACTGTTATTGTATGATTTGATTGGGCGATCTCTCCGGTTTTTGAAGTAGCGGTTAGTGTTACTGTCTTCACACCTGGGATTTGCCAATGTGCTTCTACTTCCCATCCGCTGGCATCATTGTTTGCCAAACCGTCACTGGAATAATAATCCCAACTAAGAGTGTCGATTTGTTGCAACTGATTCGGAGAATTATATGCATCCAAAGTGATGTACTGCCCTATTGCAACTGTTGAATTCCCGTCATCGCTAATGATTGGATTTAATGGTGGTGCCAATTCAACTCTAACAGTCATTCTGACATCTTCTGCTCCATCTCCACCACCGACTGGGGTATCGGTGTTGTCTGCGATGATTACTAATTCTTGACCATCTAATTCATTCGGCACTAGCCAAGTCAAAGAATCGGAATCTGCAATATTTTGTAAATCCCCGCCGGTAACATACAATGAACCAACTCCGCCACTTGAATAAAGGTCATGCATTTCTTTTGTCTGCAAATATACATCTGCTTGACCTTGTAATGCCCATGCGGAAATGACAATGGTTGTACCTGCATCTAATTTCAAATCCTCACCAGACAATAAGACCTGACTACTTTGATTATCCATTTGAATCAGATTGTGAAATGGTGTCCAATAAGATTGTTCCATCTTTGTTACGGAAAGTGAAACCTGTGATTGATTTCCACCTTGATCGCCCATACCTTGGTCCCCATCATGGGCCAAATTATCTAAAACAACATACCAAGTTTTTGCTGAAATTGCTGCTGGAACTTGCCAATTAAATATATACTGCCCTTCTGCATTTTCTGTGCTTGCAATCTGTTCGAAAGCGTTGTGATATGATTGGCCCAAATCATATGCTTGAACTCCATTTTCATCAAAAATTAGCAGGTCGATGGGTTGTAATATTGTTGTATCAAATTGATATACATCTCCTGGTTGTAATTGTCCTAAATCAACTTTGACACACACATCACCGTCAATTGATATTGAACCGGGAATACTTGAGATATCTTGTTGTAAACAATTCGGAGTTGCTCTTCCGGATTCAGCTGCAATCGCAGAAGGCCAAATCATCATGGCGACGAGTATCAGAGCGATGATGCGCGATTGCATGATTTGGCGCTCGCATTATCACACTTCAAGGGTTTGCTTGCTTGAATCAACGGCTCCAACCATTACCGTTCCAAAATAAGTGAATAATTTTACCATCGTTTTCAACAATTATTCTGTCTCCATCGGATAATGCTGAACACGAAATATCGCTGTCTTTCAGTGCTGATTGAGCCTCTTTCAAAGAATCTTGTGAATCTTTAATCCGAGAGGAATAGTGTGTTATCGCCAAGTGTTTAGCGTTGCACTGAATGGCAGTTCTTGCTGCGCCTGTTGCAGTGCAATGCAAGAATTCATCAGCCCATTTTGCTGCATCTTCAACGAAAGT
>Ga0209047_1001389_pt1 | contig 17780 bp, 9 predicted proteins | sample SaaInlV_165m_DNA_3_FD_184681 | JGI IMG/M metagenome (GOLD analysis project Ga0209047, IMG submission 184681) | Marine microbial communities from expanding oxygen minimum zones in the Saanich Inlet - Saanich Inlet SI037_S3LV_120m_DNA (SPAdes)... | ecosystem: Environmental > Aquatic > Marine >...
GTGACGAGGCAACCGTCGTCGCGCAGGAACACCGACTCGGCGGCCTCGTGCATCAAGACCTCGTGTCGGGTACTGAGGCAGTCGCCGTCTGCGTCGGACCAGCCAGATCCCCAGTCGTCGCGGTCGTATGGAACCGGTGCCGGCTCGTTGCTGATGGCGAGTTGTGAAAGCAGGTCAGCGGTCCAGTCGGCTCCGACTGCAGGCGCCACGGAGGTGGGTGAGCCAGCCACGACCGGTATCGGTGTTGTGGCAACTACCGAATCGCTCTCACCAGCGGAGGAAACCGTCGTGGAGGGAACGACGGTCGTGGCTACTGCGGCTGTGGTCGAGACAACCGAAACCGGGGTCGTAGTGGCCGTCTCATCGCCTGTACCCGAACAGGCGACAACCACCAGACCCAACAGCAGCCACCTCACGCGCTTCAACCCACTCCCCTCGATCACACCCGGGTACAGATCGTAGACAATGACCTGCGGTGGAGTCCCTTCGCACCGACTTGTGCGTCAAACCGGGTGTCATCCTGAACAGATAGGAGAGCCTCTACCGGGTCAGGCCTCGTCCCCCTCCTCACCGACGAGTTCGAGCCTGAGGCTCTCGGAGGCGTCAACCGCCTCGGCCAGGGCCGCCAACGCCTCCGGGGAGTACTCGCCGCTGCGTGAGGCGATCATCGAGTAGCCGATGGCCTGGTACTGCCTGTCGCAGCCGGCGCAGCTAAAGAGCACGTCGTGGATGAGCGTCTCGTTGGAGTTGATCCGCACGGGGTTGAACCCGAATGTGGCTCCGGTGTCCGACGACCCGCAGCGCGGGCAGACGTTGGGGTTGAGCTTCGGCATGGTGCCTCCTCATCGAACCTGGCGTTGCCACCGTGCCGTCTCCGGTCGGTTGGCGGATCGTCAACGGGCCAGGCCCCTCGGATCCTCTGAATGAGTCACCGACCAACCTACAGGGGGAGTGTGACAGTGAGTCAGAGGTCAGTCAGGGACGAAGGCGACGCCACAGTGATTCACCATCCACTCCCCACCGCGTCACCAAGACGGAAGTGAAGCTCAGCGAAGGACAATCAGAACAAGCACCACGGCCACGAGGCATGTACTTGCTGCTGCCCACCGCGTGGCCCATACGACCGCACCGACCAGGGACCGGCTCCTTTCCGCAGCCGATTGATGTGCCTCGCGGAGTACTTCGAGCTCCTGATGGGTGGTCAGATGAGAATCGTCTAAGTCGGCGAGACTGTCATCGAGTGCTCGGTGGCGCGCAACTAGGTCATCAATAGCAGCGCTCATCCGCTCTGGTTCGAACTTGCGGACAACCTGGGTGGCGTCTCCGAGGTCCCGCGCTATTCCGGTGAGTTCCTCAGACAGTCTAAAGACACTGCTGGAGGCGTCGGCGACTCCCTGTTGAGCGCGCTCAAGACGGGCACTGGCATCGTCACAGACCTGCTGGAGGCTCCTGACCGTGTCCTCGTGCACCGCCTGAAGATGCTCTTCAGCGGCCTGAATTTCATCTTGCGCTGTCCGGAGTTCTCCGGCAGCCTCATTGAACTGGCGAAGAGCGTTCTCGGCGACATGGAACTCGGCAATCGCCTTATCGAGTTCCTCGTCGGAGGGAGTCACTTCATCTGGCCCACTGTCATCGGTCATGACCCGGTACCCCCTGTCTGTGATGTCGCGAACTGAAGTGCCTCAGTGGCATCAAGCCGGAGACGGGTCAATAACGCAACCTGCCGTTCCCGGTCATCGTGCCACATCTGGTCTTCGATGATCTCAGTGGCAAGTTCTCCGATGGCACTCAGTCGATCCTCGGGCCATGCATTCCACAGGTCGGCCGCCCAGTCCGGGCGGCCGGTGTCGTCGCCGGCAACGTGGTCCCTGACTGAGCGGAAGATCAGACCTGCCTCAATGTCGTCTGGTACGTATACGCCGAGGTTGTCGTACGCAAGACCAACAAGTTCGACAAAGCGACCATTGTCCCCATCTAAGGAGTTTGCGATTGTTGTGGCCGCAGCGAGTAGCGCAAGAGGGTGTTTTGGGGTGAGTTCAAGTTGCCGGGCAGTTGCTCCTTCCCGCTCAAGCTGGCCTACCAGTAGAACTGTGCGTAATGCCGTCAGAATCGCACTATGGGTGACGGTCTCCTGAAGGGCTCTAATCGTCGACTGGAGCGACGAGGCCAGTAGGCCGTCACCGAGGTAGGCGGAAATCCGTGCCGCGAGTTCCTCTCCATCAAGACCCGAGGTGGCGACCCTGCGCATTTCGTCGATGGCGCGTATGCGCGCTGGTTCGATGGTTCTGTAGTGAATGTCAAGAAGGAGGCCAATGTGGTGATGGCAGCGTTCGACAAGGTCATCGGGCGCAACCGCTACCTCGCCGTTGAGGACCTCGCCCCTACCCGGTTCCAGGTCCCTACCGCGGCGCCGGATCGCCTCGTCGACTGCGTAGGTGTCAAAGTCGGCAAGTTGAACCTCAAAATTGTCGGCACCCCCTTCCCTGTACGGGTACTGGACTGTGTAGTCATCGACGAGATCAAGCAGATACAGGCGACACAGGGCCATTTCGCGGGCCCTGGCGGTCGTATCGCTGCCGTATCTCTCGCCGGGCCATCGACTGCGGTCAATCTCGATACTTCCGCCGATGGCCTCGAGGGAGCCGTCCCAGACCTCTGCCAATAACCGCCGGGCGTCGTCGGTTTCCTTGTCCACCCCTGGGAACGACTGGTAGTGGAAGAAGAGCTGGTGGTCGAGGTCGGTGCTCTGGGTCCAGGAAAGCCGCTCACCGGGCTCAGCGCGCTTGTAGTCGAATCTGACCTGCCGATCGTCGTGACGTTTCTTACGGGTCAGGTGGTCGGCGGTGAGGTCAAGATGGATGCCAACCTGTTCATCATCGGGAAGGGTCGCTAAGAGAATGCACCAAGAGTCGGCACCGTCGCGACCGGCTCTCCCATACTCCTGGGCAAATGCCTCGACTGACCCGGGCATCCCGTAGTGGATAGTGGCCCGGATGTTGGGCTTGTCGATGCCCATGCCGAAGCCCTTTGTAGCCACGAGGATAACGATCTCGTTGTCAATGAAAGCCTCGGCCTGTTGTCTACGAATCTCGTCCCAGTCGCCGTCCACAGAGAGGTCCCAGTCCTTGGGCTCACCGCCATACCATCCGACCCCGGGCCTCAGGTCACGGGAGGCTGCCTCCTTCTCCAGGAAACTCTTGATTCCGACTATTCCAAACTGGCCGTTCACATGGGGAACGAACACGATGATTGACGACGTCTCATCGCCACGAGGCTGAAGTGCCTCGGCAGGGTCCTCGCCAAGACACTCAGGAATCTCGCTATATACCACCCTCTTGAGTCTTGACCGGCGGTTACGAGCAATTCCGGGGAGCAACCTGAGATGCAGGTTTGGTCGATCATGGTTTGTCGGCGTCTGAAGCGCCTCGGGGTCATCGCTGTCAAGGCAGAGTTCACGGAACATCTCGATTCGAACCGTCGGTGAAGCCGTCGCTGTAAGGGCGAGTATCGGCGGGGGAATACCGTTTGAGTCGGCGCACAGTTCGCGGAGGTTCTGTGATAGCCGCAGGTACGCCGGTCGGAAGTTGTGGCCCCATTCGGACACGCAGTGTGCCTCGTCGACTACCCCGAAGTTGATAAGAAAACTCTTGGCGACTTTCTTCAGTCGCTTGCGGAAGTCTTTGGACTGAAGTCGTTCCGGAGTCAGGAAAGCGAACAGGGAATCGCCCCCGCCAACGCTTTTCAGGAGCGCCTCACCGTCGTCACCATGAATGGAGGCACTCGTGAGGTGAGCGACCCGGTCGATGCCCTGCAGGCGAAGACCACGGGCCTGGTCGTCGATGAGGGACACAAGAGGGTCAACCGAAATGGTAAGTCCCGGCCGCAGCAGCCCGGCCATCTGGAAGATCAGGCTCTTGCCTGTCCCGGTTGGGAGCATCACAGCGGTGTCCAGACCCGCAAGAGCCCGGAAGATCGCGCCAAGTTGCCCCTCACGAAAACTCTCGTGGCCAAAGACGTCCTCAACAATGACGTTGAGTGCATCCCGTCGACTATCAGTCGGGACAACATTGCGACGTTCTGGGGGAAGGGAAACAGGGGCGATCCAGTTTGGCCTGACCGGTAGAAATGCACTCCGTACCACAACGGTCGGCAGGTGGGCTGTGGGTAGTTCGGCGTGAGGTGGCCGGTAGGGATCAAGCACAATGCGCAAATCCGCATCCCCACCTTCAACCCGGTCAGCCGAGTCATAACGTGAGCCGGTGCGCTCCCAGACGGTGCCATTGACTGACACGACCTTCGGGACCACCCGGGTAGTCCACACGACGTCAATGGCAGCGAGTAGGTCAAGGACACCGCCGACAGCACGGCCGACAAGCCCTGTCGGGTCCTCAAGATCAATGTTCCACGCGGCACCCGGCTCCAGGTGGCCAGCCAGTACAGCGCTGACGATCGCGAGACCGAACCGGTTAACCGCAGCCGGCACGAGGAGCCGTTCGCCAACCGCTTCAACAGAGCCATCATCCGCTACGAGATGATCGCTCAGAAGGCACTCGGTGCGGGGTGCCAACGGTGGCCGATCACCCCGCTGAAGAACCTTTTGACAGATCGTGGCCCAGTACTTGATATCGGTATTCGATGTACCCGGGCCTGTCGAGGTGGCGAAGAACGCGTGGCTTGCGAGCCGACTAACCCTCTCCTCTGCCTCGCCTTCAAGCTTTCTCAGCGGGTCATCGGCACGGAAGCGCCCGCCTGCAGTCGTGTATTGGATGTCCCACCCGGGCCGGGTGTAGCGCTCAGGCCATTCCTGGGGCTGTGCACTGGTTGGCGGTTGAGTCGCATCGCGGTTGAGCGCGGCTTTCTCAGATCTACCGAAGAGACGTATCAGGAGGTCATTGAACTCGCTAACAGGGTCGGCTTGATTATGTCCGAAGTGCCGGTGAACCCGATACAGCGCCTTGTCGAGCATGTCGTCTCTGCCGGCATCCGCCTGGGTTCGATCGTCGTGGGGTCCGATCTCAATCACATGGTTGATCTGGCGCCATGGCGAGCAGAACAGAAGATCAACCCAGCTCGATGACCCCTCCATCCCAGCCATGGTGTCAAGAGGCGCCTGCGGGATAAGCCACCGCGTAGACGAACGGTCCAGTCGCTGGGCCTGTCGCCACGCCGGCTCCTCGTAGGTCGGGTGGAGAGTAATCGCCGGGTCGAGCTCCCAGTCGACATCCGGACCGGTGAGTGCAGTCACCGCCGTCGTGAAAAGTCCCATTCGACTATCTAGCTATTCCACTGGCCGAGCGCTGCCGCAAGACACAAGGGAAGAGTCCAGCGGACGCTTCACCCTCTACGAATGCCCAATAGCCGGCCTCAGGGTCATGTGTCAGCCCGACGTCGACACCAGATCTCGAAGGGAGCCATCTCTCGGATCGGTGCCAGAACACCCGGGCAGCAACCGCCGAAACTGTGATCACAAGGGGAACGGCCATTCTCTTCGGGTGCCGGGGCGTTCACCTGTCGCCTTTTGCAGTCGTGAATCAGCCAGCATCACCTCGGGCCAGAGGTGGGCGTACCCAAGAGTCTCCAGAACCAACTCATCCGCCTTGTCAGTAATGTGGCGACACAGGGACATGTCGTAGTTGCCCATTTCCTTACCGGCATACTTCGTCACCAGAGGGTGACGCTGCTGCTCCGCTCTGAGCTCAACAGCCAGGTCGCGCAAGTCGAACGAGGCGGCCTCAAGTTGGCCGGGACCTATGGGAAATCTCGATAACAACCCGGCTGTTACGTCGAAGTCGTCGCCTGTAGCACCCCACCACCAGGTCGAGAGCCTCCCGGCCAAGAGCAGGAACGCGATATCTCTTGCTTCTTCATTGACGAACCGTAGCCAGCCAACCATAGTCTGTGCGGTTCTCGCCCCATTCGGCGTCCACGCTGGCGGCTCATCGATGAACACGCTGACGTAGTAGAGGGCCGTCTGCTTGAAGCCGAGTTCAGGACCTGTTCGTCTTGTCGCCTCCCCAACGGAATGGCCATCGTTGACAAGGGTGGTGAACAGGCCAGACAGGCTCCTGCCGGGACGTGGCCAGGGCACACCTAGGTTGATCGCGGGTACTTGAACAAACAGGTTTGTCGCGAAGAGGTCGGACCTTCCTTCCTCCCACCATCGCCGGAGACACGTTGTACGCAACGCAACTTCACCCATCCGAGCACCAACGACAATTGATGAACGAACGCCGACGCCAGCCGAGAAGAGGGCTGACGGGTTACGAGAGTAGGTACTTGCCCATCTAGCAGGTAGCCGATCAGAGATCACTCGCCGCGCGGCGCTATAGCCATCCGAGAACTGGAATGCAATCGGAACGACCATCGAGTACCAGCCCCGTGGGCTGACGAGGCCCACCGATCGCTCCATGCATGGGGCGAAGATGTCACGCGCATCATTGGTCTCAAACCCAAGGAAGGAATAGTCAATCTTCGACCGCTTTACATACGGCGGGTTTCCGACGACCACATCAAACCCACCGTTACGAAACACCTGTGGGAACTCGACAAACCAGTGGAAGGGCTGGTGACCTGCAGCCCATTCGGCTAGCGGTTCCGCCTCAGCGCGAATCCCGTAAAGGATACGGTCGAGATCGGCCCTGAGATCGGTTAGGCGGGCCAGGAGGTCCTGCTTGAGCGCACGGATCTCCTCAGGATCATCATTCGTTGACTGTGCCTTGACGAAGTCCAAATACAGGCCAGCCGATGCCTCTATCGTGCCCTCAATCCGCTCCAGTTCAGCGGCAGCGAAGACGTTAGCGCCAAAGCGCTTCTCAACATCTTCACGGTCCGCCATTCCAACCAGCAGGTTGCCGCACTTGATGTTGAGATCCAGGTCCGGGAACGGCTCGATCTGGTCGCGATGTTCCAGTTGAGCAGCCAACTTGAGGAACAGACGCAGCCGGGCAATCTCACCGGCTTCCGCCATGATGTCGACGCCGTAGAGGTTGTTCAACTGTACGGACCTGAGAACGAAGTACCGCAGGTTCGGATGCCGCTCCGCCTCAGTGAGGAAGGCCGGCTTCTCGGCACCCTTCTCGACGAATTCCACCGCACGGTCGATAAGGGCCGTGTAGAGGTCGGCGAGAATCTCAAGAGCGGCGAAGAGGAAGGCTCCTGAGCCACAGGTCGGGTCCAACACGGTCAGTTTGTTCAAACAATTCCATGCCTCCTTGACCGACTCGATATCGGGCAGCTGATCCAGGTGGTCCTCCACCAGCCTTCGAATATCAAGGTTGTCGGTGATGCATGCACTCACATCTCGGACCGTGCCACCCTCGAGCCGTACCCTCAGATCGGTGTAGTGGCGACGACGGTCGACCACCTCCCACCAGTTCTCCCCGGGGAGGCCGAACTCGGGAGCCGCCTTCTCCCACCAGGAGTCCCTCTTCTCCTCATTGTCCAATCCGATCCGAATCTCCGGAGGCAACACAATGTCGACGCCGTGCCTGATCGAGTCGAAAATATAGCGATCTGGGTCAACCTCCAGCAACACCCAGGGCTCGCCTTCCACCAGATCTAGCCGGTCCAGCAGAGCGGGAAGGACGGTCACTGAGGTCATGTACCCGGTCACGTCCTCCTTGGTGTAATAGGCGCCAGCCTCTTTGCTGTTGACGTACTGCTCGAACACGTAACCGAGAACATCCGGGTTGATCTCGTTCGGGTCGTCCGTGGGCCGCTCGTCCAGGTGCCATCTGAACTTGTCGAAGAACGAGAAGATCGCCTCGAACGCCGAATCGGGAACATTGATCTCATTGAACGACTCGAGTGGGTGTTCAAGGAAGATTCCACCATTCACATACGGAACGTCTCCGACGATGTCGGCGATCAACGGATCGCCATAATCCTGGCGGTGTGAACCCAGGCCGTCATGGAACAGCGGCAGCAGGAAGTCTCTGAAAAAGCCGAAGAAGGCATCGGCACCAAGATGCTCCCTGACCATGGCCAGGCGACTGTTCAGGTAGTCAGGGTCATCGTCGAGAAAGCCCTTCTTCTGGAGGAAGTAGACGAGCATCAGGCGGTTGAGTAGCACGCTCCCGTACCACGCGATCTGCTCCTCGCCCCTGATGCCCTCGATCTGGCCGAGCAGACCGTCCCTGTGGGCCTTGAACTCCTTGTAAAATCGCTTGGTCACCTTCTCGGCGTTGAACGACCGTCGGACCCTCTCAAGAACCTCGATGACCGTCAGGTGAGCCTCCTCATCAAGGGTGAACGATGCACCAGCCAACCTCTGGAGCAGGGCGTCATTGCGCGATCCGACATGGTGTTCATGGGCCACGAGTCGAAAACCGGCGCCAGACTGACGCTGCTCCGGCCACAACCACAACTGAAGGTCGGGCGTGGCAAAGATGACCAGCCGCTCCCTGGTCCGGCGGGCAATCAGAGAATCCAGGCGACGCCTCGCAGGCGGTGCCGGAATGCCATCCACCACCCAGACTCCAACACCACGTTTGCCTGCGACCTGGACTGCTTCCGTTCCATCATCCTCATGACGTACCGGGGGATTGCCTATAGGGGGGTTGTCCCAACCGAGATGACCGATCAGCAGACCAGCGAAGTCTCCGGAATCCAATAGAGAACGGAGGTTCTCATTGTGGGCCGCCATCCGCGATCAGCCTCCCAACCTGATACCCATTGAGCACACTACCTGGACGGCATCATCGGCGATTTCAGACTCGTCTACACAAAGCCTGCCATCCTCATGGAGAGCAACCAGCAGATCACCTACCTCCTCCGGCGTTCGTTCCCTCAGAGCATTCGCCAGAACCTGGGTTGCCGGCTCTCTAAGCGGTCGCCGGTAAAGCGCATCAAGTGCAGCTGCAAGTCCCGGACTGTCAAAGAGAGTCCCCTCATACTTCGCCTTGTAGTTGTTGAGGCGGTCCCAACACCGCCTACGCACCCCGGTCAATGCACCTTCGAGGTCACTGGCCGGACTCTGGAGAGGTCCGGTGACCGCCTCCCTCACAAGACCATGATGGTCCTCCAGGTGTGGCACAGCGGGGGTACCGGGAGCACAGGCGGCGAGCCGAAGCGACTCATAAGGCGACAGGAGTTTCGACTCGCCGTCAACATTGGTAAACGCCAACGCGTCGTATCCCAGGTCGGTCTGGACATAGACGAGCGCACCATCCATCCCGTCGTCCGCTCCCTTTGTGGCATATACGGCATCGGACAGCGCCTCGACCGTCGCAGCCAGTTCGGCATCATCCTCGGTGGCCCTCCTCCATATCTCATATGCGGTTGAGGCCCAATCGACTTCGTCGCCGGACGAGTCCCAGCCGTCCAGCACGGCGTTCCCCGAGTAGAGATCTTTGATGAACTCCTTCTCACCCTCATCACCGAAGAACTCCTCGTCGGAGCCGAAGACGGCGGCGTTCTCCCTGAGCCTGTGGCGGATCCGTTCCCTGAGTGTGATCACGTTGTCGACGTCATCGGCAGGCAGAAATGAATGGAGAAACACCTGAGATGCCCGCTGACCCACACGGTCTACACGACCAGCCCGTTGAATGATCCTGATGATCGCCCACGGAAGATCAAAGTTGACGACCACGTGTGAGTCCTGAAGATTCTGCCCCTCAGAGAGAACATCGGTCGCCACAAGAACCCGCGTCGCCGTTCGACCCCGCGGCATGCCACCTATCGGCTCATTTGAGACAGGGCTGAACGCACGTGCCTCGACAGTTGGGTCGTCTGAGGAACCGGACACCGCTCTCACGTCCTGCACACCCCGATGGAGCAGCGATTCAGCCACGTACTCGGCCGTGTCGCGGTACTCCGTAAATATCAGGACCTTCTCTACCGGGTAGGTGGTCTGTATCAGGTCAACAAGCCCGTCCAACTTGGTGTCATGTGCCTGATCCCACGGTCCGTACTCGATCAACAGACCCTGGATCGCATCGATGTCTGCCTTGAGATCTGCCCGGAACTCTGGCGTCAGCAACCCGGGCCGAATCCAGCGAATCGCACTCCTGGGTTTCTTCTCCAATGCCGCATAGGCCTTACCGGCGGCGTCCCTCCACGCATCAATGTTGTCCGCATCCGGGTACTCGGAGTCAGGGAGGCCAAATTCGGGATCCTCATCCATGATTGCCGAGTCATCAAAGCGGCCTACAGGGAAGGGGTTGCCTTGCTGAATGGCGTCAAGGGCGATTCGATTCCGGATCAGGTGCCGTTGAAGACTTCGGATAAACGTTGCCGGACAACTGGAAAGGCGCTTATAGAGCATCGTGCGGGTGATTCCCCGCAGATTTCCTCTAGCGCGATTCAGGTCACCAAGGACCTCATCCTCGACCGCTGTCGGTGTCTGTTCTGGGTCCACATAAGCGGCAAGGCTGTAGCGCGGAAGCCGGAGGGAATCGAGGACGTCGAAAGTCTCCTCACTCATCATTTTCGCCGCGGCATCCTCATCGGTCATCTCGTGAGGCACAGTTCTGGCAACCCGGTCCGGGAAGTAGAACGGCGTACCATCGGAAAACATCAGGTAGTCGCGGCCGCTCTCGTCGGTAAGGGCGTAGTTGTCACGGATGAACTTTCGGGTCCGCCTGACCAGGAACAACGACATGAGGCGGCGCCAGTCCTCGGCCTCCTCGCTCTTTCGAAACGCTGCTAGTGACGACAACCGCCCGTCGAAGTGCTTCAGGAACTCGTCAACTCCCTTGCGTGCAATAGCGCGGTCGGGCTGGAGACCCAGATCGTCGTCGGGCCCGACAAACAATCCCAGCTGGCTGGCTACATCCAGGTACTGCTTGTTGTACGGGGTGGCAGTCAGCAGCACGACCTTCGAGTCGTTGCGGTCCAGGTACTCTCGGATAGCCGCATAGTCCTTGCGCTTGTCGCTCCTCAAATTGTGAGACTCGTCGATAATGACAACCCGGTGACGACGAAGACCCTCAAGGTTCTTGGTCACCATGCTGAGCGACATGACCTCACCGTGGATGCGGTACCTGGCGAAGTAGCCCTCCCACATAGTGACAAGATTCTTGGGGCAGATGACCAGCGCCTCGGTGCCGAGGTCCTCCTGCATCAGACGCGCTATGGCCGTCGCCACAATCGTCTTGCCGAGACCGACAACGTCGCCGATCATCACACCGCCGCGGCGCATCATGATCCGAGATGCCACCTTGACCGCTGCCACCTGGTATTTGAGAAGTTCCCTTGCCATGGACTCGGGCAACCCGTACTCAACCAGACCATCCCGAGCCTCACGACTCAGGTGATAGGCCATCTTCATGTACACGAGATACGGATCGAGTGGTGGTTCGGCGGCCCAGGAGGTATCAAGCACCTCAATAAGCAGCTCCGTCACATCAACGCTGAACTGATCGTTCCATCGGTCCTCAAACCACCGGTGGAGTTTCTCGGTGGCGTCATGGTCGAGAACGTCAACGTTCAACTCGCCCTGTCGAACCAGTCCGGCCATGGTCAGGTTCGACGAACCCACAAAGCCTGTCCTCGGGTTCACCGCGTCATCACGATGACAGAGATACAACTTCGCGTGGAGAGAATGACGGAGATGCAACTTCACTGCCACGTCGCCCTCGTGGAGCTGCCTGCGCAACTGCCGAATCGTCGCCTCGTCCCTCAAGGTCGGTAGGCCCCAGACCAGTTGTCTGGTGAGATCGGCCATGGCGTTCACGCGGAGTCTGTCAGCGGTCTTGAGATCCATTTGAGGGATCCCCCCCACCCGTCGTAGGGCATTACGGAGATCCTCGTCGGGCCTGCCCGCCATGCCGATCAGAAGGCGCGCCTTCGGGGAACCCTCTGGCAACCCGTCTACAGCATCGGCCAGTGCCGACCATCCACGGATATTGAAGTATCCGACAGCGCAGTCAAGTGATTCCGAAACGTTGAGGGATTCCTCAATTGCTTCGCCAAGCTCGGTCTCGATGTTGTCAAATATCCGCGGCATATCCGCAATCCCCCCGTCTAGGTATCGACCGCGAGAATAAGCTCTCCCGGTGACAGTTGCCCGGCGTGGCAAACAAGACCAAAGCCATCGCAGGTACTCATCTCTCCGCTGCCGCCTTTTACCACCTACTCAAACGCCGACTCATCCAGTGGTCTGGGGTCAGAGGAGGCACCTACCAGGGCCAGCAGTCCCTCCGCTTCGCCAACGGGCACAGCGGACCATTCCACAGCCACCACCGACTCCCCGTCGGTTACCAGCGCGATGTCGCCCAACTGGATCACGACTGCGCGAACCGGGCCGTGCCGGCGCGTGCGCTGGGCAAGCCTTCCCTTACCCGAGAACAGTGCGGCCGCTCCATCGTTTCCAAACAGCGCCGTCCTGAGAAACCCGAAGGGAAACCGCGGTGACCGCCAGGCGTTGCCGTCATGGCAGGCCCAGTACCCAAAGTCATCCTGATAACGGTCCCCCATTCCGCCACGGCCAAGACTCATCTGAGTGTCAAGATCCGGCCATGGCACCGAGAGCCCACCAGCCTCTACGGGTGACCTCCCGGCCGGAGGACCGCCGACATGCCCCTCGGCCAGGGGAGCAACCCTGGTGAGCGCGTACGCTGCGAGTGGCACCTCCAGGTTTGTCCTCTCAAACACCACACAGAGGTCAGTTCTACGCCTTCCCTCATCACCCCAGGAATCACCTCGCGTCGAAACCGAAATAGATCCCAGATCACGAAGCAGGGCTGCGACATCGGCCTCGGCCGCATCATCCAGATCAGCCTGAGACACCTTTCGCAGACGTGGCCAGTCCGGATCATCGATGATCCGAGCCTGTCGCAGCTCCATGAACGCACGCGGATCCCCGTCCGGAACCGGATGTATCCCGGGCCGAAGACCGTGGATGAGGCGGTGAATCCGCGCCGGCGATGAGTGTGCGTCAACGGCCTTCACCCACGCCTCGCCGTAATCGGCCCCACACCACTCGACGTCCAGGCAGATACCCGGTTCGGCAAGGATCCTCGCCCGCACCACGGTGACCTCAACGTCGGCCTCCCCACCCGGAGTCTCGGCCTCTACCCGCCGTTCACTACCGGCCATCACCTCCAGCCTCACCTTCGGACCCAGCAGAACACCACGAGGAGCCCTGGAGTCACCGGGTTCTGAAAGATCGTCAGCCGGAGGCTCATCGGATCCCGACGTCTCGACAACCGGCGCGGGACCCGCAAGAACTGACCTGAACTCCTCGGCCGAGGTGAACCGACTCTCGGGATCTTCGTTCAGCGCCCGCTCCAGGATGTCCCTCACCCACTCGGGTAGGTCATCAGAGATCTCCGGCGAACCGGAACACGAGGCCGAATGCCCAAATGGATGCCTACCGGTGAGTACCTCGTGAAGGACGACCCCAGCCGCGAACAGGTCCAGACCGGGGTCTGTCGCATCCACCAGAGCGGTAGCCGACCTGTAGCGCCCGGTTCCACCCGCTGCATCGTTGTCCTCTGTAGAGGCGAGCCCGAAGTCCAGGAGAACCAGCCCACGGCTGTCACCCTCGACAATCAGGTTCTCCGGCTTCAGGTCACGATGTACCAGTTGACGGCCGACCTCCGGATCGTGCAGCAAAGCGAGGGCCGCCATGAGGCCCTCAAACCACTCGAGCGCCACCTCCAGATCGACGCTGCCGACCAAGCCGAGGTGCTCGCGGAGGGTGGGTCCGCTGAGCAGTTCCATCTTCAGACAGGTCAGGCCACCGGACCGGAGAATGTCATAGACCCGCACAATCCCGGAATGCATCACATCAAGTAGTGCGCCAAACTCCTGTTGCGCCATCTCGACACTCACACCGGCTCGGAACACCTTCAGAGCAAACCTCTTGCCAGCCAGGAAGTCGTCGACAGAAACAACCCGGCCCGTTGCACCCTCGCCCCTGACATCCACGACTCGATAGCGGTCACCAATCTGGACTCCCGGCTTGAGATCCTCGAGCTGCAACGTCGCTGAATCAGACCCCGGGGCCTCTCGACTCTTATCGGAAAGCAGTTTCCGACAGGCCTCGGCGAGTTCGAACGCGCTGACCGCTGCACGATCATCAGGATCCGTATCAGTCAACACCGTCACCAGATGATCCAGTTCGTCGGGGAGCGACTCCCGGTCCCCCTTCTCGGCAAGTTCCGTCCAGATCCAACGGGTCAGTTCGCCAAGCGACCAGAGATCAACCGCCTGCCAACTCTCAACCTCGCCGTTGACGATCTCGGGAGCGACGAAGTTCTGGGCTCCGTCAACAAGACTCGCGTATCTCGTCTCGGTCGTGCGGCCCCCGAGATGTGCCCGATCCCAGCCACCGACCCTCGCCCACGTTTCGGCGACCTCTTTCTGCGCGTGGTCAACATGGATCGCCGATGGATCAAGCCGGCGGTGGGCGATACCAGCAGCATGGGCCGCCTTAATGCCCGAGGCGACGTCCCTGATCACGGTCAACATGGCCGACCGGTCAATGGAGACGCCAGCCTCAGCGAATTCAGCCAACGTCAGACCCGGCTGGGTCGGAGACACTACGACTACGTCCCCCATGTCGGTGGAGAAAGCGTCAATCGGACCAACCACCTCGGCCACCCCGCCGACACGATCCTCCAACTTTGTCAGAGCCTTGTAGGCCCGCAGGGCAGCACCCTGAAGCTTCTTCCGCTCTTCCCCCGGCAGAAAAGCGTCTACAGCGTGGACTCTCAGAGACACCTGTCGACCAGTGATTGTCTCCTCAGCCTCGTAGAGCCGCCCGGACTGGTCCTCTTCCAACAACTCCAACGTCCTGTAGCCGCCATAGCTCTCTGAGGCCCGCCGCCTCGAGGCATGCACTCCGAGGACCTGCAGGACGGCCTCAACGGAAACAGCTCGACCCCTCTGATTGTGTGGCAGCAGAACGGTGGCATCAGACAGCCGTTGCGCCGCCTGGTTGATCACCACTACCTCATGCGCAATCTCCTCCTCAATCTCCAACTGCTGTGGGTCGCTGGCCAGTACCACCTGTGAGGCGACCCACACCCTCTTGAGTTGTGACGTTGTCTCGGCCAGCTTTCCCTTGAATCTGCGGGCCTTCAGGGCAATCAGCCCGATTGGATTGCGCCTGTCTTCGCCATTTACCAGGTGTTGCTGCTTTCGAAACACCACCCTGGACTTGTAGTCCTTTACCTCGACCAGCACTACATACTCAGGTCCCACGACGACAACGTCGATCTCGTCTGGATGGTCCCTGTAGGGGATCTGAATTGACGGAACGACGAACCAGCCGTCAGGCAGTTCCTCAACGAGACGGGCAACCACCAGGCGCTCGCCCTCGTTGACCGGCTCACCACCGTGCCTGTTCCAGAGCTCTCCCACAGCGACGACCCTAGGCGCATCAGCTGGGCGGCTGCCATACATAGTTGGCGATACGGTATTTAGTACTCGCGACCGTCATCCTCTTGAGCGGAGTGCTACTATCAGTGGTATACTCCTAGATCTAAACGCCTAGGAGGCCTAGCAGACATGACCCGACGACTCTCAATCACAGTCCCAGACGACCTCTGGGATGCCGTATCCCACCTCGACGATTCCCAGTCTGGACTCGTGCAGAAGGCGTTGCGCTGCCTCCGTGACGCTGAGGGAACAGAAGGCGGCCTCACGCGGATCGAGACGGAGGCCACCACCGACTCCTACTACGAGCGCGTCCTAGCTGACCTCGCCGAACAGGCCCGGGAACTGTACGAGGAGGGCTACGAGGCCGTGATCGTCGCTCTCCACGACCGCGCCATCTTCCTCGACTGGCTCGAGTTGATCACGCAGAACTACTCAAAGAGCGAACTCCCCCGGAAGCTGTCAGATGCCGCCGACTACTTCCTAGCTCTACGAAACAACGACCCCGAGGGCACAGGCGAGTGGATCGAGCGATCGGTGACGATCAAAGAGGTCGACGAGGTCTGTCAACAAGCATGGCGTGAATTCAAGGACGGGTGGGACGAAGAGCACTACCCGCTTCTCCGCGGCGTTGCCAGGACAATCGTCAGCCAGAATGAGGGCGAGCTCACCTCCAGAGCGAACGGCGCCAACGTCTTTCACCTTGGTCCCGGCGAGACGCCGGAGACACGGATCCCCCTGAGCCTGTGGGAGGGAATGGCGGCCGCAATCTTCGACACCGTCGCCGCCATACGGCGCAGGGTCCTCGCCGACAATGCACCAAAGTCTCCAGATGGGGGCCAGACATGAGCGCTACTAACCACCCTGTTACTCACTTGGCCTCGAAATACGACGACCGCACCGATACATCGGGTTCAAGGCAATGACCCCACTCGCCAACCAGGCCCTAGCCCGGGTCGCCGCAGCCACCGGTGGATGGCCAAGCCAGCCAGACCATCAACGGCAGACGTTCGTGACGGTCACCCAAAAGCGCTTCCACCTCCGCTCCCACATCGGCGATTCGAATCGCTGGTTCTTCGGGATCAACGAGCGATTCTGGAACCCCTCCGAATGGTTCGTGCTCGCCTGCGGCGGACGACAACCACAGTTCCTCGTCATCCCCGCAGACACGCTCAAGATGCACTGGTTCCCACTCAACGAGGACGATCGGAAACTCAACGTCGTCCAAGAACACGGCCACTGGTTCCTCCGCGATCCCAACCCGCGGATACGAGTAGACGAGCACCTCGACGCCTTCGAGTCGCTGCGATGAGTTCCTCCACCCCGCTCTGTGGCCTAGGCGAGTACGCACCGGAACTCATCGACCTCCTGACCGAGGCGATCCCATCGGGGCAGGCTGTCAGCGCTACTGCACTCGCTGTCGATCCCGCGATCTACCAGACCGAACAGGAACTTATAGGTGAGCGGCGCTGCGTCGACGCTCTCATACGCAAGCACTGGAACCACTGTGTCGCCCGCGGCATTATCAACGGCACCTGCGAAATCGTGTTTCACCCTGAAACCGGAGTGCCGCAGGTGTTCGCTACCCAGAGGACTCCGGAGGATTCCTATTCGGCTGGTGAGCAGGCTCAGGAGCTCCTGGGTGCGCTGATTACCGACCACTGGTGCCCGGGCGAAGCACCGCTGATCATGGAAACGTGGATGATGGTCCTGGCCGGCGGCGAGGCGATCGACTCCTTTGACCCAAGACTGGTGAAGCAGTCGGCAACGATTACCGGTGGACTTGTGGAACTGTCTCACCACCTGCTTCTCTGCCTGGCCCTCATCAGCTGGCTGTCGCCCGATGATGCCCTACGCCGGTTCGCACTCATGGACCGCTCACCCATCAACGATCTGCTCGGGCCACATCCGGATTACCAATCCGTAGAGGCAGCGCGCGCCCACATCATGGCAACATTCGCGTGGAGCGACGGGCCGGAACGGGAATGAAACCCCCAGATTTGAGCACGCTGTCACACCTCTGGCCTACCGTTGGTGCCACATCAATCAATCGTTGGAGGCGCGTCCTGAGCGACATCACGGTCCGGGCACCATCGGGCAATCACAACAATGACGATCTACTCGTCTGGGCACTCCACCTTCTCGGTGGTGCCGAACGCTGGGTGGACGTAGAAGAGTTGTATCTGAAGGCCTTTGAGCTGGCACCGGCGCGCCTCTCGTGGCGAACCCGTCCAGACCTCCCCGACTACAAGAAGTGCGCGAAAGCCCTACAGGCGGTTGAGAGTCCCAAGGGATCCAACCATCACGGTCTTCTAGCCAAGAACGGCTCCTACGAGCGTCGGCTCACGATCGATGGCCTGCGCTGGTGCGAGGAACACCTGGAGCAGCTCTCACACCTGTATCTGGGCGGTGTCGTCCCAAGCGCCGCGCCACAAGACGATGCCCGGCGCATCCGC
>Ga0209047_1001393_pt1 | contig 17754 bp, 17 predicted proteins | sample SaaInlV_165m_DNA_3_FD_184681 | JGI IMG/M metagenome (GOLD analysis project Ga0209047, IMG submission 184681) | Marine microbial communities from expanding oxygen minimum zones in the Saanich Inlet - Saanich Inlet SI037_S3LV_120m_DNA (SPAdes)... | ecosystem: Environmental > Aquatic > Marine >...
ATAAAAAAAGTTTTTATTTTGGGAGAGAAAGCTATAAATTAAACGACATTTATCTATATCTAATTGATCAAATATTTTTATAGAGAAATCATTGCAACTAGCTAAAATAGATTTTAAGGTAGTTTTTATAAATAAATTATCAAATTTTTGAAATCCCTTGCTATTTTTTACTATATTTTCTACTACACTAACAAATAAGTTATCATATGTATCTAAATTATTATCGTGATTATCAATTATATTATAATAATCAATTAAAAAATCATATGATTCTTTTATTTCTTTAAATTTATTAGGATCACCCCCTTTATCAGGATGATGTTTAAGAGCTGCCTTATGCCAGTATCTTTTTAAAACAGTTAAATTTTCATTTTTCTCACCATCAAAAAGTTCAGATGGATATATGTTTAATGTACTACACGCTAATTTGTAATTCATTATTATTTACAGTTATACATAATATATAAAAAATTCTTTCTAAATGAAAAATGGGTCTATAATTATTGTTATATTGTGAAAAAAATTTATAAATGGCATATAATATGGGTTCAATATTATCACTGTTCAGTTTTTTTTTATCAATAAAATAATTAAGACAATAAAATAAAAACAAACTAATATCAATATTGTAAATTAACAAATTATATAAAAGATCTCTTAATTCCCCAAATGAGGTGGAATCTATATCTTCAACAACATTAATAATTTTATTGATATGAGCAATATGTATTTCATTTAACTTACTTGTATTAAATAATAAATTATTTATATTTGTAATATTATTAATATTTTTCAAAGTAGTTTCCAGTATTTCTTTATTTATTTTATATTTTTTGGATTTTGAAGTATGTGATTTTATACATTGCTTATATGAAGTTTGAGTGGGTCGTTTTAAATTAATAATCTGACAACGAGATAAAATATTATCAGGAATAAAACTAATATGCTCTGTCATAATGATATATTGTATTTTAATTTTTTTATGTAATAACGATTGCATGTAAGTAAAAAATATATCAAGTAGTTCAGAATGTATTTTATGAAAATTTTTACATAAAATAATACCAAATTTAGATATTCTTGAACTAATAATTTCAATTATATGATAAAATAGATTATTAAATAAAACTTTTGAATTACAACCTAATAATTCCATATCAATTTCAAAATGAACATCGCTTATTTTATAAACATAGTCTTTTTTATTTTGAAATTGATATGTCATTTTTTTTTCATATTTACAATTGGTAGGACTATATTCTTTTATATATTTTAATGCTTGTGTATATTTACCAATACCGTTAGGACCATATAATATAATATGTTCATTTATAAATTTATTTTTATCGATATATGGATGCAAATCATATTTTTTAACTTCTTTAATATAATCATCAAATCTATTATTCATAACTAATACAATGTATTAATTACTTTTTAAACTTAAATAGATGTTTAACTTTAAATATATCAATTATGGACAATGTAAAGAAAATACAATGTATAAAAAAACAATTAGAATCAATAAAATTAACGCAACCGGTATTGTATAAATTGTGGAAATTAACAATACACAAGAATGAAACGCGTTTTATTAAAACATTACTTAATTGCCAAGATATGTTGAAAAATGTTAAAGATTTAAATAAAGAATTGTCTTTATTGGATATTCAAACATTAGTGGTCTTAAAAGATACAATAATGAATAATGAAACATTGTAAAATAAATATTTAAACACATTTAATATTTATTATATAATGTATTTAACAATACCAACAAATGATTTTGAAATAAATAATGTAATAATAAGTGATAAGTCTAAAAATAATGTTATAGAAAATAGTTTTTTTTATAGAATGTATTATTCAAATGATTTAGTTTCGATGAATGGTATTTATATAAAATTTAATTTGTATGATTTAGAAATAGAAGAATATTATAACAAAATAAAGTGTAATTTTTCAAGATATGATGATAGAAATAAATTTTTGATCCAACAATTGACATCTATTGAACATGAAATACTTAAAAATTATATTCAATTAACACAACATCCAATATATACAATAAGAGAACAATTAATGAATTATTACATTAAATTACATCATAAGGATAACAATAAAATAGTAGGAAAAATATCTAAATTAACGGTTGTATTAAAGATATCTGGATTATGGTTAACAAATAAAGAACACGGGTTAACGTTTCGATTTATTATAATAGATAAATAAATGTATAATGAAAATACATTTATTTATTAATGTAGCATATAAAATATTGATTATAAGTTATTTATAACTGTATTTATCAACTTTCTTTTTTTCAATATCGGTTTTTACATCATATATTACGAAAGCAGTTATAACCCCCAATAATATAATTATTTCAGAAAATATAGGCATTTCCATAATAGTTCTTGCTATGGTCATTGAAATTTGAGCAAATATCGACATTATAATCATTGTATTTTTTGTTTTAAAAAATTTTGGAAATTCAGAACCAATAAATATATTAGGATTTTTCATTACAATTAATAAATAGAAAACCAATTGTCCTATTATTATAAACATATCGAACGAACTTAAAAATGATAAAAATATATTTTTAATCATAGATAAAACATTAGTAGATGATTCTATTGAAGTAGCTACTTGTTTAGCAATTTCAAATATATTCATCATAAATGTAATGCCAATGATAGATAAAAATCCAATAATACAACCTAATAATGCATTTGGCATTTTAAATCCAAATATAAAAGTAATAACGGTGTTTATGATAGTTAACGCTAATAATAATAAACCTTTTTTATTCATGATATATATTCAATATATATTTTCTTGAATAGAAATAAATTAAAAATAATATATAATAATTTTATAAATGATGCATCCAATTATAAAACCGCAAAATAATTTTGTAATGAAAAAAGAAGTAATATCTATACATGGACAAGATAAAGACATATCTAAATGGTCAAATAATAATGAGTTTGAAATATCTCTCCCATATCCATTGAATAATGTAAGTTATATTAAACTAAAAGATGTAAGTTTGCCTAATTTTTTACATAATATTAGTGAAAAAAAACAAAATTCAAAAATAAGAATACAATTTGCTAATCCGTCGTTTGGAACATCTATGGATATTAATAATCATGCTGGCGATGTTACAAAGGATATTCAAATCCCCGATGGTTATTATACACCAGTAAAATTAGCCAAAACATTAGAAAATGTATTAAATAAAACGATTTATAATGAATTTGATTTCCATCCTTTTAAAGTTAAATATAATGAAGTAACAAATAAAATACTTATAGGAATTACGGAGGGTGTATTTAAAATATTATTTACATATCAACATCAATTTTTAAATGATTCCAATTGTATTGTTCAAAATAAATTTAATAATTATGCAGATTGGGGGTTAGGTTCTATTTTAGGTTTTGAGAAACAAGATTATACAGGAACATCAATAGATATAGATAATGCTGATAGATATACACAATTAAAAACTGGTTTAACATTAGATCATGAAAATACTGCTTGGTTAATACCAACTGATTTTTTAACGAATAATGGCGCTGGTAGATCAACCGTATCTTTTTTGGAATCTCCTAATTTTACAAACACAACAAAATACGATACAATGTATATAGAATTAGATAAACATAATCATATAAGTGAAATACAACCTTATTCAGATAATACAAGTGCCAGTTTCAATAATAATTTAGTATTTAAGAATAATAGTGCTTTTGCTAAATTATCATTAGTTAAAAATAATTTATTACACGGGTCTGTTGTAGCGAATCAATTTTTTCATATATTATCATTTAATCAAAATGAAATAACTAGTAATTCACATAACTATAATCCTCCAATAAAATCATTAAATAAATTAAAATTTAAGTTTAGACATCATGATGGGACAATGGCCGAATTTGATAAAGTATCTCCATCATTAACAGTAGAAATAGGATGTTTATTAGATGAACCATTTAGAAATGCAACTATTCGCACACAATATTAAATACTACCTACATGATCTATATTTTTAATAGATAATTATGTAAAATAATTGCAAATTTGTAGTATTATTTATTTTTCTTAAATGATACTTCGTTTAAAAAATAAAATATATTATTAAAAATAATATATTTTCTTAAATGAACTTAAAAAGAAGTGATAATAATAAATTATAAGATGCCAAAAGTATCAAAAAAAGCAAAAGCTAAGTCAACCACCCAAGGAGGAGCAACAACCGCTCCTGTCTCAGTTAAAGCAGCTAAATCTGCTAAGGTAGTAAAATCCAAAACTACAAAATCAGCAGTAAAAGAAACTGTAAAAGCAGCTGTTCCAGAAACAGTAGAAGTTCCAACTCTTTCTGAACAATTCAGTGATTTGTTGGGTCAATTGGCTACATTGAGAAATCAAGTTACTTCTGTAACTACACAAGTTCGTGTATTAGCAAAGCGTTCTGAACGCGAATTGAAACAAGCGTTGAAGGCAAGTAAAAAAAAGAGGAAATCAGGTAATAAAGAACCTAGTGGATTTACTAAACCAGCAAAAATTAGTTCAGAACTTGCTGCATTTTTAGGAAAAGCAGAAGGAACTGAAATGGCGCGAACAGAAGTAACAAAGGAATTGCAAAAATATATTTTAGGTCATAATTTACAAGACCCAGCAAACCGTCGTAATATCAATCCAGATGCTAAATTGCGCAAACTTTTAGGTATGAAAAAATCAGATAGTCTTACTTATTTTAATTTACAAAAATGGATGAAACCGCATTTTAAATCAAATGCGAAACAATCTGCTTAATCATTAATCAAATAATATCTATAATAAAAATTATAAATATTATTACTAACAAACGTTAATTTGAGGAGGATAAATAAAGTTATCTTGTTCAAGTATTTTGTATAATGTAACAGTATCATTTTTACTATTTACTATTTTATTTTTGTTAAAACCACAATCAGTTGTATTGTACATATTATAAACACTGTTTAGAGTCTCTATCTGTTGTTTATTCATGAATTCTTCTGTTTTTACATATTCTATAAAACAGGAGTATTTATTTTTATAAACTTCGTTTCTTGAATTATTGATTGATATTTCATAATTGTATTTTTTGTATAATTTGTAATATTCAAATACATTTTTAGAAGTTGTATTATAATCGTTATTGGATAAAATACACATCCATTTAAAATCTTCAAAGTTAATATTTAAATATTTTAATATTAAATCCAAATTGTATTGTAAGCATGTTCCGTTTACTATATCTAAGTTTCTATATACAAATTTAGAATTATAAACAAACATATCCATGTCATCAGATAAACATCCGTCTTTATAATATGTATTTACTAATTCACCACATATATGGTCTGCTTCTTTTTCAGCTATATAATATTTCATACCATAACTTTCTAATAGTTGTTTTACTATTTCAATATCGGACCCTTTAATTTTTGTAAATGATTTTTTTAGTTCTATTAATTGACTTTTATTTGTTTTGAGGTATTTTTCAGATGAATTATCAATAATATCATAATATTTCATTTTAGCTACATATTTTTGCTCATTTCTCTCTATAAGAGCAGTTGATTTAATTTTATCTGGTAGACCATCAAATATAAATATAGCATCTATCTTGTAATGCTTGCATATGCTACATAATTTAAACATATTAGTCAATAACATATTTTGCGATTTGTATTTGTATAAATATATACTTATATCAATAACAATTGATTTATTTCTTAATTCTTCCAAGGATATAATTTTTACACCTTTTATTGCGTATCGTTTCATTAACTTATTTAATAATTTCACACCCATTTTACTTATCTTTTAATATATATTAAATTATTTAGTATATATTATTATTCAATTTAATCATTTACTATTATGTTTTGTTTTTCTTTGTTCGACGGTGTTTCATCCTTTCCTTTTTTCGCGTCTTAGACGCTTTTTTTAAGTTTATTTCAGCGCCATATTTTAATAATTGATGAGGATCACCCGTCCATTGTCCTACATGTTTACGAGGTAACCTTTTTTCTTTAATATTTGGATGTTGATCTGTTAATGTTGATACAATAGAAAGAACCGTTAACAATTGCATTGTTGCCGCAGGAATATTGCCCTTTCTTAAATTTCGTTTACTTTTTTTTAATAGCGGAACTACATGACTCATTGATACAACTGGTTTTTTTTCACTAAATTTTTTTATAACACTTTTACTTACTTCTTCTTCTAACTGTAATTTTTTATAGTATTCTTTATTTCTTCTAGTGAATTTTTTTTGATTACCTTTTTTAATTATTTTTCTACTTTTTTGACTTTTTTTTCTACTATTTCTACTTTTTTTCCTTGAATACATATATATAAATTATAAATATTATATTATAATACACCATTTATATAGTGTTGATAGTCATCATCATTGTATTTAATAATTTTTTTAAGGATTTATCTTTTTTATTTAAAGACATATAATATTGGTCATATTTATTAAATACCTTTATAATTTCTTTTTTATCGTGGTAACTTTTTATTAATTCTAAAAAGTTTTTTAAGGTTTGTGGTGTTTTATCAAAATTCAATAAAGATGTATTATTTTTCTTAAAAAAATGTATAGTATCATTATTGTAAAATAATAACAATCCTTTTAAAATATAATAACAAAATACATGAGTTTGTTCTTTATATAAATTTTCCTTAATATATCTATCAATATTTTTATCAATTAACATACTATAATTCATATTCATATATTTCAATATTTTTGTGATTTGTAACATTGTAAACATTTGTTCCGTAGTTAAACATAATTTATAAAAACTTAAACACTCTGCTTTATTTGTTTTTTTCTTTAACATCATAAATGATATTAATAAAGAATGAATATTGGTTGCCCACCATTCATTATATGTTTCACTTAGATAATACTCGCTTTTAACGCAAAATATATTTTTTAAATACTTTTTTATGTTTATATCACTATGTAATCCAACAAAATCAAAACATAATGAATGAAATAGTTCATGTATTAAACATTTCAACCATTCTTCTTTTCTAAAAACAAGTATTTCACCATTTACACTACAACTATACGTAACTGCTGAATTAACATTGTTTTTATTTAATGGTATAATGTTATTATTAGGAATCCTTTTTTCTTTATCATTAAGGTATAAGTATATTTTAAGTGTTTTCAATGTATTATTATTTACATACCCTAATAACATATCTAATAATGTAAATACATGCTGCATAATGTATTTATTAATATCTTTTTTATTTGACATATCATTCAAATAAATACTGATATTGATTTTTTTCAAAACTATATTATAAACAATAACTTTTTGTGTTTTTTCATATAAATCCTTTTTGAAATCTTTTGTACAAAAGTTACTATCTAATAAATCTGTTTTTGGTATATCATTTTTATTGTTAATATTTATAGTATTAATATTAACCTTATTTTTCTTTATTATTTTTTGAATATGTTTATAAGAAATAAGTAAATCATTATATAAGTTTCCTATTACCTTTTTTTCAGTTGCTTCATTTGTTGATGGAATATTTAAAAAATCTAAATTATTCAATAACATATTTATAATTTCATCGTTTGAACTCATTTATAATAATAATATAAATAAATTCTATTTAATTTAGTTATTTATATTATTAGTTAATTATTGCTCTTTTTCAAGAGTTTTTCTAATTTTCATTGTATCATAAAATACAATAGATCCACCTCGTGAAAAGTGAACTAATTTTGATTGTTTTGTTAATAATAACATTTGTTTTAATTCTGGATTTTGTTTATATTTGGCCATTTGTCCATCATACATTGCTTTTTCATTATTTTTATTTTTCATAAAATCATCATCCATTTGTATAGTTGATGGTCTAAATTTCTTTTTATTTACTTTTCCAGTTTTACCACCTGCTCCCTTTGACGCAATAGGATCCGTTGATATTTCTGATTTACTTTTCATTGTAAATAATTTATAATAATCTAAATTATTTTTTTTAAACTTATTAGCGTGATAATAATGTTCAACACTTGCCCATTTATATCCATCTAATTCAAACAAAGGTATTACTTTTTTATCTTTATTTGTTTTAGTGTAAAAGTTAGATAATTGTCTTCTCCAGTTTTTTATTTTTCCTAATTCTACAAAATCATCCTTCATTTTGGGAGAGATGTTTTCACCACTACCTTTTCCAGGCGGAACATCTCTGGATTTACTATAAAATTGAAATATAACACTATCATCAAATAATTTTTCAGTATCATCATTACTTGCAGATGGTGTCATTTCAGCTTCAGTATCAGAAGTAATTTCTTCTTCTTCATCTTTTTTAACCATTGTAATAGGAACTCCCATATATTTTTGGAATTTTGGTATATAATTATAAGTACTTTTTCCTTTACTACTTGCACATTTTATAACCAAGTCTTCTCTTAATTGATATGGTAATTCATTAAATAACATTGCTCCTTTATCATTATATTTGATTAATTTATAATGATCACCCGTATGGTCAACTATGATATAATACTTAGGATTAAAGTAACCTTTATCTTCTATTTCTTTTAATGTAAAATCACCACATTTTACTACCCTTTCCGTTAAACCCATTTTATAAAACTCACTACTTAATATAATAATTTTAATATTCATTAGATATTCTATTTTACTTATAGATGAAGCATCTGCCCAAAAATCACAAGTATTAATCATATTTTTTAAATCTTTTAATGTTTCAATATTATCCATAAATTGAAATTCAACCACATTTTCTTGAGCAACTTTTTTTTCATTTTTATATTGTGTAAACAAAGGTTTTATTTTATCAAACTCAGCCTTAATTTTTAATGCTTTATCTCGAAGTATTAATTTATTATCTCTATCCTTTTCCTTTTTAGCTTCTCCTGTAATTTTTTTATATTGAGTAGCTAACTCTTTATGTTTTTTCTTTGCCTTTGCCATTTGTTCTTGTAAATCATTAATTTCATTTTTAAATAAATCATAATTTTCTTTATAAGTATCGAATTGGGTTTTTGTTGTGTTTTCGCTTAACATTTTTCTTATTTCAGGAACAGTAATAGATATATTACGATTTTTTAATCCATCACGAATAGTTGCAAATAAACAATCCCCATTACCCTCATTATCCACAATATTATAATTATTATTTTTGTAAAAGTCTTCAATCCAAAAATTATTATCCGTATTTTTATATTGACTTACAAATGTTTCGTTGTTTTCTTTACTTTCTACAAAATCCAAATATTCTTCATCGTCTTCCTCATACATAAATTTTTTCATACTATCTTCATCCTCTGCTTCGTCATCCTCATCGTCATCCTCATCAGAACTATCAATATCAGATAATAATTCATATTTTTCCGTCATTTCTTCAATAAATTCTTTTGTTACAAATTTAAATATCAAAGGACCATCTAAATAAGCAATATCTAAATCATTGTCTTTATCAAGTAAAGAACTATAATCTTCTGCTAAAAATTCATATATACCTATTTTAATTTGAACATTTTCATTTAATATTAAGTAAACAGGAGCAAAGTAAATATCATTATACATACTTGTATTTACCTTACCTAAACTAACATTTACATCTGTATCATATAAATTAATTCTAAAAATAGAAACCGTTGTTTTTTTATCATGTTTATCTACTTCTTTATCTTCTTTAAACTTAATATTTTGTACGATATTAGATACCACCATTATAATTTAAATTAATATTTTATTTAAATATTAATTTATTCTATCAATTTAATTTTTAACTATGAATTTTGAAAGATAATGGTCGTTTTCCAATTCTTCCAAATAATACCATAACGTTTTTCTATGTTCAACTACAAAATAATTTTCTGGTTGACTTTCAAATTCTATAATATCATCAATAATATCAGATTTCCTTTTTTTTCTCGTCGATAATCCATAATAATTCATAATATGAACTAATTCCTTTTTTAAATAATTAACATCATAATCCACTTTATTACATAACATTTCATCACTTTCTATTTGATAAATAGTAGATTGCTCTTCTATTTTATCTTCATAATTTTGATCAACTATTTTTTCAATATCTTCAAACGAAACGGGTCTAATTTTTTTATTTTCACCATCAACAATATTATAATTCATTAAATAATAGTTTGTTTAATGTTTAATATTATTTTATAATAGATTTGATTATAAATATTCATCTACAAAATCACAACATTTAAATATTATTTTTTGAGTTAATCCATCATGATTTTTAGCGTTCATATTAGATATTTCCTCTACTCTATCATTTAATTTTAACTCACATAAAGAACCATTGTCAAATGTAGCAAAAATCAATATATTAGCTACGACTTCATCCAATTCATGAATATTTTCTTTATTGTTTAAAAATTCATTAAACTTATTTAATAGTTTTGTTACAATATCTTTTACAATAGAAGTTTCTATTAACCCTTCAATCATTATAAATGTCAAAAACTTGCTAAATGCTTTTCTATTTTCATTAATTTTATTGTTTTTACAAAATTCATTATAATCACCATCAGGATCTACATATTTGATATTTTCAAATAAGTCTGTATATGTAGTTAAATCTACCTTGAAAATATCACTTAAATTAAATTTATCAGATAAATCTTTATATAATTTGGCATATATTTCCGACCAAAAATAATTTGTTTTACCAATATCAAATATACATTTTACAACATCTGTTAACATTTCTGTATTTTTATCAACATCATTGTTAATTAAATCAATGATTTCAGTTTTAATTAAATCATAATTATCCTTTGTTAATTTGTTTAAATTACTTCTTATTTTATCAACTATAATATCAGTAACGTTTTCCTTTTTCTGTAATTTTGTAATTTTAAAATTTCTTAAATCATTCCATTCAGTTAACTCATTTTTTTTATTATATTTATTTCTTTTTCTAAAAATAGGTGTTTTTTGATAATTAGGCGCTCCAACGCGCTTTGCTAAATTATTAATTAATGAAATAGTTTTTTCATCTATTTCTTCAATGTCGCCAAATTTTTCAATATCATAGAAAAATTTTATATTATAATTATTTGAACTAAAATTACTTGTTTGTAACATTATAATAACTTTGGCATTAGTTTTAATATAGTTTGTAATATATTATTTTATTTGTGACTAACATAAGTGTTAGGAAAACAAACTTAAAAAGATAAACCAATATAATATTATTATGGACATGAAAAATGAAAGCAAAAATGATATGAAATTAAAAAATAATAATAAACAATATGAAATTAATGGATGGGAAGATGAAGAACTAAATTTAAAAAGTAAATTAGTTCGAGGTATTTATTCAATGGGGTTTGAAATACCTAGTAGTATACAAAAAAAGGCATTGTATCCGATGGTTCGAAATATTAATAAAAATCGTCATAGGGATATTATAGCACAAGCACAATCAGGAACGGGGAAAACGGGTGCTTTTTCAGTAGGAACATTAGAGTTGATAGATGAAAAAACGGATGATACACAAGCACTTATTATTGCTCCTACACACGAATTAGCAACACAAACGGTTAATGTAATTAAACAATTAGGGTTTTATTTAAAGGTTCGTTCTTTATTATTGGTTGGAGGGACATCGGTTGATAAAAATAAACGAGATTTACAAGAATTAAAACCGCATGTTGTGGTTGGAACACCAGGTAGAATTCATGATATGATAAGACGAAAATATTTACATGTTAATAAAATGAAAATATTGGTAATTGATGAAGCAGATGAAATGTTATCTGCTGGATTTAAAGATCAGATGTATAAAATATTTCAACATTTAGACAATAATATTCAAGTAGCTTTATTTAGTGCTACTTATTCAGATGAATTAGAAGAATTATCAAAAACCTTTATGCAGAATCCTACACAAATTCGTGTAAAAGCAGAAGAATTAACTTTACAGGGCATTGCTCAATATTATGTTAATTTATTAGATGATGTTCAAAAATATGAAACTGTAAAGGATATTTTTGAAAGTTTAAGTATATCACAGGCAATTATTTATTGTAATAGTACTCACCGTGTGGATGACCTAAGTGAAGCAATGAAAACTGATAATTTTCCAGTTGAAAAAATACATGGAAAAATGAGTGAACAAGAAAGAAAAGAAAATTATAAGAAATTTAAAGATGGAGCGTGTAGAGTTTTAATTACATCCGATTTATTTGCAAGAGGAATTGATGTTCAACAAGTTAGTATTGTTATTAATTTTGATATTCCAAAAAGCGAACATACTTATTTACATAGAATAGGAAGGTCAGGTAGATGGGGAAGAAAAGGTATTGCTATTAATTTTCAAACAAAACAAGATAGTACAAAACTTAAACGATTTTCTGAATATTATCATACCGAAATTTTAGAAATGCCATCTGATTTTACAGAACATTTAAAAACAACTTAATTGCGTAGTATTATTATCATATTTTTAATTTATAATTATAAATATGACTGATTTTGAAACCAAAGAAGAAATCGATGAAGAATATAAACTAGTATTAAATAAAATATTTAAGCAACCAATTGATTATTGTAAAAATACTCATTTAATTGATAATCATATTAAAAGTGATTTAGAATTATTAAAAAGTGAAACAAATGAAAGTAATTCTGTTTATAATACACTTGTTTCTATTGATACAACTGTTGGAAAAGAAGTGCTGGAAAATTTTGGTGGAAAGTATTCGACTAATAAAAAATATTTAAAAGATACACAAAAATTGTTGAAAAACTCAAAAGATATGTTATTTGACAAACATATGGTTAATAATATGACAGATTTTTGGATGAATATGAAAACAAACAATAAATTTATAGAAACATATCAATATTTGGAGTTTGAACGATTCAGTTATTTAAATTATTCAACTGTATTTTTAACATGGCTTACAATATTAAATTTATTTTCTCCTCTTTTACAACTATTAACACCCGTATTATTGTTATTTTTACCATTTTTATTAATGAAAACAGTAAGTAGTAATAAAGATATTAATTTTACAAATTATATCGAAGCATTAAAATATGTTTTAAGTAATAATTCATTAGGAAAACTTGTATTAAATTTTAATAAAGGATCTATTCAACAAAAACTTCAATGTATAATGTTTGTTTCAATGTATTTTTATAATTTATATCAAAATGTTATATCTTGTTACAAATTCTACAAATCTCAATTTGAAATACAAAAAAACTTATATTTAACAAAAGAATATTTAAATTATACTATACAATCCTATACCTATTTTATTAATAAAATAAAAAAATGTAAATTAAAACAATATGGATACAGTAAAGCATACGATGATAAATTTCTTAAAACATTAACTAATTATAAAACAAAAACAGAAGAAATATATAAACAGTTTGATTTTGTCGATGAATCATTAAACTATTACTATTGTTCTAAACCAGGAACAATAATGAAAACGTATTATGAATTATATGATTCAACAGAAACGGATGATGTTATAACATATTCTTTAGGATTTCATGGATATTTTGATATATTACATTCAATTGTAAATAAAATAAAAACAAAAACAATCCATAAAATAAGTTATACAACTAAAAACGAATGTAAATTTAATAATATTTACCATCCTTGTGTTGATAAAAAACCAATTAAAAATAATATTGATTTTGTTAAAAATAAAATTATAACAGGACCTAATGCTGCTGGTAAAACAACTATTTTAAAATCGGTAATTATTAATATTATATTAAGTCAACGAATTGGCTATGGATATTTTACAGATGGAGTAATTAATCCTTATAAATATTTCCATTGTTACATAAATATACCAGATAATTGTAGTAGAGATAGTTTATTTCAAGCAGAAGTTAGAAGATGTAAAAATATTTTAAATACTATTAAGAATAATCCAAACGATAGGCATTTCTGTGTATTTGATGAATTGTATTCAGGAACAAATCCATATGAAGCTATTTCTAGCGCTACATCTTATTTAAAATACATTAGTAAGTATGATAACGTTTCTTTTATTTTAACCACTCATTTTATGAAAGTTTGTGAATTATTAAAAAAAGAAAGTAAAGTAGAAAACTGTCATATGAAAACTACGCAAAAAAATGATACACTTACATATTTTTATAAAATGATTTTAGGAATTTCTAAAATACGAGGTGGAATATCTGTATTAAAACAACTTAATTACCCGGAAAGTATTATTCAGACAGCAAAAAGTATATTACATACAATATAAGATAATTAATTTATATTCGTTAAAAATAGTGATAAAATATATTTGCTGATATTAAAATATGTTTAGCAAAGGAATTTTATTATCATTAGGATTATCACTATGTTCAGTAATATTAGTTTATTTATATGTCAAAAATAGAATTACTAATATTGAAAATAAAATGGACGCTTTAATTGATGTTATTAGAATGAATCAACAACAACAAATGCAACAAGCGCATTACGGAGGACAACCAAGTTATGATAAAATTGTTGTATCCGATAATGATAGCGAAGAAGAAGAAAGTAGCGACGAAGAAGATGACGAAGAAGAAGAAAATATTGTTTTAAATGATACTGTTGAATTATCAAATGAAAATGTTATTAAAGAAGAAGTTGAAAAACAAATGTTAGAATTAACTAGTAACGAAGATTTAAAAGATATGGAGGAACATATTTTAACTCCTGAAAATGATGGGTTAGATGATATGGATGATTTAGAGGAAGATTTAGATAATAACGTCGAAGAAGAAGATTATTCAAAATTTGGTAAAGTTCAATTAAGAGAATTGTGTGAAACAAAAGGATTTGAAACAAAAGGTAAAAAAAAACATGAACTTTTAGAATTATTAAAATAAATATTATGATATTACTTAATAAAATATTATAATATAATATATTAATGAGTTGGAGCACCTGTTATAAAGGATCAAATAATATTTATTCTGATTTCCCTGCTATTATGAGTGATGGTCGTGTTTACACAGAACACGATACGTCTTGTGAAATTAATAATGGCATTTTAAAAAACGAATCTATTAGTAATAATTATGAGTACAGACAATATTTAATTAATAATGGATTAGATATTATGTCTCAAAATACTAGTTCTTCCCAAATGGATTCAAATGTGAAAAAATTTGCAAATAATGTTACAACAAACAAATATTTGTTTAAAAGTATGTCAGATAAATCTCAACCACTTGGAAATGAATCGTCTGATTTAAAAAAAATGTATTTAACAAGAAAAGAATTAGAAAGTAAAATGTCTGCACCTTTTGTTACACAAGAAGAATTATTGAAAATGAGAGCAAATAAATAACTTATTAATTATTATAATTTAAAACAAACCTAATTATAATAATAAGATGAAAATACTTAGTATTGATGTTGGTATGAAAAATTTAGCATATTGTTTAATGGATGTAAAAAAAAATAAAGAATATGATATAATTGATTGGGATGTAGTAAATTTAACAGATTCAGATAAATATATATGTCAATGTTTAAAAAAAAATAATAAAGTTTGTGGAAAAAAAGCAAAATATTTCAAAAACACGAATTTTTACTGTAAAACACATGCAAAACAAAGTAATTTTAATATACCTACACATGAATTAAATATTAACAAATTAGATAAAAAATTAGTTTCCGAATTAAAACGTTTAGTTAAAAAATATAATATTGAAGTTGATAAAAATATTAAAAAAGTTACCAAATCTGTATTACTTGATAGTATTAAAAAAGAATTAATCAATAATTATCTAATGCCTGTTGTAATAAAAAAGGCAACGTCCATAAGTTTAGTTGAATATGGTATTAGTTTAAAGGAAAAATTCTCCGATATATTTAACTATGATGAATTAGATATAGTTATTATTGAAAATCAAATTGGACCATTAGCATTAAGAATGAAAACATTACAAGGAATGATAACACAGCATTTTATTGAAAATGATATAAAAAATATAGAAATGATTAATTCTTCAAATAAATTAAATCAAATATTAGGAGGTGGTAAAAAAATGTGTTATAGTGAGAGAAAAAAGGCAAGTATAAAATACACATTAAATGATTTAAATCAAAATTCAGAAATATCAAAATGGTTTGATTGTTTTAGTAAGCATAAAAAAAAAGATGATTTAGCTGATTGTTATTTACAAGGAAAATGGTTTATATCTAAATTGGATGAAAAATAATTATATTATAATTTATATTCTTTTTTAAATAAATAAATTATAATGCGGATTACTTAAAATTAAAAGTTCTATTTACAACATAAATGAGTATTCAATTAAAATTATCCGAAGAAAAGATGGATGGACCTGTATTAGAACCAGTAACTATTGGTGGTGGTCAAAAATCTGTTAATTTTGGTCCAGGCGTTGAAATGTTAATGAATCCAAATAAACAAAGTAAATCTGGACAACCAAAATCTGACATTGAATTATCTGAAATTAATGATTTAGATGATATTGATATAAGTGATAAACCATCGTCTAGTATTAATAAGAAAGACTTTTTATTTAATAGCGCTTCTAATTTGACAGATTCTAATCCTATTCAATTAAATTTTGAATCTCCACTAGAAGAAATTAAGGTTGATAATGCTCCATCTTTAATTGGTTCTTTAGGAAAAACGGAATCAACAGATGGATTTAAAAGTTTTACAGAAATTCCTGTTAATCCACAAATTAAGGTTCCAGATAAACCAAAATTAACAGGAAAAGAATTATTAAAGGAAAAGTTTAGTTATTTAAGAAAATTGGAAGCGTTGGAAAAACGAGGAATTACACTTAGTAAAAAATATTCAATGGAAAGTTCGTTGGATGAAATGAAGGGTGAATATGAAATGATAAAATCGGAAAAAGAAAAGGATAATAGTAAGAAATTTCAGTCTAAGATGTTAATGGCTTTTGTATCTGGTATTGAATTTTTAAATAATAAATTTGATCCATTTGATTTAAAGTTAGATGGATGGTCGGAAGCGGTTAATGAAAATATGGATGAATACGATGAAGTATTTGGAGAATTACATGAAAAATATGGTGGTAAAACAAAAGTTGCTCCGGAATTGAAATTGTTATTTATGTTAGGAGGAAGTGGTCTTATGTTACATATGACAAATACTATGTTTAAGTCTTCTATGCCTGGTATGGATGATATTATGAGACAAAATCCAGAGTTAATGCAACAATTTACTCAGGCAGCTGTAAATACGATGGGTGAAAGTAACCCAGGATTTAGTAATTTTATGTCTGATTTTTCTAGGGGAGGTAATAATAATAGTATGCCTCCTCCACCAGTTGTTCCTCCAAGAGGTTCTCCACCAGGCCCAACGCAAGAAATGAGAAACAATCCACCTCGACGAAATAAACGTGTATCTATGTCTAGACCAGATATAAGAGCTGCACGAGGAGGTAATCCAGATTTCAATGATGCAGAAAATATGGATACCAGTTATGGAAGTGCCAGAGCAGAAATGAAAGGACCAGGAGATTTAAGAGATATTTTAGCTGGATTAAAAACAAAAACAATTAATATTAACGAAGGAAAAAAAGAAGGTAGCACAATTAGTTTACAAGAACTAGAAGAAACTCAGTCAATAGATCTTTCTAGTAAAAATAGTAAAATGGTAAAAAGTAAACGTAAAAAATCAAA
>Ga0209047_1001399_pt1 | contig 17725 bp, 17 predicted proteins | sample SaaInlV_165m_DNA_3_FD_184681 | JGI IMG/M metagenome (GOLD analysis project Ga0209047, IMG submission 184681) | Marine microbial communities from expanding oxygen minimum zones in the Saanich Inlet - Saanich Inlet SI037_S3LV_120m_DNA (SPAdes)... | ecosystem: Environmental > Aquatic > Marine >...
ATCAAAAATTTAGTCTCTCAAAACAAAAACCTAAGTTTAAAGGACTATTGACTACTGGCAACATAGATGAAAAAAAAATTTATGCTATAAAACCATTAACTTTTATGAATAATTCAGGAATTTGTATTCGTGAAATAATAGAATATTTTAAAATAGAACCTGAAAATATAATTGTTTTTCATGATGATCTAGATATTGATTTTGGAAAAATAAAAGCAAAATTTGGTGGTTCGAGTGCGGGTCATAATGGAATTGAATCAATAGATAAATTTATTGGCAAAGAATACTCAAGAGTAAGAATTGGAATTGGAAAACCAAAAATGAAGACTAATGTATCTGATCATGTTTTAAAAGACTTCGATGATGATGAAATACTGCAATTAAATGAAATTACAAATAATATTATTCATTCAATATCTATATTAATTGATAAAAAATTAGATTTATTTTCTAGTACAGTAAATAATAAATAGATGAGCTTTAAATGTGGAATTGTTGGTTTGCCGAATGTTGGCAAATCTACATTGTTTAATGCTCTAACAAATTCTAGTAAAGCGCAAGCTGCTAATTTTCCCTTCTGCACTATTGATCCAAATGTTGGCGTAGTCCCAGTTCCAGACGATAGATTAGATCAATTAGTTAAAATTTCTAAATCCAAAAAAAAAATTAATACAATAATATCTTTTGTTGATATTGCAGGTTTGGTTAAGGGAGCTTCTAAAGGAGAAGGATTAGGAAATAAATTTTTATCTCATATAAGAGAGGTCGATGCAATAATCCATATGATTAGATGTTTTGACTCTGACGATATTCAAAATGTAAACCCAACAGTGGATCCAGTAAGAGATTTGGAAATAATAGAAACAGAAATAATGCTAGCCGATCTTGAGTCTATTCAAAAAAGACTAGAAAAAAACAATAAAAAAAATGTTGATGAAGAGCAGCTAAAAATATTAGAAATAGCTCTAGAATGCATAAATAATAATAAAGATATTCAAAACCTTAAAAATCAGTTTAATAAAAAAATACTTAATCAAAGTGGTCTTCTCTCTGTAAAACCAAAAATTTTTGTATGTAATGTTGATGAGGGAAGTGTTCAAACAGGAAACAAATATACAGATTCTTTTATTAAGAAATATGGAGAAAATAATACTCTAATTGTTTCTGCTGATATTGAAAACCAAATTAATCAATTAGAAAATGATGAAAAAGAAAATTATATGCAAATGATAGGATTAAAAAAAACAGGCTTAAGTAAATTGATCCGAAAAGGATATAATATCTTAGAGTTGGATACCTATTTTACTTCAGGACCAGAAGAAACAAGAGCTTGGACTATACAAAAAAATTGTACTGCTCCAAAAGCTGCTGGAGAAATTCATACAGATTTTGAAAAAGGATTTATTAGAGCCGAAACTATTGCATATGAAGATTTTATTGCTAATCAAGGCTGGATAAATTCAAAAACAAATGGGAAGATGAGACTTGAAGGAAAAGATTATATTGTTAAGGACGGTGATATATTAAACTTCAGGTTCAATACGTGACCAAACTTTCTTCATGCTAAAATAAACTAAAACAGTTAAAATAATCAAATACAAAATCGCTTTAAACCCCATTTTATGTCTAGCTTCAAGATGAGGTTCTGCTGCCCACATCAAAAATGTTGAAACATCTTTTGCCATTTGCTCCTCTGTGGCTTTAGTACCATCCGCATATTCAACTATATCTTCTGATAATGGTTTTGCCATTTTAATATTATTGCCATACATATATTTGTTATAATACACACCATCATCCAGTGTAATTCCACTTGGTGGGTCCTCATAACCAAGAAGAATTGAGTAAATATAATCTACCCCACCACTTCTTGCTTTTGCTAAAACTGACATGTCAGGAGGATAGGCACCTCCATTTGCAGCTTCGGCTGCTTTTTTGTTTTCATAAGGCATTACAAATTTATCTGATAATTTTGCAGGTCTTGTAAACATTTCACCATCAGAATTTGGACCATCAATGACTTCAAAACTAGCTGCCATAGCTTTGGCTTGAGCGATAGAAAATTCAGGTCCACCTTTTTCACTTAAATTTCTGTAAGTCAGATATTTTATTGAATGACAACCGGCACATACCTCGTTATAAACTTGATATCCTCTCTGTAATGACCCACGATCAAATCTACCAAATAGACCTTTGAAACTCCATTCTTCTTTTAAAAGATCAGCGTTTTCTGCAGCATTAGCTTGATAAAAACTAATTAATGATAAAATTACTAAATAAATTATTTTAAAAAAATTTTTCACAAGATTAATTTAAACCCTCTTTTTTTTTAACAGTTGCTAAATTTGGAGATCCTACAAGGACTGGTTCAGTAATACTTAAGGGTAAGGGTATAGTTTTTTCTTTAAAACCTAAAATTGGAAGAATTAACAAGAAATGTATAAAATAATATGCCGTAGCTACTCTTGCTACTAAAAGATATAGCCCTTCTGCTGGCATAGCGCCCACATAACCAAGTATTAATACATCAGCGACTAATATCCAATAAAACTGTCTATATAAAGGTCTAAAAACAGCCGATCTAATTTTTGATGTGTCCAACCATGGGAGTGCTACTAAAATTAAAATTGCTGACAACATTGCAACTACACCCATTAATTTATCTGGAACAGATCTTAAAATTGCATAGAAAGGTAGCAAGTACCACTCTGGAACTATATGTGCAGGCGTTACCATTGGATTTGCTTCTATATAATTATCGACATGACCTAAAATATTTGGAGAGTAAAAAACAAAAAATGCAAAAACTATCGTAAACATTAATAGGGCAAACCCATCTTTAAGTACTATATAGGGATGAAAAGGCACCGTATCTTTTGAGGGTTTCTTGACATCTATTCCGACTGGATTGTTGTTTCCAGGAACGTGCAATGCCCAAATATGTAGGACAACTAACCCCAAAATTAAAAATGGTATCAAGTAGTGAAGAGTAAAAAATCTGGTTAAAGTCGGATTACCTACGGAATATCCTCCCCAAAGCCAATTCACTATTCCTTCTCCAACCAAAGGTATAGCACTAAAAAGATTTGTAATAACTGTAGCGCCCCAAAAACTCATTTGTCCCCACGGAAGGACATAACCCATAAATGCAGCTGCCATCATTAAAAGATAAATTATTATTCCAATTATCCAAATTATTTCTCTTGGAGATTTATATGATCCATAAAATAATGATCTAAATATATGAATATAAACTGCTAAAAAAAACATCGAAGCACCGTTTGAATGAATATACCTTATAAGCCATCCATAATTTACATCTCTCATTATGTGCTCTACACTTTCAAAAGCCATATCTGCATGAGCGATGTAATGCATCGCTAAAGTTAAACCTGTAACAATCTGTGTGATTAAACAAAAAGTTAATATTCCTCCGAAAGTCCACCAATAATTTAAGTTTTTGGGTGTTGGATAGTCAGCTAAATGACTAGCAAGGGACAAAAGTGGAAGTCTATCATTAAACCATTTTCCAAATTTTGATTTAGGAACATATTCATGATCGCTCATATTTTATCTTTATCCAATTTTAATTGTATTATTATTTACAAACTCATATTTAGGAACTTCCATATTTGTTGGGGCAGGCCCTTTTCTAATTCTTCCGGATGTGTCGTAATGAGATCCATGACAAGGACAAAACCATCCATTATAATCTCCCTTATCGTTAAGAGGAACACATCCTAAATGTGTACAAACTCCTAACATCACCAGCCACTCTGGATTTTTTGCTCTGTCTTCGTCTTTCTGAGGATCTTTTAGCTCTTCCATCTTAACAGATCTAGCTTCAGCTATTTCCTCAGGTGTTCTTCTTTTTATGAAAACTGGTTTTCCTCTCCAAAGTACAGTAATAGTTTTTCCAGGTTGGACTGAGCTAACATCAACTTCAGTATTTGCTAAAGCTTTGACTGAAGCATCCGGATTCATCTGATCAACTAATGGCCAGACAACTGCACCAATTCCTACAGCTCCAACAGCATAAGAGGCTGTAAATAGAAAATCTCTTCTTTCAACTTTTTTTTCAGACATTTTTTATTTTTATGTTTATTCTTATCTAATATATGCTTTCATATAATAAAAAACATTTTTTTCTACTGAAACAATGACACAGAAACTATGAAATTAAGACCAAAAATAGCCCTTTATGAACCTGATATACCCCAAAATACTGCTGCAATTATAAGAACTTGTTCATGTCTCGGTGCTGACCTCGAGATTATCGAGCCATGTGGATTCTTATTTAGTGATAAAAGATTTAAAAGAGTAGTAATGGATTATATGGATGAAAAAATGATAAAATATTATCAAAATGTTGATCAATTTTTTAAATCAAAAAAAAATAAAAGAATTATTCTAATGACAACCAAATCATCTGTTTCATATACAGCTTTTAAATTTCATATTGACGATACTCTATTATTTGGAAGAGAAAGCGCCGGTGTTCCTGAAAAAATACATAATTCGATAGATAATAGATTAAGAATACCCATGACAAACAATAAAAGATCTTTAAATATAGCTTCATCAGTTGCTATAATTCTTTCAGAAAATTTAAGGCAAACTAATTTTACAAATAAATAATGAATAAAGAAATTAAGCAAAAACTTACACGAAATTGGTTTAAATTATTACAAAATATTATTTGTAATGATATTGAAAAATTAGAACATAATAAAATTAAATTTAAATCTAAAATTTGGAGTAGAAATAAAATTAAAAATGAAGGTGGAGGTGAATTTAGAATCTTAAAAAATGGTAAAATTTTTGAAAAAGTTGGAGTGAATTTCTCTGAAGTTTATGGAAAATTTTCTAATGAAATGAAAAAAAAAATACCAGGTGCAAATAAGAATCCTAATTTTTGGGCTTCAGGAATTTCTGTTGTTATGCACATGAGTAACCCTAATATTCCTGCTATTCATTTTAATACTAGATTTATTTACACAACATATGGTTGGTTTGGTGGTGGAATGGATGTGACGCCCTGTATCAAAGATTTAAAAGAAAAAAGTTTGATACATAAAGAGCTAAAAAAAATGTGTAATCGACATAATAAAGAGTATTATAAAAAATACAAAAAATGGTGTGATGATTATTTTTATCTTCCTCACAGAAAAGAAACAAGAGGTATAGGTGGTATTTTTTTTGATTATAAAAAAAATAATTGGCAAAAAGACTTCATATTTGTTCGAGATCTTGGTGTAACTTTCCAGAAAATATTTAATTTGATAATAAATGAAAAATATAAAAAGAAATGGACTGCTAAAGAAAAAGAATTACAATATATTAAAAGAGGAAGATATGTTGAGTTTAATCTACTTTATGACCGTGGAACAAAATTTGGTTTACAAACTGGAGGAAATATTGAGGGCATCTTAATGTCTTTACCTCCAATAGCAAAATGGAATTAAAATGAATAAAGAACCAATAACTCTAGCTAGTTTAGAAAAATTAAAAGAAGAGTTAATTTTTTTAAAAGAAAAAAAAAGACCTAAAATAGTTTCAGCAATTGCCGAAGCTAGATCACATGGTGATTTGAAAGAAAATGCTGAATACCACGCTGCAAAAGAAGAGCAATCTTATAACGAAGGAAGAATAACTGAGATAAATGATATTATTGCTCGTGCAAATGTTATCGATGTTACAAAAATGAATAACGATGGAAAAGTTATTTTTGGTTCAACAGTAAATTTAGAAAATCTCGATACTGGTGAAAAGATTAATTATAAAATTGTTGGGAAAGATGAAGCTGATTTGAAGAAAAAACTCATATACTTTCAATCACCTATTGGGAAAGGATTGATTGGTAAAAATAAAAATGATTTAGTTGAAATTATTACTCCTGCTGGAGTGAAAAACTTTGAAATTAAAGACGTTAAATACGTTTAGTTATTAACAATTTTTTGAACTTCTTTCTCTGAAATTTGAAAATCATTATCAACCCACACCTCCTCTATCTTTTTAAGTTTGCTACCCAATTCTTTGCTTTCTGGAATGTTGTATTTTTCAATTAAAATATTTGCTTTAATAGGCATTATTGGGCGCTTTTTTTCTTTAAAAGTTTCAATTATTTTTAATAATTTACTATCAACTTTACTTGATTTAAAAATTTTAAAATAAATAATATCTACCAAAGCCTCTATTCCTTTAATATAAAAAATTTTATTCAAATTTCTTTCAGAAAAAGTTTTATTAGTAATTTTTTGAGAATAAAAATTATTCAAGAAGTTAAGTCTATTTTGGTCTTTTTTAGATAAGTTAAACTTATAGAGAAAGTAATTAACATTATCAGTTCCATCAATAATCATAAGAGATAATAAAAAAATAAAATCTACGTTTGCAAAATTATTTTTTGCAAAATTATTTAATTTACTAAATATAGAAATATTTTTTAATTGTGGAAAAATAAGGTTTATAATTTCTAAACAATTTTTATCTGTTGTTAAATTTAAAAAACCTTTAGATCTTATGAGTTTGTGAAACTCATCTAATAACCTTTCAGATGAAATTTTAGAAAAACCATTCAAATTTTTTCTTATTATTTTAATGATTTCTGGGTTATGTTTAAGCTTTGAGTAATTGAGGAAAAATCTAATATATCTAAATATTCTTAAATAGTCTTCTTTAATTCTTGTTTCTGCATTTCCTATAAAATTAATTTTTCCATTTTTTAAATCTTCTTTCCCATTAAATGGATCAAATAAATTTCCATCAATATCTGCATAGATAGCATTAATAGTAAAATCTCTTCTAGTGGCGTCTTCTTTCCAATCGTCTGAAAATTTTACTTTTGCATGTCTTCCGTCTGTATCAATATCTTTTCGTAATGAAGTTATTTCAAATTTATTATTATTTATTAAAGCTGTAATTGTTCCATGTTTAATTCCACTTTCATAATATTTTATATCCTTTTTTTTAAGTGCTTCACAAACATCAGTTGGGTTTAAGTTTGCAGCTAAATCTATATCGTCTATCTTTTCTTTATTAATAATTTTTCTAACACATCCACCTACATACCTAACTTCACTATTTTCCGAAAATTTATTTATAGCATCAAATATTTTTTTTATTTCCGTTTCTTCTTTAAGATTTTTAAAACTTAAATTTATATAATTAAGATTTCGAGATCTGAAAAAAAATTTATCTATTAAATTATTCATAAATGGCTGGGGCGCTAGGATTCGAACCTAGGATGCCGGTACCAAAAACCAGTGCCTTACCACTTGGCTACGCCCCAATATTGATTTCGTATAACATAAAAAAAAAAAATTATATAGTTTTTGATGCAATACACCAATAGCTATTAAATTTTTGCTTAAATTGCTTTAATGCAACACCACAAGCCTTTTTAGATTGAAAATAAGCCACAATTGCAGATCCAGAACCTGACATCCTAACAAAAATTGTATTTGGAATAGTTGATAAAAAGGATTTGATATTTTTTAGTTTAGGATGTTTTTTAAATGCAATTTTTTCAAGATCATTATCTAATTTTTTTAAATACTTTTTATTGAACATTGAGGGCTTTGGAAAATTAAATTTTGAATTTGAAAAGGATTTAACTTTTGAAAAAATATACCTTGTAGAACATCCAAAATTTGGTTTTACAACAAGAGTATATAGCTTACTTTTTTGTTTATATCTTTTGATTTTTCCATTAGAAGTCAGAATACTGTCTGTAGGTTTTATGCCTAAAATAACATCAGAACCTATCATTTTGGTTAATTTGTATAATTCACTATTTTTAATTTTAATTATTTTTTTTACTATAAAGAAATTTATTAAACTTGCTGCGTTTATAGAACCACCACCCATACCAGACTCTTGAGGTATATTTTTGATAATCCTTATTTTAAACTTTTTATTACTCAGAAATTTTTTTTTATCTAATAATTTTAAAAGGTTTGAAACAGTATTTTTTTTTCCAATGCCCTTTGAGAATTTACCCTCAAAAGTTACTTTGTGATTTTTACTATTTATTAATTTTAGATAAATTAAATCATACAAATCAATAAAAGAAATAATACTTTCAATTTTATGTAATTGAAAAGATTTACCTGTAATAGAGAGTGCTAAATTTAACTTTGCATGTGACTTAATTTTAAATGTGGTCATAAATCACGATTTTTTTAGACCTTCAATTAATTTAATATCAATAATTTTTTTCATTTCATTTTCTGTTTTTTCTAAATTTAAAACATTTTTCCAAAAATATCTTGCTTGAATTTTTCTATTTAATTGCCAAAGAATGTCTCCATAATGGTCATTAACTATTGGATCTTCAGGCATTAACTCTACTGCTCTTCGCAAAAATTTTTCTGCTTTTATAAAATCATTATGAAGATAGTAAGCCCAACCAATAGAGTCTATTATATAAGGATCATTTCTTCTGGTATTGTAAGCTTTTTCAAGCATATGCATTGCATCATTAATTTTATGTTTTCGTTCCAACCAGGAGTAAGCTAAATAATTTAGTATATAAGCGTCATCAGGTTTAATTAACAAAGATTTTAATAAATCCTTATCTGACTTTATATGTTCTCCTAATTGTTCATAACACATGCCTCTTCTATATAAAATTTCAGCATAATTATTAGATTTAGGGTCTATTTTTAAAACAACCTCATTATAATAAGTAATTGCATTTTGATATTTTTTTGAATTTTTATTAAAATTAGCAATATCAAATGTCATTTTTATAGATGGGTATTTAATTTTTTTAAACTTTTCATTAATAAAATTTAATGAATCTTCATCGCTCAATTCTTTTGAGATTATCAAAGTTTCCTTCTTTATTTTAAACCAATAATACAAATCATCTTTTTCATTAAATTTTTTTAAAACTTTTTTAGCTTCCTTATAATTGTCATCTAAATAATAATTCGTAGCTAACAAAGACAAATTAAATTTAAATGAAGGATTCAAATATTGAGAGATATTCAAATAAAAATTTGATTTTTTATATTCCTCTTGAGATGAATACAAATTTGCTATTAAAAATAAGAACTCACTCAGAATATCGTTACTGTTTGTGCATGAAAAAAATTTTTTAAACTTTTCAAATTTTAGTTCTTCTATCCATTTTTTTCCTTGTAATATCAATAACGTACTATCTAAATTATCTAATTTGTTGGCTATTTCTTTGGCTTCTCCAAGATTATTATTTTTAATTAAATAATTAATATAAAAGAATATATATCTTGAAAAATCTGTATTGTTTCTTTTATCCGTCAATCTTTTAAAATACTCTTCGGTATTATTGTCTTCGAGATAACATCTTTGAAAGACTTCGTTGATCAATGATAGATCTCCAAATTCCTTTTTTTTTATAGGAATTTGTTTTTTTTCAAAAACATACAGGTATTGTTTGAGTGACTCGTATACAACTAATGCAAGTCTGTCATTATTAACAAATTTAGATGATAGTTCTAAATAATTCTTACTTTTTTTAAAGTCTTTTTTCTTTAGACTATCTAGTGCCATTAATAAATTAGCCTCAAAAAAATTAGAATTACCTTTTGTTAAATTTTGCTTAATTTCATTTGTTGCATGTTGAATTTTTCCTTCTAGCACTAAAGAGTAAATATATTTTTCGAGATAAGAATTATGTTGTTTAATCAAAAATTTTGATGCTTTGAAAAATTTTAAAGCTTCAGAATTATCTTTATTTTCAAAAGCAACTATTCCTGAAAAATAATTAGATAAATGGTGTGAATTATAATCGTTTAAAGTCTTACTTTTTGAGTATAATGGAATTTGATAAAATAGTAATATTAAAACTAATTTAAAAAACTTTAATAACATTTGATCATTGTATGTCTAAAAAAACAATAAACCAAAATACGAATTATGTCACTCAATTATTAAATTCTATTGAGTCAAACTTTATTTTTGATGAAAATCCTGTCAATAGATTGAAGATTTCAACTGATAATTCAAAAAAGAATTATAATGATGAAAACGTAAATAAAAAAAAAGAACTTATTGAATTAAAAAAGCAAATAAACTCAATTGAGGATTGTAGTTTAAAATATAATTCAAAAAAAATAGTTTTGGGTGATGGAAATATTAATAGTCCTATAATGCTAATTGGTGAAGCCCCAGGTCGAGAAGAAGATAGCACTGGACAAACGTTTATGGGTGAAGTTGGCGACCTCTTGAGGAAAATGTTAATTGCCGTTAGTATTAAGAAAGAAAATATTTACTCTACATATGCTGTAAATTTTAGAACACCTGAAGATAGAAAACCTACCTCTGCTGAAATTAAAAGATATTCTCAATTTTTACAAAAACATATTTCAATTATCAAACCAAAAATTATAATTTTAATGGGTAGTACTGCTATGGAGTCAGTAACAGGACTTAATAGTAAAATATCTATTGAGAGAGGAAAATGGAAAGAAATCATAGTAAAAAATACAAGTTATGATGTTATTATAACTTTTAATCCTTCATATCTTTTAAGAGCTCCTGAAAATAAAAAACATTCTTGGGAAGATTTAAAAAAGATAAGGCAAAAAATCATAGACTTAAAGTTACATATTCAATGAAAATTTTGGCTGGTGTCGATGAGGTTGGTCGAGGCAGTTTGATCGGCCCTGTTTACGCTGCAGCAGTTATATTAAATAAATCAATTAATAGAAAATTAATAAAAGACTCAAAAAGCCTTACCAAAAATAAAAGGGAGAAGCTTTTTATTTATATAAAAAAAAATTCTATATGGGCTCTAGGGCAAGCATCCGTTAAAGAAATTGAAAAGATAAATATATTACATGCAAGTTTGCTTGCAATGAAGAGAGCTATAATAAAACTTAAACAAAAGCCTACCCTTGTTTTAATTGATGGCAATAAACTACCAAGTCTTAAAAATTATAACTTAAAAAATGTAGTAAAAGGCGACCAAAAAATTCCTAGCATTTCTGCTGCATCAATTATTGCAAAGGTTAGTAGAGATCGATTCATAAGAACTCTTTCTAAAAAAGCTAAAAGTTATGGATGGAATACCAATTCAGGTTATGGAACTAAAGAACACCTAAAAGCTATTAAAAAATATGGTACTACAAGATATCATCGAAAAACATTTTCCCCTATTTCTAAATCAAAATAGTTTCACGTATAACAAACACCACATCTAGTCATAAAAAAAATCTAAACACAAATCTAATCCAATTAATTCAATCTGAAGTTGACCGTAGAATCTGTTTGGAGTCTAATTGTTTTATATAAAATGGAAAACAATTTTAAAAATAAAATTATTAATGGTGACAGTCTTGAGGAATTAAAAAAAATTCCAAGCGAAACCTTTGATCTTGTTTTTGCTGACCCACCATACAATCTACAATTAAAGAATTCACTTACAAGACCAGACAGAACTAAAGTTAGCGCTGTTAACGATAAATGGGACCAGTTTGAAAGCTTTAAAAAATATGACGAATTTACAGTTGCTTGGCTTTCGGAGTGTAAAAGAATTTTAAAAAAAGATGGAGCTATTTGGGTTATAGGAAGTTATCACAATATTTTCAGAGTAGGAACGGCAATACAGAACTTGGGCTTTTGGATTTTAAATGATGTTATCTGGAACAAGAACAACCCAATGCCTAATTTTAGAGGAACAAGATTTACCAATGCTCATGAAACTTTAATTTGGGCATCCAAAAGTGAAAAATCAAAATATACTTTTAACTATCAATCTTTGAAGTGTTTAAATGATGATCTTCAAATGAGATCTGACTGGAATTTACCCATCTGTAATGGGTCTGAAAGACTTAAAAAAAATGGAAAAAAAGTTCACTCTACTCAAAAACCAGAATCTTTACTTCATAGAGTTTTGTTAGCTTCTTCTAATAAAGACGACATGATCCTGGATCCATTTTTAGGATCAGGCACTACAGCCATAGTAGCCAAAAAATTAGGTAGAAATTACTTTGGTATAGAAAAAGAAAAAAACTATTTTAAAGCTGCAGAACAAAGGTTAAAAAATACAAAACCTATAGAAGATGACTTTCTCGATACTCTTAAAAATAATAGATCTAAACCCAGAATACCTTTTGGATCTTTAGTTGAGTTAGGAATAATCAAACCGGGAACAAATATTTTTGATCATAAGAAAAAGATTACTGCAAAAATTATGGCTGATGGAAGTATTAAGCATAACCGAGCCGAAGGATCTATTCATAAGGTTGCAGCAACAATTCTTGGTGCAGAAAGTTGTAATGGTTGGACGTATTGGCACTTTGATGTAAATGGAGAGAGTGTTCCTATCGACAATTTAAGACAACGATTAATCTCCAATAATCAATCTTTATAGATTTTACCTAAATAACTGTTGATAAATCTTTTGTTTTTAACCAGATATTTAATTAATAAATTTCTTAAAAATTTTAATAATGAATTGTTAAGGTGAAAAGCAAAATAATTTAACTTTGATTTTCTATCAATTATTTTTGTTCTTTTAATCCTTTTATCGTTGAATTGGTCAAATTCATTTCCAAAATTTTTATATAATTCATGAGCAACTTCAATCGATTGAGATGCACCTTGTGCAAATGTTGGTGGAAAAGAAAAAAAAGCATCTCCTATAAGAAAAATTTTTTTATTTGTTGGTTGATAAATTTCTGAACTTACAAATATAGGAAAACACTTAATATCTTTTAAGCTTTTCACAATATGCGGTTCTACTTGTTTTGATATTTGTGTTAATGCAGATGAAATAAAATCACTACTGTTAAATAAGTTGTAATTAGATAATTCCTGATCATTAAAATCTTTTCTAAAGATGCTGACAAAATTAAACTGGTCATTTTTATCAATTGGATAAATAACAGAGTGCAAGTTAGACCCCAAAAATAAAGATATATTATTAGGTTCAATTTCTTGAAGCTCATTTTTATTAATAGTTGCTCTCAAAGCGATAGAGTTAAAGTATTTTGGTTTAATTTCTCTGTTAGCGATCAATGACTTAGTTTTAGAAAATATTCCATCGGATATGATCATATAATCACATTCAATTGTAGAGTTATCCTCAAAAATTATCTCTATAATTTCTGCTTTGTGATTAACACTCGTAACTTTTTTGTTATAGTTTATTAAATTGCTGGGAAGTCTATCTTTTAAAAAATTAATCAAAGTTGATCTTTGAAGTGTTGTATACTTGGTCTCAGAGTCATTAAAGATTGATATATCTAAATCACATATTTTTTTTTTATTTTTTAAACAATAAAAATCAACTTTATTTGGGTGAAATTTTTTCTTTGAAGTAATACTTTGAAACCCTATTTTATTTAATAACTTAATACTATTAACAGAGAGTTGAATACCATATCCCTTTTCTAAATTTATAGAATTATTTCTTTCAAATACGGTTATTTCATAATCAAGATTTTGCCTAAACAAGTTTGCAATATACAACCCTGAAATTCCACCACCTATAACAACTATTTTTTTCATTTATATTGATCTAAATATTTAAAAATTTTTTTAGTAAATGTTGGTAAAGTATAGTTGTTAAGCTTTGAGCTATCAATCCAAGATGAGTTTGGAATAGCTTTTTTTATCCTATTAAATTTGACAATTATATTCATATTCATATTAGACATTTTAAAATTTAATACTTCATTTAAATTATTGGGTTTAGATATTTCTTTCATTGGGAAAATTTTTAAGTTTTTTAAGAAATTGAATCTAGTATTTTTTATTAATAAAAATTGATCATTTTTTTTATAAACTTCTAGCAGATAAAATTTATTAACCTTTTTTTTATTTTTTTTTATAATTTCAAAATTATCATTTTTGTAAGATTTACAGTTTTTTATTATAGGACATTTGATACATAAGGGATTTTTTGGCTTACAAATAATAGCTCCTAATTCCATTAACGCTTGAGCATAATCACTTGCTCTTATGGAGTTACCTAATATTTTTTTTTGTTTAATAATATTTTCCTTTGAAATTTCATTAATCAATTTTAAATTTAATAATCTTTTAATTACTCTTTCAATATTTCCATCAAGCGGAATAAAGGGCTTATTAAAGGCAATTGCCATTATTGCGTTTGCTGTATAGTCTCCTATTCCTGGCAATGATTTTAATTCGTCAATTGTGCACGGCAATCTTCCTTTGAAATTTTTTTCTATAATTTGAGCTGTTTTTTTTAAATTTTTGACTCTTGAATAATATCCAAGACCTTCCCAGTACTTTATTAATCTTCCTTCATTAATTTTTGCTAATGATGTTAGGTTAGGAATATCTTTTATAAAATTATTAAAATAAGGAATTACAGTTACAACTTGAGTTTGTTGAAGCATAAATTCACTTACCAAAGTGTAATATTCTCTTTTAATTTGAGAGTTTTTTTTCCTCCAGGGTAATAACCTTTTATTATTATCATACCAATGAAGAATTTTTTTTGTTAGTATAGAATTTGACATATGCAATTTAAAAATAATACTAAGCAGAGGTTTAAAACTATTCAAGGCTTAAGGTCCTTTAAGGACACTTTGCCAAAAAATATTAAAAAAATTATTAAAAAAAAAGGACATATTTTCTCTGAAACCTTAAATAACTGGAAATATATAGTTGGAGATAAACTTTTTCAAATATGTTACCCAAAATCATTTAAAAATTCTAATAAATTTAAAGTGAGTACTCTTTTGGTTATGGTAAAAAGAGGGCACGAAATAGACCTTGAGTACTCAAAAAAAGAAATTATGGACAAAATGAATAGTTTTTTTGGCTACACGACTGTTGAAAATTTAAAATTTATCAGCTTTGACGATATACAAACAAAATTTAAAAAAAATGACTTTAATGAAATTAATATGACAAATAACAAATATAAAGATAAGATTAATAATATTAAAAACGACAAAATCAAAAAATCACTACTTGAATTAAATAAAATTTTTAAACAAAAATGAAAAAAATAATCCAAATATTATTTATTATTGTTGGTTTTAATACCATTCTATTTGCTGATAACTCTGAAAAAATTAAAAGAATTTTTGAAGGTAATAAAGATGCTAAAATAACTATTATTAATTACGAATCTTTAACTTGTGAACATTGTGCAAATTTTCATGAAAATATTTATCCTAAGCTAAAGAAAGAGTTTATTGATACGGGTTTGGTTAAAATAGAATTCAGACACTTTCCATTAGATTTAGCTGCATTCAATGCTTCAAAAATTGCTCAGTGCAATAATGATGGAAAATCAAATTTGTTGCATATTTTGTTTTCTAAACAATCAGATTGGGTCAAAGGAGAAACGGTGGCAGAAGCAAATAAACACTTAAAAAGACTCATAAAAGATGAAAATTTTAATATAAATTTTGATCAATGTGTGAATAATAAAAAAATTGAAGATTATATTTTGAATGATCGAATCGAGGGAGTAAAAAAATTTAATGTTAATGCTACTCCTACGATAATAATTAATGAAAAAAAGTTTGATAAATCCCTAAATTATAAAAATTTAAAAAAATACCTAGAAAAGCTGATATAAGTTAACTCATGGAGTTTAAAAAAATCCAACTAAACGGATTTAAATCTTTTGCAGAAAAAACTAACTTTTTAATTGAAGAAGGTCTCACTGGAATTGTAGGACCTAATGGATGTGGAAAATCAAATATTGTAGAATCTTTGAGGTGGGTTATGGGTGAAACATCGGCAAAAAGTATGCGTGGATCTGGAATGGAAGATGTTATCTTTTCTGGTACTTCAAACAAAGCTTCAAAAAATATTGCAGAAGTTTCAGTTAGTCTGAACAATGAAAACAGTGACGGCCCTTTACAATATAAAGACTTAGATAAATTAGAAGTTAGAAGAAAAATAGAAAAAGACAAAGGATCTAAATTTTACATAAATGATAAAGAGGTAAGAGCTAGAGACGCTCAGATGCTTTTTGCAGATTTATCTACTGGGGCTCACTCACCTTCGATGATCAGTCAAGGACGTATAGGTGCACTGGTTACAGCTAAACCTACTGACAGAAGAGCAATTTTAGAGGAGGCTGCAAATATTTCAGGACTACATGTAAGAAGGCATGAAGCAGAACTCAGATTAAATGCAGCAGAAACAAATCTTAAAAGAGCTGATGAGTTAAGGAGACAACAAGAAAAACAACTAGCCAATCTTCAAAAACAAGCAGAAGAAGCAACAAAGTATAAAATTATTTCTGAAGAAATTAAAAAAATTGAAGCAGGTTTATATTATTTAAAATTATTAGATATTGACAATGAAATTAAAATAGAAAACGAAATAAACACTGAAGCAGAGGGAGAGGTAAGTGGATTTAATCAAAAAATTAATCAATTTGAAAACTCAATTAAACTGGAAACAGATAAAATTTCTCCATTGAGAGAAAAAAATATTGAAAACTTATCAAAAATACAGCGTTTGAATTTAGAATTGCAAAGTTTAGATGAAGAGAATGTTAGAACTAAAGATGAAATTGAAAATATTAAAAAATCTTTAAAAACAATTGAAGAAGATATTGATAGAGAAAAAGGCATTATAATAGATGCAAATTCTAACGAAAAAAGATTAAAAGAAGAAAAAAATGAGCTAATTGAAACAGATTCAAAATATTTTGAAACTGAAAAGCTATCTAATAATGATCTCGAAAGTGCTAAAAATAAACTTAAAGAGGAGCAAAAATCTGTAGATGAAATTATTAATATTTTTGCTGATGGAAATATAAATATAGGAATAGGCCCTATTACAAATGTTAAAAATACAATTACCAGAGCAAAAGAGCTAATAAATAATAATGAAATAAACCAAGCGCTTGCTTTGCTTGACAGATGTCAAATTGAATTAAATGATTTTCTAAATAATTTAGAGGATGAAGATAGTAAAAAAAAACTTTTAAAAATTAATGAAAAAAATAAAAATATAAAATTACTACAAGAAAGTTACGCTGATAGTTTTAGCAAAAATCAATCTATTAAAAAAGAATCTATTAAAAGAAATGAAAGAATTAAGACTATTGAAATTGAAATTGAAAGTTGGAAAAACTTACTTTCTAATTCAGAAAAAATGGTAACGGAATTAAGTGAAAGAAAGAACAAATTATTATCTCAATTAGATAGTCTTGATAAACAGCCACAAATGCAAGCAGAGAAAAAAGGACAAATTTCTGAAGGCTTAAGAATCTCTGAAAAAGAAAAAATTGAAAATGAGAGTATTATTGAAGAAACAGATAAAAAAATTAATTTATTAAGAATTGAATTAAATGAAGTACAAGAAAAATCAATTCAAATAAGAGAGCGTAAAGCTAGCTCTGGAGCAACTATTGAGGGACTTAAAAAACGTAAAGATGATTTGTTAGAAAGAGTTAAATCAGAACTTAACCTTGAAGAAAATAATATTTTAGAAAACTCTAGTTTGAATGGAATTGAAGAGCTGCCAGATACAATAACTCAAGAAGAATTATTAGATGAAAAAAAAAGAACTAGGGAAAAATTAGGTTCTGTTAACTTGCGTGCTGACGAAGAAACAAATAAATATAAAATTGAAATTAAAAAAATGGAACAAGATAGGCAAGATTTGTTCTCAGCTATTATCAAATTAAAAGAGAGTATTAATGAATTAAACCAAAAAGGAAGGGAGCGACTCTTAGAGGCATTTGAAAAGGTTAATAGAAAATTTAATGAAGTTTACACAAAATTATTTA
>Ga0209047_1001403_pt1 | contig 17678 bp, 35 predicted proteins | sample SaaInlV_165m_DNA_3_FD_184681 | JGI IMG/M metagenome (GOLD analysis project Ga0209047, IMG submission 184681) | Marine microbial communities from expanding oxygen minimum zones in the Saanich Inlet - Saanich Inlet SI037_S3LV_120m_DNA (SPAdes)... | ecosystem: Environmental > Aquatic > Marine >...
GATATATTAGAGGCAAATCATATTGATTATGACCAAATACTGATAGTAGATGCAGATACAATAGTTCATCCTGATTGTCCTAACTTTTTTAATGAAACAGATGGTAAGTATAGTGCGGTTAGAAACAATGGTAGCTTTGAATGGGTTAGAAGGTCAATGGATGGATTTTCTAAAACATTATTTGATGATGAAGTTCCATTTAATGTTTGGAATTATATAAATTGTGGATTTCAGATTGTTAATAAAGACCATAAAGAATTTTTTGAATATGTAAGAAATTATTATTTAGAAAATCAACATGATGTACAGAATGCAATATCACAAGTTAAGGCGGGTACAGATCAAACCATAATTAATTTTCTATTGAGACAACAAAATATAGAATTAAATTATTTACCCATTTGTTATAATTTACAAGATTTACATTCAAAACAATTATTATTTATTCACCCACAAATGTGGTTTGAGGATAAGTTGATATTTGAGAATTGTGGTTATGTATTTCACTTTAATGCAATACCACCAAATGAAATGGGCAGAGATGCTAATTATTGGATAGAGAGAACATATAAGGAGTTTTACAGTTGAAAATAGCATTCTTCTCGGAAACGGGTAACAATCAAAGATACCCAAGAGATTTTGCTAACGCCAGGACGGAAGTGAGTTGGGCAATAACTCTTGAAGCTCCTATGTGTGCACTCGACGCACTACCAGATGAACATTTTGATTTAGGTATTGTTATTATACCGAAGAACAATCCAAATGTTAGTTTAGATTTTATAAGAAAATGTTGTGATAAAGTTGCAATAATGCAAGAAGGTCCACATTGGTATTTCCAAGACTATCAGATAGATAAACAGTTTCATTATTATAATGCTTTAATGGAAGCAGATTGGGTTTATTGTCATAATGAAAGTGATGTCAAATATTATAAAGGTTTGGGTTGTAAAGATGTAAGAGTAATGAGAAGTTTGATGATACCCGCTGGTATACCAAGTCGTAGTGAATGGGGAGATGGTACAATAATTGGTGGTAATATGGTGAGTTGGTATGGTGGATTTGATTCTTATATGATTGCTAGAGAAATAGGAAATCCAATTTGGGCACCATCGATGGGTAGAAAACAACCACAGGAGGATGCTATCCAAGATATCAGCTACATGGCCTACATGAATTGGAGAGAATGGATTACAGCACTTAGTCAGTTTAATATAGGTATTCATTTAATGAGAACACACGCCGCCGGCACATTTGCTATGAATTGTAGTTTCCATTCGATTCCCTGTATAGGATATCGCGGACTTGATTCTCAAGAAATATTACATCCAAATACAACTGTAGAAGTTGGTGATTTAGAAAGTGCAAAAGAAATAGCATTAAAGTTGAAGAACGATGAAGAGTTTTACAAAGGATGTAGTGAAGAAACACAATACAGATTTAACGAATTTTATACAGAAGAAAAATGGTTAGAAAATTGGAGTAAACAATGGATAAAGTAATAAGTCTCATCCAACCCTCACGTAATAATTTACGTTACTTAAAGTGGAGTTATGCTGGGATTAGGAAGCATTTAGGATACAGACATGAGATATGCTGGGCAGATGATTTCTCTAATGATGGAACTTGGGAGTGGATGCAAGAAACTGCTAAGAAAGATGGTAATATCAAAATACATCGTAATGAAGGACCTACAAGATTAGGTCATACAATTTTATATGATACTTTAGTGGATATATCCACAAGTGATATTATTATGATTTTTCACGCTGATATGCTGCCCTGCCCTAATATGGATACGGAGATACTTAAACATTTAGAACGAGGTAAAGTAGTAAGTGCAACCCGTATTGAACCACCACTACATCCAGATGGACCTGAGAAGATATTAAAAGATTTTGGTATAGAAACAGAAGAATTTGATGAACAGGGATTATTGAATTTTGTATCAGACTTCGTTGGAACAAGAGAAGATGAAACAACTGAGGGTATATTTGCTCCGTGGGCTATGTATAAGGATGACTTCTTAACCATAGGTGGACATGATCCTTTATATGCTCCACAATCAAAGGAAGATTCGGATATATTCAATAGGTTTGTATTGGCTGGATACGAATTGATTCAGACTTGGAAAGGATTAGTCTATCATATGACTTGTAGAGGTTCAAGATTTAAGGACGGAGCACTTCGAAATCCTGCGGGACAAGTGTTTATGAAAGGTAGGGAGAGTAGTGAGTGGTTAGCACAGAATTTAAGAAGTACAAGAAACTTCATTCGCAAGTGGGGACATATGGTTAAACACGATGAATTGATGCATCCTATAGTTCCACCTAAATATGATGTAGGATTTGTTGTAGAGAATTGTGATACAAATATGTTAAAAGAGTTAGAACCTTGGTGTTCAGATATATATGGTGATTGGGTTGGACATAAAGGATTTGGTGTTAATGATTATATTAAGAAAGAACAACCTGATACTCAATTTGATTTGAAGAAGAAAATTCATTCCGACCATTTTGAAGCAAAAAATAATGTGGTTGTTAAGTTCAACTGTAATCTTTTAACGCCCCAGAATTTTCAGATATTAGTGAACTTATCGGAGATACTTAAAGAAAGTGGTGAAGTGGGTGAGATGGAGCTGGAAATATTTAAGTTTAACATAAAATCACTTGATAGTTATGAGAAGGAGTTAATAAATGTTATATAAAGATTATATTACAGAAGTACCAGATTTTCCAATAGAAGGTGTAAGTTTTAAAGACATATCACCATTGTTGGCAAACAATGAGGTCTTGTCGGAAGTTATTAATAGGATGGGTGCATTAATCATTGATGTTTCCGAAGGTGCACCAGGTCCACGGGCTAGTCGTGGTCGTAAACCACCAGATTATTGGATTGGAATAGATTCAAGGGGATTCTTATTTGCATCTGCTTTAGCATTCCATTGGGGTGGTGGAGTTGTGATGTGTAGGAAGGAAGGTAAGTTACCACCAACTGTTTTTAGTCATAGTTATTCAACTGAATATAGTGAAGATACTATACAAATCAAACAAGGTAGTGGAACGGCAGTTATAGTAGATGATGTGTTAGCAACTGGTGGAACATTACAGGCAACAAATCATCTGGCTAAATCAGCGGGATATGATGTTATAGACAATTTGGTATTAATTGATTTAAAATATGTTCCAAGAGTAGAAGATTTTAATTTAGAAGTAAGGAGTTTAATACAATATGATTAGAACTGCAGAATTTGTATCACCTGGACATCCAGATAAATTATGTGATAGGATATCAGATAAAATATTAGATACTTGTTTAGAACAAGATTCCGAATCAAGAGTTGCAATAGAAACAGCAGGTGGACATGGTTCAGTTCATTTGACTGGTGAGATAACTACTAATGCAGAATTAGATTATGAGTCAATAGTAAAAGAAGTGAGTGGTATAGATAAAGTTACTCATAATGTAGTGAAACAATCTAACTTCATCAAACAAGGTGTTGATGTTGGTGGTGCAGGTGACCAAGGAATAATGGTTGGTTACGCCTGTGATGAGAATGACGAGTATGTTCCACAAGAATATTATATAGCAAGACATTTGTGTAGACATTTATATGAGAAGTTTCCATATGATGGTAAAACACAAATCACAACAGACGACCATTGGATTACTCATATAGTAACGAGTTTTCAGAATACAGAAAAAGAACAATTAGAACAATCAGTTGTGGAGTATATGGACTTTGCAGTAGACGATATCAAAATTCATTGTAATCCAGCAGGAGATTGGACACAAGGTGGATTTGATGCAGATGCGGGATTGACTGGCAGGAAATTGGTTGTGGATAATTATGGGCCACGAGTTCCGATTGGTGGTGGAGCTTATAGTGGTAAGGACCCATCAAAGGTTGATAGAAGTGCAGCCTATATGGCAAGATATATTGCCGTAAGTGAGATGAAGTCAAAGAAATTGAGTGAATGTTGGGTTTATTTGAGTTATGCCATAGGTGAGAAAGAACCACTACAATCTACAGCAACTGATGGTAAAACATCGTGGGATATATCAGATAAATATTCTGTATATCCAAATGAAATTATAGAATACTTAGATTTAAAGAAACCTATCTATTATGAAACTTCTCAATGGGGAGCATATGGAAATGGTTTTAAATGGGATTTAATATGAGTAAAAAAACATGGAAAGATGCAGATAAATCTATTCTGAAATCTCTACCAAGTCCAGAAGTGGGTAGACCATATGAATTAAAGATGAAACAACCAGAGTTGACATTTATGGGAGTTCATGAACAACCAGATTTTGCCACATTATTTATTTTGATGTATCCAAATGGTAGAATAGTTGAATTGAAATCTTTAAAGATATATCTACAACAATACAGAGATATTATAATTTCGTATGAAAGATTGATAAATGTTATATTTGATGATATGATGAGTATTTATGAACCAGAAAGATTACGACTTGTTTTAGACTGTAACCCCAGGGGTGGAATAATGTCACGGACAACTATAGATTCAGATTGGGAAGCACTTGGTGGTGAAGAAAAATATAGCAGTTGGGGTGAAGATGTTTGGTAAAGACGATATTCTAATAGTATGTGCCCTTGAAAAAGAAACCGCTGGTGAATTAGTAGATTGGAATATATTATATACTGGAGTTGGTAAGGTCAATGCTACTTACAAATTAACACATCGATTAACTGATTCTACTCACGGTGAACCAAAAATAGTAATAAACTATGGGACAGCAGGAAGTAGAGATTTACCAATAGGTGAATTAGTAGATTGTACAAAGTTTGTTCAACGAGATATGAATGTAAGTGGATTAGGATTTATGGAAGGTCAAACTCCATTTGAAAATGATGTTCCAATAATACTGGATTCGACTGATATAAAATTTAATCCAATAGGTAAGAATTATGTGTGTGGAACCGGAGATAATTTCGTTGAAAATATTGAAGATATTTCTGGTTATATTGACGTGTTAGATATGGAAGCATACGCACTGGCAAAAGTATGTAGATATTTACATATTCCATTTATTTCATTCAAATACATTACAGATAACGCAAATGAACATGCCTCAGGTGATTGGGAAGATAATTGTTCAAATGGAATACATGAATTTAAGGGGAGAATATTAGGATGCGTTTAGCAATTGATTGTGATGGAGTTTTAAGAGACTTCATTGGTAGTGTTAAGAGAGTAGTAGCAAGAGAATGTCCAGAATACAAGGATCAATTAGATAAGTTACCAGAAAATTGGGATTTCATAACTTGGTTGACATTTTGGACAGAGGAAGAAGCTGAAGATTTTATATTTGTAAAGCATTATTATGATATATTTGTTAACGCTGATCCATACCCAGAGGCAATAGAAGATTGGCCTATATTGAAAGAATGGTCAGTAAAAAATAACCATGATTTGGTATTAGTATCAGCCCAACGAAATCAAACTGTAAATGCTACATCAGAGTGGATAGGGATAAATAAGTTTGATTTTAGAGAACTTCATTATATTAGAGAGAAGTGGCGGGTAGATGTTGATATATTAGTTGATGACAATATGAAAAAATTAAAGTCATTCAAAGAAAAATCTGTAGCAAGTGGTGATGCAATTTGTTTTAAACAACCATGGAATACTGAATTACATAACTCATATTGGACAATAGATAGATTAAGTGATATTATAGATTTAGTGGAAAATAGATTATGAATGTTTTAGTAACAGGTGGAGCAGGTTTCATTGGCACAAACTTAATTTTCAAATTACTACAAGACAGTCACAAAGTAGTTTCATTAGATAATTACAGTACAGGTAAACGAGAAAACGAAGTCAAAAATCAATGGTATAAAGGTTGTGTATATTACGATGTAGATATTACTAAAACAAAGGACTATTCATTTTTCATGGATAAAGTTGATGTGATATTTCATTTGGCGGCATTAGCAAGAATACAACCATCACTTATAGATACAGTTTCAACCATAGAAAATAATTTCAATGGTACTCTAAATATATTAGAGTATGCCAGACAAAATAGCATAAGAGTAGTATATGCAGGTTCCAGTTCATTTCACCACGGATTATATTCAAGTCCGTATGCTTGGTCAAAGTATGGTGGAGAAGAACTTTGTAAACTGTATGGTGAAGTATATGGATTAAGTACAGCAATATGTAGATTTTATAATGTATATGGAAAACATCAAGTAGAAGATGGACCATATTCAACTGTGATGGGAATATTTGAAAGACAATATAGAAATGGAGAACCACTTACAATAACAGGAAATGGAGAACAGCGACGAGATTTTACCCATGTTGATGATATTGTAAATGGATTAACATTGTGTATGAATGATAAGTTTAATGCAGATATATTTGAATTAGGAAGTGGAGTGAATTATTCTATGAATGAATTAGCTGATATGTTCGGTGGTGAAAAGAAATACATTCCAGCACGTAAAGGTGAGTATGATAGAACTTTGTGTGATTATTCAAAGACAGAACTAAAATTGGGATATAAACCAACTCGTAATATAAAAGAATATATAAAAGGAATAATTTAATGCAATACTATTTATTGATGTCTAACGACAGCGAGGCCGATACAATGTTAGAAACCAATTTACTGGGAGACGAAAGTTTTGGAGTGTTGTACACAGGACTCGCAATGATAGCATTACTAAACATAGTAAACAAGTATCCAGAAAAAATAGGAGAAGTTCGTATATTTGATGACATGGGCAAAAAATACACAGTTACAGAATTTCTTGATATTATTGCAAAGTTAAAAATAAGAAGTCAGTAAGGAGAATATAGAAATGTCTAAACATAATTGGACACGAGATTGGGAATTATTTGAAGAAGAATTGAACGATGAAGTAGAACAAGAAAAACATGATCACTTGAAGAAGAAAAAAACGTGGGAGCAAATACAGAAAGAGAAGAAGAAAGCAGAAGAAAAGAAAGTATGGCAAAAGAAACGCAGAGTATCAAATAATGAGGGGACCAAAAAATGAAATACAAGTTGATTGATAAATTCAACAATGTAGTAAATACGGTAGATTTGGAAAGTGGTGTAGGAATAAGTGGAGCACGAACATATTTCATAGGAGTTAAACGAATATATGGAAGTGAATTTGATAAAATATGGAAAGTAATTACAGAAGATCATTGGAATAAAAAACTCAAATCACTTCATCAAAAATCATCATACAAATGGTGGAACGAAGATAGAGAAATTACAGACGATGAATTAAAGTTTTAAAATAAAATAAGGTAATGGTTATGAAAACACAAGAACTGGAATTGACTCCTGAGCAACTACAGGAGTTAGCAAAAATAGTAACTGAGATAGAGGCAGAGGCGATTCAAATGGTAAAAGATTATGAAACTAACCCATCACAGGAAAGTGGCAGTATAGTTCACGTTCACCATTCCAGTTCATTATTAGAAAATGAAGAAGAAACATTAGATGATATTGCTTTGGTAAGTAGTAGTGAATTACTCACTAAGGAATACAAAAAACAACAGGAGAATAACGATGATTGAAAATATACTGTGGACACTATTAGGAGTATTTATAGGTTCAATAGGTGGAATACTTATTATTTCACTTCTCACATCAAGTAAGACAGAAGATTTACACATGGAAATACAGGATTTGAGAACCCAACGACAATTACTCAAAGAAGAAATATTTAGATTGAGTAATCAGGCAAAACCTAAACCCAGAAAAAAACGTTCCCGTAAACCTAAAAATAAATAATGTGGAATAATATAATAGACTTTATTAAGGGTTTATTTCATGAAAGGGATACAGTAGTAGAATTAACAGAGGAGAAGAAAGAAATGAAAGTATATAAAGTAGGTGATAAATTATCTAAACACTTTTCTTATGATGAAATGACGAGAAGTCAGACTGCTTCCCGTAATGGTATAGACAATACGCCATCTAGTAAAGAGGTGAATAATTTAATATCATTATGTGATACTATATTAGAACCAGTTAGAGTTCATTTTAAGAAACCAGTTACAGTAACGAGTGGATATCGGTGCTTGGAACTAAACAGTAAAATAGGTAGTACAGATAGATCACAACATACGAAAGGTGAAGCAGCAGATTTTGTAGTAAATGGGAAACCAACTGTCACTGAAGTTTGGAAATGGATTATAGAATCAGATTTAGATTTTGACCAGGTTATTCAGGAATTTGGAAGATGGATCCATATCAGTTTTAAAGGGGACGGTAAGAACAGACATAAATGTTCAATAGCTAAAAAGGTTAATGGTAAGACAAGATACTTTCATTACACTGAAGAACAAATAGAAAATGGAGATTATGAAACAGTAAAAGTATAATACGAACTTATAAAATTTATAAATTTGATATTTATACATAAGTAAATACATATATCCCACTAATGGTTATTATATTATTTAGTGGGATTTTTTTATCTATTTCACAAATTAAAGCGGAGAACTCAATATGAAAATATCACCAGATATTAAACAGAAACATGAAGAGATGTTTTACCCAACGGTACGAGTCAGAACTAATATATCAGGTGGGTCAGGAACAGTAGTATATTCCAAAAAATATAAAGGTGAAGTTTATACATATGTAATTACTAATCACCATGTTATTGCAGAATGTATTACGGTTAAGAAAAACTGGAATCCAGTACTTAAACGTAAAGTAGATACAGAAACATTAGATACAGTTCAAGTAGAGTATTTTAAGTATAATAATTATTCACATTGTATTGGTTCATTCGCAGTAGAAGCTGATATTGTTGCTTATAGTGATCATGAAGGTGGTGAAGATTGGGCATTATTAAGAGTAAGAGATAAAGAACGCACACACGACAGTGTTGTAAAGATATTTCCCATTGATAAAATAAGTTCAATTCATATTTTTGATAAGGTATATGCTTGTGGGGCATCATTAGGTCATCCACCTATAGCCACGGAAGGTCATATTTCATATATGGACGACGAAATAGATCACTATAAATATTGGATGAGTACTGCTCAAACAATATTTGGAAATAGTGGGGGTTCAATATATAGGTGGTCACAATCAAGAAAACAATATGAGTACATAGGAATTCCATCCAGAATATCTATTCAACCAATGGGATTCAGTGCTGACGCAATTACACATATGGGATACTTCATTCCAATAGATAGAATATATAATTTATTGGAAAGTAATAATTATAATTTTATCTACGATAGTTCAATACCAATAAAAGAATGTGAAGAAAAACGAAAGAATGTAAGTAAACCTGTTAAAGAAAAGGATGAATAATTAATATATATTATATTTATATATGAAATGAAGAAACACACTAACTGAAGAATGGGGAGCATATAATTATTATCCAGTGGAAATATAATTTTCTAATCAAATAAAAAATAACCCGCTCTACTTTGGACAGTGTGAAATTAAAATAACAAATACTAAATAACAAATATGATGAAGAAAGAAATTTTAACTAACTTTAACTTAATGGAAAACATTATGAATGGTAAGGATGTAAAAGATTTAAACGTCATATTAGAACGAATGGATCAAGCTGAAAAGGATAGGGCGGAAATGGCAGAAGATATTAAATTCATTAAGGAAAATTTATTCAATCCACATGAAGGGTTATGGGCAGAATCAAAAAAGAATACTAAATTTAGAGAAGATACAACTAAATGGAGAAGTACAGTAGGTGTAGGTGTTATTGGGTTATCTATTAAACAGATTTGGGATTTATTTACTAACAGTTAGAATACAAAAAGATTTATTACACGAACCTCATCTATAAACGATGGGGTTTTTTTGTGCCTTATATTTATTACTATGAAATGTGACCTGTGTATATTAGAAATAAAGACAAATGTATATTACGAAACAGAGTGGTATACTATATTAGATTGCAAAGATTGTAATATACCAATGGCAGTGTGGAAATATCATAGAATGAAAATACCAGAACAAGGGGCATTTGTAATGGAAGAAATGTTAAAGATACACGCAGAAAAGTTCTATGGTCATTCAGACTTCCATATAGACAAAGAACAAAAGAAAATACCAAACCACTTACATTGGCACGCTCGGTTAGATAAATAAAATAATGAATATACTTATATGGAACAACTACACATATCAGAAAACCCAAAGAAACATTGTACTTACTGTAAAAGAGAAGTATTTCAAACAGTGCATAAATCAGATAGTTACAGTGTAGATTGGTATACAGTAGAAAGTAAAGTTATATGTATAGATTGTTATAAAGATACTAACACAATAAAAAACCCAAATCCCTCGTGAATACGCATATAAAAACCCAACCCGTAGGGAATACGCGTGACACCGTGAATAGAGAGAACCTTAAAAATCAAAAGATTTTCAAGGTTTCGGCCTCTAACAGCTCTTACACACGTGGTTTGGAAGATTACAAGGCACGTTATATTTCGAGTAATGAAAAAACTTGATTTACATAATAGACGACACGATGAAGTAGAGAGACTCACCGAAAATTTCATACTTTTAAACGATGGTCCCTCGCTAATAATTACAGGGTATTCCGACAAGATGATAGAAATAGTTACAAGTGTATGTAAAACACATCAAATAAAATACGAAATAAAGGTGGGCTCGGTAGTCATATTTTAATCACGAGTATATTTATGTATATATGAGTGGAAAGTGTAGTGATATTTCGAAGTGGGTAATATTTCAAAATGTGGTGATATTTCAAAATGTGGTGATATTTCTATTCACGAAATAACAGCAAGACGAAATAACAGCGAGAGAGAGAGGAAGATGGAAAATATAAAGGGTATAATAAAATTTACATTACAAGTATTCATATCTATATTTATAGCACTTGAAATAGCAATACCACCAAATCCATATAAGACACATTTAATAGTATTATTATTTGCGTATATTACACTTAAACACGGTGTAGTAGAGAAGATTGAGAAACTAATAAAGAGAATAATAGAGTGGACCAAAGTATAACCGATCTATATGAAATGATTAAGGCGTTTATATTAGTTGTTATATTATTAGTATTATTGACAAGACCACGAAGTTCTGATAAATTCTGAAATCTCTTATGAGTAAAGACCGTGTCTTTGGTTATTTCACTAAATAATACCGAATTTAGATTAACCTTTATAATGATTGAACGTGCCTTGGGATCGTCCCAATGTGCTCGTTGGTGGGCTGACAGAGTTTGTTCAAGGATTTCCTCTAATTGAGTGAGGTGCTTTGATGAAAGTATGATATATAAGACTTTCCTTATTGAATAAATACTATTATGATAGAAACTATTTTACACTGGTTACTTGACAATATCTTACACATATACCTATTTTTTATATTCATACTTGGGTGTAGAATTAGGTGGAAAAATACTTGACACAACTAAATATCTGAATCTCCCACTCTTACCCACAACTACCCACTTTAAAATATCACAATAATCATAATATAAATAATGTATTACTTGTTCCTATCGAGGTTGTCAAGCTATTTCCCAAGAATAAATTCCCCTATAATCCCATATCAAATAGCCCCAACCCCCTCATCCCACTCGTATCAGCTTGGATTAGCTACTCAAACCAATTATACTATTATATTATGTAAATTATTTTATACTCGTCTATAACTATTTCTGGAAATAGCTTGACTTTCTCAGTTATTTGTTGTAAATTATGGGGGGTTTATTATTTTTTTTTGGATGTGCTACTCGGATGATACACGCACGTGGCTATTACACTACTCATATATTCTGAATACTTAGGGAATAGCTTGACTTTCTCAGTTATTTGTTGTATATTAGGTAACGTCAAACTGTATGCTATAATGAGTGTCTCATATACCTATGAATGTAGTCTATTATAATCTATGTATATCGTCGTTATTTGATGGTTGGGTGTTATTTGAGGTGTATTTAATTTAGCTAATATGACCACTGGAGGGTACTGGAACTACTTTCATAGCGTGGGAGATAGAATTATTTTTATTAGGATTACTGGCTACGAAAAGGCTTGACTTTGTCATATAATGGTTGTATGTTATAGGGTAACAAAAACAAAACAAAGGAAATGAATATGTTAGATAGAAATACAGTAAAACTAATTAGTAGTGATATTGAGAAAGCACTTGATGATGTGGCTACTAAATATGGTGTAGTGATTACACGAGGTAGAGCTTCATATACTTCAGATAATATGACGTTGAAATTAAACGTTAGTACTATTGATAATGATGGGAGTGTTATGACTAGAGAAGCTACTGACTTTAATACATATGCTTCTGTACATGGTATTACTAAATCACTCGGTGATGTTATTACTCACATGGGTCATAATTATAAGATAATAGGATTTAAACCGCGGTCTACGAAGTATCCAGTTATAATGGAAAAGATTACTGATGGTAAGAAATATAAATTTCCTGTTAATATGATTAATTCACCGTTAGGATAGTAGGTTAAAATGTGGGGTGGTGAAAATCCGACTAGCCGATAAGAAACCACTCCACAAATTAGTTACAAATAACTCTTGACTTTCTCATTAAGTAGTCGTATATTCAAGTAACGAAAAAAGGAAAAAAACAATGAAGTATAAACACGGACAAGTAATTAAAGTAAATGGTGAAGTTCCACTTATGAATCCAGAAGATTGGTTCAATGATATGATTGAAGGTGGAATACCCTTAGAACAGGCATTAGACCATGTTATAACTGATTGTATTGTGATGTCAAAGGTAAATGATATGTTGGGTGAACAAGATGAATTATTCGGAAATAATCAAGGTTTAATTGGAGATTCAACCACATGGAAACAAGGTGGTGGAATGTTTGAAGTCCGAATAGAAGATGAAAACGTTTAAAAATAACTCTTGACTTTACCATTTATTCGTAGTACATTACAACGTAATGAAAAAGGAAACTAAACAATGATGAAACATGAAACAAGTGTTACACGAGATGATGTGTATAGAGAATATAAGAACTACACTGATACGACAATTGATGCATTAGATTCTACTGTATATCCATTGGGTGTATTAGATGATACTCCATCAGACTATAATTTAGATGCTGTATTGGATGTTGAGTATGATATGAAAGTTTTACTAAACTTATTAAATGGACTACCGTCGAGAGAATCACGTATTCTAAAAATGTATTTTGGAATTGGAATAGCTAATAGTCTGTCATTGTCTGATATAAGTGAAGAATTTGATTTGACGAGAGCACGGATTAGAATGATTAGGGACTCGGGACTAAAACGGTTAAGACATAGAGCGTCATTTATTTAAAATAACACTTGACTTTCTCATTAAGTAGTCGTATATTAAGGTAACAAGAAAAGGAAAAAACAATGAAATACTCTAAATTAAAAACTCTATCTCGTGAAGGTATCCGAAAGGCATTAAAGAATAAAACAAGTAGGGAAGTATATGAAATGTATAACGGATTAAAATACAGTGAAAAAAACTCATATAAGGGATTGGTAATTTGGTCGATGATTATTAAATTAAGCGGGAGTTATTCAAAATGAAAGCACTCTCAGTATCAATACACGATAACGAATTAGAAGTAATACCGTCAAGTGTTACCACACTCGACTTCACGAATGATGAGGAATTTGAATACTTTGATGACGCTAACAATCAAGAGTTGTTGGTTCATTGGAATATCAAATTGGGTGATGTAATAATCACAGAAGTAAATGGTATGAGTGGTGATGAGTTTTACCACGACTTCACAGATACGGCTGATGATATTATTGCTTATATAAATAACGAGTTTATTTAAAATAAGACTTGACAGTAACAAATATTAGTAGTATATTTAGGTGAAATGAAAAAGGAAACTAAGATGAAACGAATTAATAAAGGTCTATGGAATTTAATGTTAATGGGGTTAAGGTCAACTGGTGGATATACTGATTCATTAATGTATATCTATGAATATCTTACACCAGTTGAAGCTACTACACTCGAAGAGTTCTATACGTGGATTGAAGCTGGGAGATATCGTAATATCGGACGTGGTAATTACAACGAGCGATATACTGAATATTTAAACTCAAAATAAATTAAGAAAGTACTTGACTTTCTCATATATCCGTAGTATATTACATCGTAACAAAAACAAAGGAAATTAACAAATGGCTTATTACTCACAAGAAAGAAAGAAATCTGTCGCTCCACTCGTGAGAGACTTACTTAAAGAATATGGATTTAAAGGTTCACTATCCGTAGATAATCACTCCAGTGTTATACTGACTCTTAAAGAAGGTAACATGGATGTGATTGGAAATTATAACGAAGTGATGAAAGATAGACCCCGTAATCATATCTTTGAGCAAGCTCATTCCAGAGATAGAGAATTAGATGTGAATGTGTATTGGTATAAAGAAGACTTCAGTGGTAGAGTATTAGAATTTCTCACTAAAGTAATACGAGTACTGAATGTCGGAAATCACAATAGGTCTGAACCTATGGTTGATTATTTTGATGTCGGTTGGTATGTACATGTAAGATTTGGAAGATGGAATACTCCATACGTAATTAATTAAAGGAAAATAAAAATGAATATAAAATGGTTTGAAATTGAAGAACGTCATGAGAATATAGACTCGTATGATACAGAGGTAACAGTCATTGGCGTTGATGAAAATGGTGTTGAATATACTACTGGGGCTATGGAGTCATGTGGTGAAATAGTAAGTATTGATAAAGACTATATCGAAAAGACTGGCGAAGTATATGATATTAATGGTACATTCGGAGTGTGGAATAATGTATTAGACGAAACGGAAACTGGACCATTACCAGTATATGTACCAACTCGACGTGAAGTATCATGGGATGAGTGGTACGGTAATTTAAAATTCTAAACAAAGGAAACAATAAAATGAAACTAGTATATGATAACAAAATAAAAGAAATCGAAGACGAACGATTTCGTGTAGATTTACAAGAGGAAGATTATGCAGTTTTTAAAGATACAGTTGATGTAGATAAAATATTCGTTGAATTTAAAAAAATATTCGATAATGTTGAACATAGACATTCAGAGTATTATGGTGATTATATTACAATATCTATCTTATAACCGTGGTTTTGTCTTTTTTACGGGTATTTGAAAAGACGGTGGGTTTGAGAGTGACTACCTATTTGGAACTCTCAAAGAATTAAGTTAGACACGGTATTGGTACTTACAATAATTGAATGGTGAGTAATTAACATACTGAAGGTTATTCAATCAATATCGTGCAAAGGTTTAAAATAGTACTTGACTTTATCAATTATTAGTATTATATTTAAGTAACGAAAAAAGGAAAAAAACAATGAAGTTCGACATGCGACAAGTAAGAGATTTAAAAACAAAAGAAATTCCAATAAAAGATTGTGAAATGGGAGGGTGGTCTGATGTATATGCACGATCGGGTAATTATGAAGAACCAGATGGGTCTATAAGAAAGCTAACTTCGAAAGAAATCTCAAAAATCAATAGAGAAGATTTATTATCAACTCTCTTTTAATCATAAAATAAATTAAAATAACACTTGACTTTACCATTTATTGGTGGTAACTTCATGTGTAAGGAAAAAGGAAAAAGAATGAAACTGACAAAATTAGAATCGATTAGAGATGATTTGAATCGAGCACTATATGAACTAGATAAATCAGATAAGAAATATATGGATGTGGATGAAATTGTACTCCATATAGAATTAGCTAAAAGAGATTTAGAATCATTAACAAATAAAGGAAAAAACAATGAAACTGACAAAATTAGAAACTAAGTTCGTTGAACAAATTATGGAAAGTGAGTATGCAGATTGGGTAGATACTCCAGAACCAGGTTACATAGGTGATTGGGTCGTTGGACCAGATTACGATATGAAAGTTGTAAGGGCTCTAATCACTTCATTAGATAAAAAGAAAGTGATTGATATTGGAGAACACATGAATTCATTTGAAGGTAAAGACATGGTTTGGATATCTATTAAACCCGAACTTTTAGATTTTGAGAATTATACATTAATAACAGAAAGGAATTAACATAATGAAATCAACAATGTCAATGGATATGGATACTTTAATTGAAGAACTAAATCGTTCAGCAAAAGAAGCATATAAAGGTAGAATGTTACCTCCAGGATATTCAGTTAATACTAATGGTAGAAAGTATTTTAAGATAATCCAAGACGGTGGTGGTGTAGTATGTTTCGTAGAAAAAGAAACAGGGAACATATACAAACCCGCTGGTTGGAAGGCTCCATACACTAAAGGGGTAAACGCAGTAAGAGCAAACATTCATGAGTATAGTACATTCATGAATAGAACTGACCCATACGGTAGTTGGTTATATATTTAATAGGAAATAACACTTGACTTTATCATAAATCCTTCGTAAATTAGATGGGACTATATATAAAAAAAAATAAAGATTTCGGGGTGGCACCGTAATTACGTAATTGAGACGGTTGGGGTTTATTCCTTTCTCCCCCTGCCACCCCACATTTACTAAAGGAATGGGTATAGGTTGGACGAGGTGGACGTTTCATAACACACCTTAACTATGGATACTACCCAGAAAAAAATAGACAGGTTGAGGGGTTACTAACTGACAACGAAGGTTTCCGTAACCCCAAAACTAATCGTGGTAAGCTAAATAATATTTTACTAAAAGGATATTAAATGAAAACATATAAAGTAACAATGACGAAAATAGAAAAACAAACATTAAAAGATGCTATTGATTATATAAAGTACTGTACTAATCAGATAGATAACGCTTCAGATGAAAAACTTGATACACTTGTACGTGATGTGAAAATCAACGGTGGTAAGCTAAATAATATTTTATTAAGTAAGTGAGTTAGGGTGATAGAATAAATGAATACAGACAAAATAACAGAAGCAATAACAATATCATTAATGGGTATAGGATTAGTATTAATGATAGGATTACTATATGCATATCCAGTAATGTGGCTATGGAACTGGTTAATTACAGATATATTTACACTACGTAGTATATCAGTAACAGAAGCATTAGGTCTTGTAGTGTTGAGTGGCCTACTATTGAAAAGCTCAAGTTCTTCAAGTAAGTAAGTTACACAGATAAAATAAATGAATACAGACAATTTGACAGACTTCCCTGTTACAGAAAATAGAGCTACAAAAACTCTCAAATTTCTCGTCGAGAGGGGGGGGGGGGGGGGGGGTAGTTTGTCGTGAATGGCGGAACTATGACATAATGACAGACTCGTCAAGGTGGTTTTCATATCGAGGTCAATTTTTGGTTGTATAGAAACATGACACTATTACTCTATCTCTAACGAGATAAATAATAATATACGAGTGTAGGGGAAAGGAAATAGGTATAATGATTATATGAACTCTTATGAACGACATAAAACTCCCTATATTCGGTTGAATATTATGTGCGAAGTTTTTTTGTTTTTGAGAATTTAGGTATATAGTTATTATCCAAGATGAATGTTGACCATCAACATTCTAAGTTATAAACCAAATAAGGAGCTCATCATGAGTAAACCAAAAGAAGCATCATTTCTTACCTACGAAGAGGCAGCTAAAGTTATCGGAATCGATCCAAAGTCAAT
>Ga0209047_1001436_pt1 | contig 17466 bp, 15 predicted proteins | sample SaaInlV_165m_DNA_3_FD_184681 | JGI IMG/M metagenome (GOLD analysis project Ga0209047, IMG submission 184681) | Marine microbial communities from expanding oxygen minimum zones in the Saanich Inlet - Saanich Inlet SI037_S3LV_120m_DNA (SPAdes)... | ecosystem: Environmental > Aquatic > Marine >...
GAATTGTATAATATAATTGTGGTGGTTGATTAATATAAATTATAATTAATGTTGTTGATTATAGTTTTATTAAAAAAATTCAAACCACCCAACAGCATTTAACAATTATAAATAATATATTTATTCCATAAGAATAACTCCATTGTGAGTATGGATTTGAAAATATTATTTTCATAATATATAATTTGTGTTATGTGTTGTAAATTGTAGATATAAATAGATTAAAATTATAAAGACACTTAATAAAATTATAAAATTATAAAAACAGTAAATTTTGGTTATATAATGTAATAAATTTGTTTAAGGTAAAAATTTGTTTAAGGTAAAAAATTTGTTTAAGGTAAGTATATTTAATTGTTATTAATTTAAATTCCCAATTCCCCCCCAATTCCCCCACCGCGCTGCACTATATTTATGTTTTTTAGGTTAGTTTATTTTAGGTTGATTTGATTGGAGTTCTACTTTGTTCGACGATTTGGTACGTGTGTTTTGTTCGTGTTTCTGGATTATGACGAAGACTATTAATTTGTGATATTTATGATAGGATATAAATACAAAATATAAAGGTGAAAGGTTTATAATTATTGTATTTGATAATAAAATTTAAGGTGTGAATAATAAATACAAATATAAAGGTGAAAGGTTTATAATTATATTGTATTTAAATTAAAAATTAAAAATTAAAAATTAAAATTAAAAATTAATTTTGATAAAAATTGGACAGTTCATTAAGAATAATTTGATGGAAATCCGGATAGGATATGTCTTTAGGGTTGTGTGTGTTATTATAAATATGAATTTATGATGTGTGTTTATGTTGTGAATGATTATAAAATCATTACATTTAATTTTGGAATATAACAATATGTTAGATATTATAAAATAAATAAGAATATTTCCATCGCGTCTATGAAAACGTTTAGGTGTAGAAATACTTATAAATATAATATCACATAATGCTATTTTTATCTAAAAAAAAATAAAATTTTATAATGTTTATTATAAAAATATCTGCATCCAAATAGATTGCAAATATTAACAATAAAAATAAGAATATAATTATCCTATACTTACCTACTAAGGATGGTGGTTCCATTAGAAGATTTCTATTTTATACCTTGTTTCCAAATCCGTCAAAGGTGATTCGAACACCTGACCGATGGAGCTACAATCCACCGCTCTACCACTGAGCTATTGACGGTGAATGGAAACAAGGTATACTAGTATGTGTGGTCTCAACATAAATGTATAAGATATTCTCAACATAAATGTATAAGATATTCTCAACATAAATGTATAAGATATTCTCAACATAAACGTATAAGATTATTCTCAACATTAACGTACAAGATATTCTCAACATAAACAGAGTCATACACAATCATACTAACTAGTATCTTCCCACGATACTCATTCCGAATCAATGTACTTATAATAAATGACCTATGATTATAAAAAATCTGTACTATCATAAATTTAAGTACATTATTGATAAGGCGAACCAAACACATTAATGTGTCTCGTATCATGTTAAATTGGGATTAAACAATATTATTTGTAACTATGTAAAATGTATCCGGATTAATGATATATTAAAATCCCTTCATTAAAATATTAATATTTTAATATTATTACCTACTTATCACTTTCAAAACCGTTCTATATTTATATATCAAACATTTTACAAGTATACAAATTAAATGTTCCCTAATATAGTCAAATATTAGGGAACTAAATAAAAGCAAAGAAGGAGAATCGAACTCCCGACCGGTCGATCTGCAGTCGAATGCTCTACCACTGAGCTACCTTTGCTATAATGAGATTCGAACCTCTGCCCTCACTGAGATTCGAACTCAGGACCTTCTCATTACTAATGAGACGCTCTACCAACTGAGCCATAAGGGCACAAACAAAGCGAATAATAGCAAATATTGCGAATAAGGAGATTCGAACTCCTGACCTTGGGATCATGAGACCCACGCGCTACCTGCTGCGCTATATTCGCTGCTGCTGGGAATTGAACCCAGGTCTCCTGCGTGACAGACAGGAATACTAACCACTATACTACAATAGCATTTTAATAGTATAGGTCCTAACGAGATTCGAACTCGTGTTACTGGTGTCAAAAACCAGCGTGCTCACCGCTACACTATAGGACCATTATAAGATTATTATTATTAAGCTTCAGGTGGGACTCGAACCCACAACCGTCTGCGCCGAAAACAGATACGCTATCCATTGCGCCACTGAAGCAACCAAATAAACTTATAAAGCCTCAGATGGGATTCGAACCCACAACCGTCTGCTCCGTAAACAGACGCGCTATCCATTACGCCACTGAAGCATAATTATTAATTATTAATTTAAAAGCTCCAGATGGGACTCGAACCCACAACCCCCAGATTAGAAGTCTGGTGCGCTATCCATTACGCCACTGGAGCATACAGTATAACAACTTTCTGATTTTTATTAGAATAAATAAATATAAATATTGCTGTAAGAAAGTTTGGATACTGCATCTGGCGGGGCTCGAACCCGCGACCTTCGGTACATAAGACCGATGCGCTAACCAACTGCGCTACAGATGCTAAATACGGTCCCAGCTGGGCTCGAACCAGCGACCTAACGGTTAACAGCCGTTCGCTCTACCGACTGAGCTATGAGACCTTTGCATGAAGTGGGATTCGAACCCACGCGGACTTACGTCCAACAGAGCTTAAATCTGTCGCCTTAGACCAACTCGGCCATCCATGCTTAACGCTCGAACAGTGGGGGTCGAACCCACGGCCACTAGATTAAAAGTCTAGCGCTCTACCGACTGAGCTATGTTCGATAACTCCCTTACCGGGAATTGAACCCGGGTTTCCTCGGTGAAAGCGAGGTGTCCTTAAACCACTAGACTATAAGGGAAACAAATAACAAATCAACCATCTTTTTTTTTGAATAAAAGTCAAATATAAACTTGCTGTATGATGGTTTGTTTTAAATTTTTAAATAAATAAAATCTTGAAATAAATCTGAAAAAATTAAAAACTCCCTTACCGGGAATTGAACCCGGGTTTCCTCGGTGAAAGCGAGGTGTCCTTAAACCACTAGACTATAAGGGAAACAAATAACAAATCAACCATCGTTTTCTTTTTTTATATGATAAATAAACTTAAAAGATAAATTGCTGTATGATGGTTTGAATATTAGCGGATGAAGGAATCGAACCTCCGACTTTTGGGTTATGGGCCCAACACGCTACCACTGCGTCAACCCGCTTTTTCTGGACCAAAGAGGGCTCGAACCTCTGACCTTGGCATTATTAGTGCCACGCTCTGACCAACTGAGCTATAAGTCCGTCGATATTTATTTCGTCATTGTCTTCATTTTTTTCTGTCTTCGTCTTCGTCTTCTTTCTCTGTCTTCGTCTTCCTCCTTATTCTCTATTGGCAGTTTGTTTTTATACCTTTTTAAAAAAGATTTAAATTTGAATTTTTAATTAAACTGCCTCATATTAAAAATATTTAATATTTTGGTAATTTAAACGGGAATTGTCGGAATCGAACCAACGACCTTTAGATCTTCAGTCTAACGCTCTCCCAATTGAGCTAAACTCCCAATTTTTATTTCTCACTCATTTACTTTCTCACTTACTTCACATACTACATATGTATGTTGTTTTTATATCATTTTAAAAAATAAAAATTTTACATTTGTAAAAATTTACATATATAAATATAAAACTCATTTATATTTTTTAAATTATATCATATATTAATTTAAATTTTTTACATTTGTGTATGAACTGAAGTAAAATGTTCATTTTCATCAAATCTGCTAAATCCTTCACGATTTCCATTACCGTTATCTTTATCTTGTTGATATTCAACATTAGCATTTGCACGTGCTCTTAAAACTTCAATAGGAACTCCCTTAATATTTACGAAATAAATCTTCATAAGCATACTAAATACAAGTAATGATGTTAAAATCCATGAGTATACATTACAGTTTCTTGGTCCTAAACATTGATTTTGATATAACATAACTGCTAACCATAATCCTGATACAAGTGCTTTACCTAATCCAAAACTTATTTTTTTAGAAGTGAATAAATCTAAACAGATTGAAAGTGTTCCTACAACAAAAAGTAACTGACTTGAGTTTGTTAACTTCTCCATATTTCTAAGCATACATTTTAATTTTATTGATTATTAAATTATAATTTATACTACACTACTGTCATTCTTAATGTATTCCCTATCAAGTGAAATGGAATTGTTTGAATAATACCATTTTTACCCATTAAATTTTTATTTTGAAGACATTTTATAATATTATTTTTATATTTATCATAATTTATTTTATAATCTTTCTTATATGATTTAAGTAAATCTAAATCTTTTACGATTTTCCCTAAACACCAATACAATGAAGCTCTGATTACATAATATGAAATTGCCGAAGTTCTTTGAATTTTATCCGCATTTGGGGTTATAATAAGATTATTATTATATTGAATTCCGATATACTTTAATACTCGTGATGCTTGTATAATTGAATGTGTCCCATCAGTATATATAAATTTTAAAAAATCATTATGAGTAAGATTTTGTTCTAATGTTACAAACACAGAATTATATAAATTAGCAATTAATTCAATTATTGCTTCACTTGGTCTAACCCACGACGAATCACTAATATGTAATATCTCTAATACAGAATTTGTTATCGAATCATTAAAATTTATTTTACTATCTATCTTAAACATATGAAGCATTTCGTGTAGTATAACTTTTAATATTTCTTCACTTCTAAAAATAACTATCTCATTTGTACCACTTGTAGTAAAACCACTATTTATTTCTCTTGGTCCAAGAACACGTTGTGCAGTTTTAAAATAATTGATTTTTTTCTTAAATGGTGTATCCAATATTCGTATATGTATATTTTCAGTAAATTTAAACAATAATTTCATTGTTATTATTCGGTAAATTAATGTATCTACCCAATTTATCTTACTGATATCGTTTGATGAAAGTATTGTAATATTTAAACCTATTTTGTCACAAAATATTCTATGGATATAATTATGATTTTTTTCAGAATAATGTTGAATTTCCACTGGAACAAATGATGAATAACACTTTTTACGTTCTATATTTTCAGTATTATATTTATCTATAAAGTGGTATAAAATCATTATTTTATATGAATCATTAAATGAATTCATATAATTCGGTAGATTATTATTTTGTATTACATTGTGAAGTTCATCGACATTGATATCAGCATTCTTCATGTGGTTAATAGTATTTTTATTTTCAAGCAAATTAATAATAGTTCGCTCTATACTTGGAATACTATTAGTGGTTTCTATTTTTTCAGTATTTATTTTATAATTATGACTTTTAGCATTGATATAATTTTTCTGTATAACTTTTAAAAATTTACTTGTATTAATATTATTTGTTTCTAAACTTTCTTTAATTCGTTTAGTTACAATATCCTTACTTTTTTGGTAAATTTTTAATTTTTTGTCTGATTTCATATAAACTATTATATACAGTTAAAATATTTATAAATTTTTATATTACTACAAATTATATAAATAAATATTGAAAAGTTATTATAAAATAATGGAAAATGAAATAAATATTGTATCTTTAAATACAGTATCTTTAAATATTAAAAATATGATAGAAAAGAAATTAAATTTGTTAAAATATCAAATGTGTTTTGATTATAAAATAGAAGTAGACGACGCTGATAAAGTATTTAATCAATTAATTAATAAATAAATAAATTAATAAATAAATTAATAAATAAATTAATAAAAATTTAGTAAAATCATCGTATATTTATTGGAGGTAAGTTGGACCTATATCTTTGAAGACGACGTATTCGGTCGTGTCTATAATAAGATTTATATTCTTCCATTATTTTATCCTTTTCACTATTTAGAACATTTTCTTTTATTGCTGGTTTAAAGTAATTATCATTATTTATATATTTTTTAGGAGATAATTGACTAGTTGGTCTTTTAACATTATATTTAAACATATCTTTTTTATTATCATCTGTAATAGAATCTAAATTGGTCTCTTTTTTATTATAATTTTTAAATTTATCATTATTTAATTTATTTTCATTTTTAATTCTGTCAAATGACATTACTGAAACTGGTCGTGGTATTTGTTTATTATTATTAATAGTATTTAATTCGATTGATAATTTATCTATAACTCTATCCCAATCACTAACTATTATAGGTGAAATAATAACTTTTTGAAAAGATTTTTCGATATGAAATGATTTTGGTATAGGTGTATCAATATAATCACATACACCTTCCATTATCGATATTTTATCAGCATTGGGTCTCATATATTTGTTAGTATTTATTAAACCCTTTGCTAAATTTACAAGTTTTTTATTATAATTAGGATTAGGATCTGATAGTCTACAATTCATAACCTTATCCCTTAAAGCATATAAATTATTGCATTCAAATGCTTGTCGATTTGTCATCATTTCCCACAATACGCACCCTAATGCCCATATATCAATCTTATTGTCATATATTTTGTTGGACATCATTTCCGGACTTGTATAATAAGGTGTTCCAATTTGTGTAGTAGTTCCTATAGCAGTAGGATGTAGTATTTTTGATATACCAAAATCTGCTAAATATATTTTACCATTTGAAGTTAATAATATATTTGCTGATTTGATATCTCTATGTATAATATCATAACTATGAAGATATCGGATTGCAGAACAAAGTTGTGAAAGTATTGACCATACTTTTTCTTCACGCATTTTCATACGTTTTATATTTAATTTTTTTAAATATGATGATAAGTCGCCATATTTAGCATAATCAGTTATTATTACAATATTTTTTCTATCCCTAAATATATCTTTTGCTTTTAATAAAAATGGACAATCATTATATAATAAAATTTTTAATTCAGTTATAGTACATCGCGCGGTATGACGAGACATATTTAATAAACTAATTATTTTCATAGCAAAAATATCACCATTTCTGATATCTTCGACTTTAAATACCTCACCGAATGAACCACTACCGATATGTTTAAGTTTTCGATAATTATTCATAGATGACATAATAGTTTGTTATCTAATTAGAAATTATATAAATATTTATATAATTAAACTTTGTATAAAAATATTTATATAATTAAACTTTGTATAAAAATTTTTATATAATTAAACTTTGTATAAAAATTTTATGAACTATAACAATATAACAAAATAACAAAAATATAACAAAAAATACAGATACTAATTTTTATTCAATGTATCAAGATATCCTCTAGGATGTATTTTTTCTCCAATTGTTAAACCTATAAATTTATTATTTTTCTTTTTAAATAATCTTTCTGGAAGACGAATACGTTTTCCATTCGAATCTTCTCTATATACACGAACATTATCTAAATATCCATCACAAGTATCATTTCTAATATATATCTCTGGATAACAAAAACCATTATTATATATTCTTGTATTATCCGAGTGTATAATTTTATAATCAGGGGTTATGTCAGTATATCTTCCACAATCATATGTATATTTGTAAAAATCACCAACTTTATATTTACAATTACTATTTCTACCATCCATACCAAAAGATACATTTAGTGGGGTATTATATTTTCTTGCACTTGCTAATCTTGCTTGTTTTATTCCATCATTAACTTTTTTTAAAAGAACATTTGTATCACCTTCAATATTTGATTTATCCAGACAACTTTTACACGAAGGACCAGACATTGAACCACTAATATTACCCACAAATTTTTCACTATTTACAAATACTAACATGGAAACAAATACAAATATACAAAATGCTAATAATGATCCATCATCGAGAAATTTTGCTATTTTTTTTACTATAGGATTATCAATAATCTTCATTATTCTGTTATATAATAATATAAATAATTTAACATTTTAGTAATTAAAATGTTAAATCAATCTTAATATCTTAATATATATATATTTATATATTTATTTAGCACGAACTAATGGTAATATACTTGTATCATACCATAAAATAAGATCACCTCTCATTATATATTTTCCATATGGAAATATTTGGCGCAATAATACTTGGGAAATATCATCCATTTCAAAGTAAAAACTTATAAGAAATGTTATAACTTCTATTTCGCCATGTAGACATGCATGTAAGAACACTTCCTTATATATTGATGGAATGTTGTGTTTGTATTCACTATCGCAATTAATGACTTCTTTATAGAGATTTTTAAGCATACTTATATTATTTTCCACAACATATTTCTTAGCTGTTCGAATTATATTTCTATCCATATTAATTTAATACACTAAATATTATTTTAAATTTTAATATTATTTTAATATTATTTTAATATTATTTTAATATTATTTTAAATCCATTTATCATTATCCATTTATCATTATCCATTTATAATTATCCATTTATCATTATCCATTTATTTTGAATTACTATTAAGAATAAAATATATTATAAAGAAAACCACTGATATTACAAAATTATAAAATGTATATGGAATATAATGTGCAATTATATCCAAAACATATTCTGTATGTAATAAGAATACAATTGTAGCATAAAAAGCGGATCTAAATAAAGATAATTTATGTTTACCAATCCATGAATCACTTATATTTTCCGTTTCATTTGAAGATAGATTAGTTTCATATTTAACAACTATATTTTGTCCTGACATCTAATGATTGATTAGAAAAAAATATCTATATTATTTTTATATATATTGATAATATAATATAATATGGATAATTCAAAAATCCCAAATGATGATGATTTGAATAATATTAATGAAAAAAATATAGAATTAAATAAAAAAATTAACAAAATAATTCGAAAACAGAAAAAAGTAAAATCTGATATTAAAACTGTCTCTTCAGTTAATATGATATTAGTATTATTTATAGTAATATTAATACTAATAGTATTATATTATTTTTATAAAAGAGGAAGTTTTACAACCATAACAGAAAACCTAGATAAATTAAAGAATAAGGCACAAGAAAAAATATCTAATTTAACAAAAAAAATAAAAACACAAAGTGAGCAACAAGTTGCAGAAATCAAAGATGCATCAGCGCCTACACCAGCACCACCAGCACCACCAGCACCACCAGCACCACCAGCACCACGTCGTGTAAGATTTGCATCTAATAATAATATAGCACCACCACCAGCACCAGCACCAGCACCAGCACCACCACTATCACAAGAAGAACGAAAAGAATTACTAACATCAATAAAACAAACATTGCAAGAAACAACACGTGCTACTCGTGCTCGTGCCCAACTACAAGAAGCACGGGCCACAGACATCAAACTAGCAAGAGCACAACTACCAGCACGACGCGTAGAACCAACACCAGCAGCACCACTACGAGTAGCACAAGCGGCACCAGCACGAGTAGCACCAGCACCAGCACTACCAGCAGTAGCACGAGCGGCACCACCAGCATCTGCACTACCAGCACTACCAGCATCTGCACTACCAGCACTACCAGCATCTGCACCTACACCTGCACTACCAGCATCTGCACTACCAGCATCTGCACTACCAGCATCTGCACCAGCATCTGCACCAGCATCTGTACCAGCATCTGTACCAGCATCTGCACCTACACAACAAGCGGCACCAGCATCTGCACCTACACAACAAGCGGCACAAGCACCAGCACGAGTAGCACCAGTAGCATCAGTATCAACATCAGCACAAGCGGCACCAGCACAAGTAGCACCAGCGGCATCAGTGGCATCAGTGGCATCAGTACAAGCACCACAACGAGGTGGTAATTTAAAAAATTCTAAATATATAGAAATAAATGAATTTCTTAAATATTTTAGTGATTAGTATATAAGTTTGAATCTTTTGGATACATTGTTATCATATATATGGTTACTCTCCCATATATAGGAAACCATTTATTTTTAATTATTTTGCAATCACTTATACAATATTTTTTTTGAAAAGTATTTATTATTGAATTATATGATATTAGTTCGCCAAATTCCGTACCAATAAAATTTACAAGTCTTGGTTTTATCCATTTCCTAAATGAATAAAGTAAACCACCTTCATCATCGAGTGTTGTTATAACCACAATTTTACCATTTTCTGCTAAATATTTTGTAGTATGATCAATAATATCATTTACATTAGGAATTACTGAATAACTATCACAAAATAACACATAATCATATTTTATATCAGTATTATAGTTAAATATATTCCCATAATATGTTTTAATATTAGAGTGTAAATCCCAATCTTCAATCTTTTTATGACATATATCCAGATAATGTTTATTTATATCAATACCAGTAATATGTAGGTGTTTCTTTTTAATAGTATCCGCATTTTTTGTTACAATTCCAGTTCCTATTCCTATATCCAATATATTTGAATTAGATGGAATACTTTTAAAAAATGATGGATATAAATGTTTAGTTGTATTTCCCATTACAAAATCATACCATAATCCAATTATAGTTTGATAAAAACTTATTAAATTATTATATATACTATACTTGATTGAATTAATAAATAAATATAATTGGTTCATTTAGTATATAATTAATACAATTTTTTAAATAGAAATAAAATAATAACACAAATAACAAAATGAAATAGTATTAAAGGTATATGCTATTATTTATAAAAAATTATGAATAAAATAAATTTCCAAGTGAATTATATTTATGTTTTAATAATTTTATGCTATATACCATCAATATATACTAATTTTATTGATATAAATGAAAACCGTGAATATATAGATAGTTTTAATAGAACTATCATTTATCACGGTGTAAACGCTGTATATAAACTTCCACCATATATACCTCAAAATGATACATTTGACCCCTATCTTTCAATAACGGATAAAGATATAGATAATCTCGTTGATTGGGGTTTTAATGTTGTTAGATTAGGTGTAATGTGGGAAGCGGTCGAACCTTATGAAGGTGTTTATAATGACACATATATGTTAGAAATTAAACATTTAATTAATAAATTAGGGGAAAAAGATATCAAGGTCATTATCGATAGTCATCAAGATACTTGTTGTAATATGTATTGTGGACAAGGAATACCAAATTGGTTTGCAAATAAATCACTATCTAAAATACATCTTCCATTTCCAATGCCGATAACCATAAAACCATACCAAAATAATACAGGACCATTATCCGATGAATGTACGAGTAATCTTTTTTGGAATTACTATCTTACAGATGCAGTTGGAACGGCATTTGAATATTTTTATAATAATCCAAAATCATTCGCAGAATATTGGAAATATGTAGCAAATTACTTTAGTGATAATGAAAATGTAATGGCATATGAAATTTTAAATGAACCATGGCCTGGACGATATCTTTTAAACCCACGATTTTTAATATCATCAGGATATGCAGACAGAAATATTCTTGCATCTTTTTACGAATACGTTACTAGTGAAATCAGAACAGTAGATACAGAACATTTAATAATGTTTGAACCAGTAACTTGGGATTATTTAAAATCAGGATTTGAAAAAGGTCCTGATACAAAATATTCTAAAGATATATTTGCATATCACATATATTGCCCAATTGATAGAACTACGCATTTCAGAAATATGACATGTATAAATTACTTGGATCTATTTTTTAAAAACAGAGAGGAAGATGCCAATCGTATGAATATCGGGGCATTTGTAACGGAGTTTGGTGCTACTGGTAATGAAACTTTTGATATAGATAGAAACATTGATGTAACAAACAGATTCGACCGCTATAAACGAAGTTGGGCATATTGGGAATGGAAGGACTTTAAAGATATAACAGGTTCTCCGGAAAAAGAAGGATTATATAATAAACTAGATGGAAGTTTAGAACTGAATAAATTACTTACTCTAAGTAAACCATACCCAATGAAAGTTTCAGGAAACTTAATATCATTTAATTGGAATCATTATTTAAAAGATTTTGAAATGGAATATATACCAAACACAAACATTAAAGAACCTACAGAAATTTATGTAAATAAATTACAATTTAATAAAGGTCACATTTTTGATGTTAATAATAATGTAACTATAAGAAAGAAAGAATTAGGTGATATTGGAATATTGTATAGTATTTATGTTATCGAAGATATGTTAAATAAGGCAGAAAATAAAATAACAATCAGAATTGCTGAAAAAAGATAATCAAAACAAAACAATAAAATAAACAATAAAATAAATAATAAAATAAACAATAAAATAAACAATAAAATAAATAACAATAAAAATAAAATAAAACAATTAAATTAAAAGAATTATTATTTTAATTATTTTAGCAACTATTTATATGAAAAAGTTGTTAATTGTTGATTTTGGTTCACAATATACTCAACTAATTGCAAACGTAATAAGAAAATTAAAAGTATTCTGTGAAGTCATACCATATAATCGTTTGTCGGTTGCCGTAACTTTTGATAGTTCTATATGTGGTATTATATTGTCCGGAGGACCTTACAGTGTAACAGAAATAACATATCCTAATGTATCATTTGAGGACTTACTTGATAAAAATATACCAATTCTTGGGATATGTTATGGAGCACAACTTATTGCTAAAAATTTCGGTGGAAAAGTTGAAAAAACAAATGGTGAATATGGAAATACAAAAACCAAAATAGAATACACTGGTAATACAGTATATAATGAAAAAATATACTTACAAGATAAAATAATTGAAGATATAAATGAAATGTATGTTTGGATGTCACATAATGATACAATTATAGAAGTTCCAAAAGATTGGGAAGTTTTTTCTAAAACAGAAAATGGTAAGATAGCAATGTTTGGAAATAGTAAATTAAAATATTATGGTATCCAATTTCATCCAGAAGTTTCGCATACCAAATATGGTAACAAAATATTATCCAATTTTACAAAAATATGTAATTGTGAAAATGAATGGACAGAACAAAATTTTATTGATAGATGTGTAAAAGATATACAAAGAAAAGTCGATAAAAACGGAGTTATAATGGCACTTTCTGGTGGTGTTGATTCGACCGTTGCTGCATTTTTAATACATAAAGCAATCAAAGAACGATTACATTGTGTAGTTGTAAATAATGGATATATGAGAAAGGGTGAATATGAAGAAATTCTGAAAAATTGTAAAGATTTTGGTATGAACGTTGAAGGAGTCGATGCTAGTGACATATTTTATAGAAATATGTATGGAATTACCGACCCAGAAGCAAAACGAAAAATAATAGGTCGCGTATTTGTTGATATATTTTCAAGTATCTCAAAAAAATATGATAATATAAAATATTTAGGTCAAGGAACAATATATCCAGATGTAATCGAATCTGTTTCTGGAAAAGGTAAAATAAAATCACATCATAATGTTGCCGGTTTACCAAAAGATATGGATTTAGAATTATTAGAACCACTTCGCATTTTATTTAAAGATGAAGTTCGTAGTGTAGGAAAACAATTAAATATTCCATTATCTATAATAATGCGACACCCATTTCCTGGTCCTGGATTATCTATAAGAATCCTGGGTGAAGCAACAAAGAAAAATACGATTGTTTTACAAAATGCTGATAAAATATTTATTGATAAATTAATTGAACACGGATTATATAAAAATATATGGCAAGCTGGAGCAATATATTTACCTATTAAAACAGTTGGTGTAATGGGTGATCTCAGAACATATGAAAATGTAATAGCATTACGAGCAGTAGAAAGCATAAATGGAATGACTGCAGATTGGTATGATTTCAGAAAAGAATTCTTATCTGAAGTATCAAATAAAATAATTAATGAGGTTGAAGGAGTAAATAGAGTAGTTTATGATATAAGTTCAAAACCACCAGCAACAATTGAATGGGAATAACCAGTATTTATAGTATTTATTTTATACGATTTAAAATATTTATAAAACGCATATATGCTTTAATAGGACTTGGTCTTTTAAAAGCATTTATATGTATCATATCTTCTATTAATTTTATTAAATCTGTATATCCATCTTTATTAATTGTGATTTCCTTATATTGGCAACTTGATTTTTGGTAAAGAACTAGTAAAAATAAATATCTTTTTAATTCTTTAATTAACCCAATAGATTTTAGAGATATTCCTAATGAATATACATCGCTCGTTTTTTGTATTTGTTCTGCGAAAGCATCACCTTTTAATATATTTTTAATCAAAATATTATAGTCATTTATAGAAACTTTATATTCTACATCGTCAACTTTTTCTTTATTTAAATAACGCATAGCACCCATATTTATAAATGATGCTGTAATTTTACTATTACTACTTCCAATACTACTTTCATTGTCACTTTTCCCCCTTCTTTTTTTAAATGTTTCAAATTTATCTTCAAAAAATCTATATAAAATTTTGGCAATTTTATTATTTAGTAGTTTTTTACTAAATTTATATTTTAATTTTCGTAATTTATTACTTTCTATGTTATAAATTTTTCTAAAATTTTCAATTATATCTTTATTTATAAATTTAATATCCCAAGAATAAAAACGATATTTCGTATTACGTACTCTGTTAAAAGCGTGTTGTTCATCTAAGGTCCCAACTTTATATGATAATCCATAATCAATATATCTAAAACCCTTATTTGCATCATAAACAATATTAAGTGGTTTTATATCATTGTGATATAATCCATTTGTATTCATAATATACATACCATAAAATAAGTAATAAAAACTTTTTAATCCGTTTTTGTTGTTAAATAATGAATATATAATTTTATCTGTATACATATTATGCATATTTATCCCACCATATTTGTATAATATTGTAGGGGTTTTTTGAATAACTTCTTTTTCTTCATTCAAAACCAATTCATCTGTTGTACAACGATATGGGAAACCCATATGAAATTTTTCATTTCCATCAATATCATTTATCATACTAACGTATTTGTATTCAAAATTTCTTTCTTTTAGTTTTGTACCAGAATGAATGAATAATTTTGAAATATATTTTTTTCTATCTTTACTATGATAATTTAGGGGATTAGAACCTATACGATTATTTGTATTGGTAAAGGTATTATTTCTAGTTACTTTACATTCTTTTGCAGGATAATAAACTTTTCCATATGCACCTTTCCCTATTTCTTCTCCGCCCTTTTGTGATTTTATACAAGTATTATATTTTAAATTTGTATGTCCATTTGTATGTCCATTTGTATGTCCATTGGTATGTCCATTGGTATGTCCATTGGTATGTCCATTTTTATGTCCATTTTTATGTCCATTTTTATTTTTATAATTATTTATTGGCATTATTATAAACATAGAAAAAAATTGTATATTGTAAAAATTGAATAATATAAAATAACTATATCACAAACCTATGGTTAATTATCTTATCAACCTTAATTACGACATTCTATCATATATAGGTTCAAAATTTGATACAATGTACTCTATTGATAATTATATCGAATATATTACAAAAACGTTTGGACCAATAATTACGAATCAAATAAAACAAATGATAGGTCAAATTAGATATGAAAATGATATGATGATATTAAAAAAAACGAATCTCAATTTGAAGGATTATTATATAAATTTATATAAGTTATCTGAAAAACTTATTGATTTACCTATTATTGAGTATTATCATACGTTAAATACTGAAATCGGCAGAACTATGCAATTAATAACTCCCGATGAAATCAAATTAGGTATTTCTAATACCGTTGATGAATCGAATTATGTTGAAAAAATGAATAAATACAAGAAAATTAATGAATTTCTGTTTAAATCGGTTATTGTATCGTGTGCAAAACATCATAGTAAAATCAAAAATGACAGTCCATTTATCAATGATATGTTAATAGAATTTATAAAAAAAGAAAATAAAAAAATAAATAAATATGGGGTTAAAATAAGTCTCCAAAGATTTATTGATAATTTATTCGGGAAAATAAATAATATAATAGGTGAAATTTACTTTGCAAAACAAAGTATTATGTCATCTATTCCAAAAGAAGAACAATCCAATAATATTCCTTGGTATACGTATATTCCAAATGAAGAATCGTTAAGATTAATGGAAAAGAATATTTCATGGAGCATTCAATCAAAAACATCAAAATGTCACGTAAGTGATATGGTATATAGTAGTGGAATAAATGTATTCCGTGATGGAATTCTGAAATGTATGGAATATTTAAAAACTCAAGACACAATAACAGATTATATGTTAGCGGATATGGTTATAACAATGATTAAAGTGAATAAATAATTATAAATAATCAAAAATAATCAAAAATAATTATATTTTTTATTATTTTTGATTATTTTTTATTTAAATAATGTTGTAAATATAATATTGTAAATATAATAATGCAATGTTATATATGTGAAAAAACGGATGATACTGTTACATATGTTTGTAATAAATGTAAGGAATTATGTGCCCATAAGAGATGTTATAAAGGTATTATATGTACATATTGTTTTCAGATTGCATCAATACGAACATATAATGAAAACAAAAGAAATCCAAGAAATTTTGTTCGAAAAAGAAGATGGGATATAATTGTATCAATAATGAAACAATGGAAAAATAATGTAAAAACAAAATGTGTACAACCTATCTATAGAAGATTAAAATAAATGTCCATAAATGAAAATTATATAAAGACTGTCGTCATTTTCATTTATTAAAAATGACGACTAATAAATGTCATCAATGTAAAAGAGATTTAGAAGAAAGTGTTTATTTTTATAACGGTAAAAATCATAAAACGTGTTTTTCTTGTGCTGAAAAAAGACGTAATCGTAAAAATTTTTGTAAAACTTGTGGAATTGGAGCGAGATTTAATTTTGAAAATGAAATTTATGGAATTTATTGTAAAAAACACTCATCACCAAATATGATTGATATCAAACACCCTAAATGTATTGTGTGTAAAAAAACACAACCAAATTTTAATAAACCAGGAGAAACTAAAGCAACTCATTGTAGTAAATGTGCTGACCCTGATATGGAGGATATTAAAAGTCTCAAATGTATTGTGTGTAAAAAAACAAGACCAAATTTTAATAAACCAGGAGAAACTAAAGCAACTCATTGTAGTAAATGTGCTGACCCTGATATGGAGGATATTAAAAGTCTCAAATGTATTGTGTGTAAGAAAACACGATCCAATTTTAATTACGAAGGGGAAACAAAAGCAACACATTGTAGTGGTTGTGCGGAACCAAATATGATTGATATTAAAAATCCCAAATGTATTGTGTGTAAAAAAACAAGACCAAATTTTAATAAACCAGGAGAAACTAAAGCAACTCATTGTAGTAAATGTGCTGATCCTGATATGATTGATATCAAACACCCTAAATGTATTGTGTG
>Ga0209047_1001454_pt1 | contig 17314 bp, 20 predicted proteins | sample SaaInlV_165m_DNA_3_FD_184681 | JGI IMG/M metagenome (GOLD analysis project Ga0209047, IMG submission 184681) | Marine microbial communities from expanding oxygen minimum zones in the Saanich Inlet - Saanich Inlet SI037_S3LV_120m_DNA (SPAdes)... | ecosystem: Environmental > Aquatic > Marine >...
ATCTGATTGATTATAATCTGCTAATCTAATATGCTCTAGTTCTCCTGTTAGTTTTGTTATTACCTCATTTCCTGTAGCCCATTTGAAATAATCAGGCTGGATTAATTTTGTAACTGCATTACTTGTTACACATCTTACATCTGCCCCATGTCTCATTAGTAATCTTGCAAGTTCTATTGCTTTGTAGGCTGCAACACTTCCTGCAACACAAAGCACAATTCTCTTTCCAGATAATTCTATACCGTATGAACTAACAATATCTAATGACGGATGATCTTTTTTCTTTATTTTCTTTTTAGCTACCAATCTGCTCACGTAATTTCTTTAACTCATCATTATTCATTGAGAACCAATTTTCTTCTGCAGGAAATGTACTTGATTCAACGTCTTTTTTGAAATTTGTAATGGAATTTACAATATCTTCAGATAGATTCATGTATCTTTTTGCAAATTTTGGTTTTATTTTTTCATACATTCCCAGTAAGTCTTGAACAACTAGAACTTGTCCATCACAATTTACTCCAGAACCAATTCCAATTGTTGGTACACTTACAGTATCTGAAATAATTTCTGCCACTTCATGGCTTACCATTTCTAATGCAATACTATACACTCCTGCTTCCTCCAACTCTTTTGCATCTTCAATTAATTTTAATGCAGAATCTTTTGTTTTTCCTTGTACTTTGTATCCTTCTGAAAGCATTGTTGTTTGAGGTTGTAATCCAATATGACCCATTACTGGAATTCCTACATCTACAATTGCACTAATTGTCTCCGCCATTATTGAACCACCTTCAAGTTTCACAGTATCAGCTCCTGCTTTGATTAATCTACCAGAATTGTTTATTGCATCCTCTATACTTGCTTGATATGACATAAATGGTAAATCTGCCACAAGTAGTGAATTTGTTCTTGCTCTACTAACTGCTTCAGTAAACATGCACATTTGGTCCATGGTTACAGGAATTGTATTTTCGTAACCTAACATTACCATTCCTGCACTATCTCCTACTAGTAGTACGTCTATTCCTGCTTTATCACATAGTGAAGCTAGAGTATAATCATAACTTGTAATAACTGAGATTTTCTTTTTCTCTTTTTTCATATTAATTATATCTTGAACTGACTTATGCAATTCTTGCTCTCCTTGTAAGATTATTTTTTATCTGAATCACATTTTCTGTAAGATTTTTCTTATTATCAAACTCGTCAATAATTTTTTGAAGAACATTGATATTTTTTTTAGATAGTTTTTTTGATTCATCAATTAACAAATCAATTGCACGTGTTACATTATCTACAATTGTAATATTTGCCGTCTGTGATGTTCTTGATAGAGGATTTAGATCAAATGTGATTACTTTTTTTCCTGCCTTTCTAAGCGCAATTGTTCTATCTCCATCTTCTAATGGAACAACAACTACATCAGCTGCAAAAATTCCATTCTTATCTACAATCCTTCTATCTGAATCAATTCCTGGTAATTTTGTAGATGTTTTATGATTTGTGCCTAAAATTTCTCTAGCACCATTATTTTTGAGAGTCTTAATGATCGCATTTTTTCTCTTTTGATTTGCATAAAACAAATTAACTTCAAGTTTTGCTTTGGTTTGTTTTGATAATTTTACAATTTGTTTGGGACACAATGCTGCAATGTTTCCATTTACTGAAATAACAGGCATTTTTGCCAAAAGTAATTGTGCTGCAGCAGCTTTGATTGCTTGTTTTGCAGTCTTTCCAGTTTTCTCTCCTAATAGATAGTCAAATGCCTCTCCTCTTCCTTGTGCCAAAAGTCCTTCCTTTGCTACTAATCCACGCTCAAATCCATCTACAAGTTTCTCACGAATTAATAGAGATTTTACTCTTGGATGAGACTTTGGAATTAAAGGCATATGATTTCAGTTAATTGTTTAGAACTCTAGCACCATTATTGTCTAATTCTGATTTTATTATAATGCCATCAGGATATTTTTGTAAAATCTCTAAAACTTTATCTTCATCATCTTTTGAAATCATTGAAAAAACTGTTTCTCCAAAAAGTGCAATTCCACATTTAATATTATTTTTTGATAAATCATCAACTAACTTTTGCATTCTTGGTGTCATTATACCAACATATTTTGCAAATTCTAAAGACATATCTTGAAAATGTTCATAATTTTTTGATTCTAATAATCTGTTTACCATTTTTCCACCAAGACCGTTTATCTGAGACAAACGTTCTTTGATGAACTTGTTTGTAGATATTGGAGAAAAACAAATCATTAAGATTGAAATTTTTTCTGTAGCAATCTTTTCAACACTTCCAATTCCAGGTGCACCTGGTTTGATACGAATTTCAAAACCACCATGAAATGATGCTAATACATCTCCTAATCCTGTTTTACAACTTACTTCTGCATTATGTGCAATTTGTCCTATCTTCTCTTTATCCAATTTTGTATCGAGTGCTTGATCTAATGCAAATGCCAGTGATAATGCAACTGCACTACTAGAACCTAATCCATATCCTACTGGAATTGATACCTCATGTTCAATATCAAAAAATTTCGTTGAAAAATCACTAAGTTTTAAAAATTCATTTAAAACATATTCTGAAACATCTGTTTTATCTGATTGATATCCAGATGTTGAAATTCTAAAATTTGATTCTTGATTATTTTTTGAATTTATTTTTACTTTGGTAGTCACACCTTGTTTGATTGAAAAGCCAGCACCCATTGAACCTAAATTTTCTAAATTACTTTGATTATCATCTAAATGAGCTTTGAAAAACCCTGTAACATGTGCAGGACAAAATGCTTGTGCCTCCATTGATCTGAGTTTAAACTGTACACAAAATATAAGAATATGGATTAAATTAATTATATTAGTATAAATTGACTAAATTTGTTCGACGCCTACAAAGGATTGGAAGTAGTCTTCTAGTTTCACTACCAAAAGAATGGGTAGATGCCAATAATCTAGAAAAAAGTAGTCAAGTTGAAATTGAAACTGGACAAGATAGTATCTCGATATCTGCAAACAAAGAAATCAGACCCACAAAAGAACTTCAAATTTCATACCCACTTCCTAAAGAAGAAAATATTGTAGCAGACATTACTGGAGCATATCTTTTAGGATATGATATTATTCAAATTAATTCAAAAACAACTATTCCTGGTGAAGATAGAGAGAAAATTCGTAATTCAATGCGAAGACTTGTAGGAATGGAAATCATTGAAGAGGATGCATCTCATATTAACATGCAATTTCTTTTAGATGCAACAACACTCAATCCAGAAAAAATTCTAAAAAGAATGAGTTCACTTGCACTTGGAATGTATGATGATGTATCAAGTGGATTAATTTTAGATGATAAATCAAATTTACAAACATTATCAAATAGAGATGTTGAGGTAAACAGACAATATTTCTTACTTGTTCGTTTAATTCGTAGTACTCTAGTTGATAGAAGATTAGCTAATGTATTTAATTTAGAAAATATTGATGTTCTCGATTATAGAATTGCAGCTAATCTACTTGAAAATGCAGGTGATTCTATTGTTGAGATTTCAAATTTTATTTACAATTCTTCTTTATCAAAAGAATATTCCACTAAAATTTTCAAAGTTGTAAAAGATTTTAACATGCTTGCAGAAAAATCAATTAATGCATTTACAAAACCTGATAGATTATTAGCAATAGAGGCTATTTCTTTACATAAAAAATATGAAAAAAATCTTAATTCATTAAAAACATCTTTTGGTAATAAAAAAGATATACCGATTGATTTTCTTGATTTATTGTATATGTTTGATAAAATTGCACAGTCTTGGGCTGATGTTGTAGATCTTGTAAAGCCTATCTATAATGAATAGTTAGTATAGTTTCTTTTTTGCAGCATAAGTTAAAACTGCACAAATTGTTTTTGAATCTTGAATTTCACCTGTTTTTATCATTTTTAGCAATTTTTTCATCTCTATTTTTTCAACAGATAAAATCTCATCTTCATCTAATTTTAAATCTGAAATCTTCTTTAATCCTGAGGCTACAAAACAATGAATCACCTCTTGATTATACCCAATTGAAGGATAATACGTGATTAGAGGAGTCATCTTTTTTGCACTATAGCCTGTTTCTTCTTGTAATTCTCTGAATGCACATTTCACTGGTGCTTCTCCTTTTTCTAATGTTCCTGCAGGAATTTCTAAAACATAACCATGAGGATATCTATGTTGTTTTACTAGTATTACCTTTTTTTCTTCATCAAATGCAAGCATTGCTGCAGCACCACGATGTTCTATTATTTCACGTTTAACTTTTCTACCTTCAATTTTTCCTTCATAGACACTTAATCCTAAAATTTTTCCTTCATAGATTTTCTTTTTCTTCATCATTTATCTAAAAAATTATTATTATTTAATTTGTTTGATATGTAAGATGTAATTTAGATGATTTTTTAGAATCTGTTATAGCATTTTCTAACCATTTACTATAAAACATAATTTTTTTTGGAATAAACAAATCAGCTGATTTTACATTTTTAATAGTCCTAACTTTTTGTGTTAATTCATCCATTTTGAAGATATTTTCACTATACATCAATAATACAATTTGATTTTTTGCAATAAAAGGAATTTGTAGATATGATTTAGAAAATACATCATCCATGATTTTTAATGTTTCTTCTAGATCTCCATCTATCCAAGTTAGTATAGCATGTGGAATAAAATTTTTAATTCTTTTTGGATCATAAATTAATGTAAATTGAATTCCATCATTTTTTTGAAATTTTTCAATACATCTTGCAATTGTTTTTGTTGACATGTTTGTATTTTTAGCAATTTTTTCAATTTTTTGTCTCGGATCTTTAATCAACTCTTCTAGTATTTCTAAATCTGTTTTTGTGAAACTAGAATTAAAACCTGGATTTTCTGCTTCAAAAATAGACAACACCCTTACATCTTTCATCAATTTATTTGCAAGTTCAATTTTTTGTTTCAAATTTTCCTTTATTACAATACTACAAACTGTAACTCCACCAATACATGGTGCAACCAAAAATGGTTCTCCTACTAGACTAATTTGTTCTAAAACCTCATCCATATTTTCTCCAGACACAACAAAGTATAGAATACCATTACCTAGCACTGGTGGTTCAACTTTTATGAAAAATTTTTCAATCACTTTACTATTCTCCATTTTTTTAATTCTGGCCCGTACTGCACCACCTGAAATTCCTAACTCAATTCCAATCTGTCTATCAGATTCCCTACAATTATTCAATAGTCTACTTAGAATACTCATATCCAAATTGTCCATTATGTCACTTAGATACCTCCAATAGCATAAAGAACTAACTAATTACATATAAAATTGTCTAGAATACATGATAATATATCAAATACATTAAATATCAGACATTTCATTTATTATTATGGACTATCGGTTACGGTTAGCAAAAAGAATGCTATTCAACAAAAAAGGGAGTTTGATTGGTGCAGTTCTTGCTGTAACCATTGGTATCCTGGTAATTCATGTAAATTTTGTAATTTTTCAAGGATTGTTTGATGCTATAGTTCGAGATATTAGTGATTATAGAAATGGTGATATTCTTGTAACTGATGAATTTGATTTTATCGACAAATCTGATATGTCACTTGTGAATTGGTTTGAAAGAATTCCATTTGTTGAAGCGGCGACACCCCGGCTTTCATCAACAGCTGAAATGAATATGACAAAAAATGGAAAATTAGTTGAAGAATCTAGAGTACCAATAGTTGGTATTGATCCTTTTCGTGACATTAGAGCATCAACTGTTCATGAAACAATTACAGAAGGAAACTATGTGTTTTCAAGAAATACTATTGTACTAGGATCTAATGTTGCAAGAGATCTTGGAGGAGCTCAAGTAGGTGATAGTGTCAAAGTACTTGTAGTTGATAGATTTGGTCAAGACCAAATTAGAAGATTTACTGTAACTGGTATTGCTAATTCTCCTGGTGGTCAAGGATTTGACTATACTGCAGTTGTACATATTGATACATTACGTGATATGATGAACAGACATGGTGATACTGGTTCATTTATGGTGAAATTAAATGATCCAACAAAAGCATTTGAAGTTAAAGAATTCTTTTTACGTTCATTTCCTCATGATGATTTTCTTGCAGAGACTATAGAAGAATCAGCTGAACAACAACTTGCTGGTTTTAGATCTGGTATTGCAATGATCAGTATGATAGGATATTTTGGAATGGGGTCTTCTGCATTTGCCATTCTTACAATTCAGATAATGCTAGTTAGTGGAAAAACTAGAGAAATTGGTATTATGAGAGCAATTGGAGCTAAAAGAAAAGATATTTTATTAATTTTTATTTTTCAAGGAATAATTATTGGAGCAATTGGAGCTGGAGTGGGGACTGCAGCAGGCTTGGGTTATACTTTTTATGCAGATATCACAAAAATGTCATTCAATAACAGTCTCCCTCTTGAAGTTACCTATAATTGGGAAAAAATTATACAAACTGCTTTGACTTCATTTGCTTTAGCAATTATTGCATCACTATATCCATCCTATAGGGCTACTAAGCAGTTACCAGTGGAGGCGATGAGAACTGTCTAGAGTACTTGAAATAAAAAACCTAAGTAAAATTTATGGTGATGGAGACAGTCAAGTAAAAGCCCTTGATGATGTATCACTTTCAATTGAACAGGGAGAAATTGTTTTAATTGTAGGAAGTTCTGGTTCTGGAAAATCAACATTACTTAACATGATTGGACTATTAGATAGTCCAACAAATGGAAAGATTTCCATTGATGGTATTGATACTACAACACTTGGTGATGATGAAATTTCTTCATTTAGAAATAAAAAATTAGGTTTCATATTTCAATTTTCTAATTTACTTAATGATCTATCCGTATTGGAGAATGTATTGTTACCAAGACAAATTGCTGGAACAAATAGTATTGCTGAAAAAGATGCTAGAGATTTACTAAAAACAGTTGGATTAGAAGATCAAATGAATAAACGTGCAAACAAGATTTCAGGTGGACAAGCTCAAAGAGTAGCAATTGCAAGAGGACTAATCAATAAGCCTTCAATAGTTTTAGCTGATGAACCAACTGGAAATCTTGATTCTGTAACATCTGATACAATAGTTCAACTAATGAAATCCATGGCAAAAAAACTCAATCAAACATTCATTATAGTTACACACGAGAGAGAGACATTTGGTAATGTGGATAAAGTAATTACAATTAAAGATGGTAGGGCCTTTGAAGGCAATCAGCCATCAGAAATGGAGATATTAGTATAATGAATTTAAAATTTATTTTGTTAGTATTCTCATTTATCTTAGCACCACTAATTTTTGAAGATTCTTTTGCACAAATTACATCTGGTGGTTTTGGTAATTCTCCTTTTGAAAGAGACTTTGGAGATGTCAAATTATTAGATGCATATTTTGGAACATTAGATGATAAAATAGAAATCGAAGCAGGTGATAGTAACGTACCATTTACAGTTGTATTTGCAAATGTAGGAACTCAAGATATTACTGGAATTAAAGGTCAACTATCTTTACCATTAGGATTTTCAGCATCTGATGGACCAGGTTCAATTATCCGTGCTGATAGTAATTCTAATTCTGATGCAGGTGATAACTTTCATCTAACATTTTTTGTTAATTTAGATAAGAATGTAAACATTCAGCAATATCCTGGAACTGTAAAAGTTGATTATTCTAGATTAAGGGAATCTGGAATTAGAACATCATTTGAAGATTTTAACTTTAAGGTAACTGGTGATAGTGTGATAAATGTCCGAGCACTAGAACCATTTCTTACATCATTAAAATCAAATGATATAGTAATTGAAGTTGCAAATGATGGAACAGCTCCAATTTCTAGTGTAGATATTATTGCTACAAATACTTCAACAGAACTTGCATCAACATCATCATCAACTACCAATGTAGAAAATGTTGTAATTTTAAAATCAAGCTGGGATATTGGAAATATTGATTCAAAATCATCTAAACATCTTACTGCAACAGTATATGTTCCTGAAGGACTAAAAGGCGATACCTTACGAATTCCCTTGTTAATTTCATATTATAATTCACATGGAGATAAACATGAGATTTCAAAAATTGTTGATTTTTACATTAAAGGATTAATTGATCTTAGGGTTTTCAATGTAGATGTTATAGAATTATCAGGCACACAAATGATAATTGGAGAAATAATTAATGAAGGAAATGAAGATGGATTATTTGGTTTTGTTACAGTTGATTCTGGAAAAAATTCTAACATAAAATCAAATACACAATTTATTGATGAAATTGAAACTGATGCACCAGTACCATTTAACATTCCAATTGAGTTTGATGGTGAACCAAGATATGGAGAACATGACATTACCATTACTGTAAGATACAAAGACGTTGTAAGAGATGAGATCTTTTTTACTTATGATACAACTGTATTTGTTAAAGAAGTCTCAAGTGATGAGGAAAGTACTGACTCTACATTAGCAATTATTCCAATTCTAATCGTCATTGGAGTTGGAATTTATGTAATACGTAGGCGTAAAAAAGCAGCAATAAAGACAAACAACTAAATTTTTAATCTAAAATATACAATTAAGATTAATTGAGATCAAGTATTGTAGTCCTTCTTGGAGTTTTAGTTGTAGGTAGTATTGTAATTTCATATGGTTTTATTACAAATCAAGAAATTATTGAGATTTCTGAAATTTCTAGTCAATATGAGAAATTAGAAAAATACAAAATTGAATTAGAAAAAATTAATCAATCTAATCTTGAAATGTTACAAGATCTTGAATCACAAATTAAAAATTCTGATAATATTCATTTAGAACAGATAACAGAAGAGATTGAAGTAATTAATCAAGTAATTTCTGAAAACAGTGCAGAACTTGAACAAGTAATAGAAAAATTATCTCAAATTAAACCTGAACCTTAACAATTCATGTTTTAATTTTTTCTAAATTCATATAGTAATTAACAAAGTCATAATTATTGGAAACACATCAAAAATTAACAATCATTGGAGTTGTATTATTGGCAATGACACTTTTAATTAATTACTATCATCAGCAAGTTCACCCTGGTGTTGGATTCAATTATGCTTATGTTCCAGGAATTGCAATGTTGGTAGTATTATCAACGAGTTTTGTAATGTTTACAAAAGATAGACTAAAGGATTCTTAATTTTATACTCTACAAATTATTTTTTCTAACTGAATTAGGTTCATTTTGATCCTGTAAGATTATATGCAATTACTTGATCTTGCGATTATGCCTGGGGATGAAATCAAAGTCCCAAAGGAATTAAGAGAATTTATGCTTGAAAAAGCTGAAGAAACATTCCTTGGACAAAAAAATGGAGCACAAAAACAATATCGTTATGGAAATTTACACATTAGAGAATATGGTGAAAATTTTCTAGTTCATACTGATAAAGTTGATCCTAGAAAGGATCCAATGGGTCATTTAGTTTATGACGCACCTGAAGTTTTAATTGGTTTGGCTTGTGCAATCTTTACTGGATCACAAACTGTAAAAAAAACTATTAAGAAAAAACCAAACAATTTTGTAATTGCTTCTACTCTGGCATCATCAATTATTTCTGGATATTTAGGATATGTAGCAACTAAAAAAATTAAAAATTATTTGGAGAAAGTAAAATGATTATTCTTCGAACAACTCATGTACTTGTAAAGCTATTGCCAACATTTTTTGCTTTACGTAAAGATAGAAAAAAATGGATCAATAAAGAAGGAAATGAAATTGATCTAGAACAGTTTAGAAAAAATGCTCGTAGAGCACTTGACACTTTCATTACTTTAGGTCCTGTGTACATAAAATTAGGACAGTGGTTATCTTCTCGAGCAGATATTTTACCTCAACCTTATTTGGAAGAACTTGCAAAACTTCAAGATAGTGTTCCGTCTGCACCTTTTAATCAAATAAAACCAATTATCGAAAAAGATCTTGGACCAATTAATGAAAAATTTGATGAGATTGACACTGAATCTATTTCAGGTGCATCATTAGGACAAGTTTATCGTGGAACAATTTCTGGTCAACAAATTGTAATTAAAGTCAAAAGACCTGGAATTGAAAAAGTTGTAGCAAAAGATATCAAAGTATTAAAAAAAATTCTTCCATTAGCACTAGGATTTGTTGATCCTAATTTACGATATTCAGCAAAGGCCATGCTTTCTCAATTTATTGAAACAATTCATGAAGAAATGGATTACACACATGAATCAAAGAATCTCAAAAAAATCAAAAAAGATATGGAAAATGTCTCCAAAGTTATTGTTCCATCAGTTTTTGATGAATATTCCTCAAAAAATGTCCTAACTATGGAATATCTACCGGGCATCAAAGTGACAAATGTTCAAGCATTAGATGAAATGGGAATAGATAGAGAGCAACTAGTCATTGATGTCCACAAGGTCTTTTTCACCATGCTTCTCAAACATTCCATTTTTCATGCAGATCCTCATCCTGGAAATATTTCAGTCACTGATGATGGAAAACTCATTTTGTATGATTATGGAATGGTTGGTCAAATAAACAATGAAACTAGATTCAAGTTAATTCGACTATACCTTGCACTAGTTGAAAAAAATCCTTCTAGAGTAGTAAATGCAATGAGTGATCTTGGAATGCTTACACCAGGATACAATAGAATGGTAATAGAGAAGGGTATCGAACTTTCAATTCGTGCAATGCATGGAAACAAACCTGATGAAATGGAAGTTCAAAGCTTGATGGAACTTGCAAATCAAACAATGAGTAAATTCCCATTTGTATTGCCAAAAAATTTGGCTTTGTACATGAGAATGGCATCTATCATTGAAGGAATTTACAAAACACATGATGTTGATTTTAAATTTGTTAAAGTTTTGAGAAATATTCTTGAAGAAGAAAATTTGATCCCTCGAGCATATGTTGAAGAATTAAAGATATCTTTTGATAATTTCTCAAAATCAATTGATACTGCTATAAGATTAGGACCTGAAATGAAAGAACTAATGAATGAAGCTCAAATTTTTATGAAAAAAAGACAACCAATAGTGTTTATCAGTGGAAGTATTTTTGCATCTGCAATTTTCCTTGGTTCTGCATTTTTATTCCAATCAAATGAATTTCTTGGTATATTGGGAATGATTAGTTCTGGTTTAATTATGGCAGTTTCAGGGTTTTTCAGAAAACATTAATTTTTAATCAATTGAAATATTTTTCCCCTTTTTTGTTACAGGAATTATTAGAGTAAGAATACCATCTACATATTTTGCAGATTCTATTTTTTCTTCACCTTGATTGATATCTATTGGGAGCCTAACTTTTTTATCAATCACATTAGGTCTTTGGTTTGAAATTAGAGAATCAGATTCTTTTTTCTCAATTTCTTTTTCTGCCTTGATAGAAAGAATATCTCCACACAAAATTAATTCAATATCTTTTTTGTTAAATCCTGGAATATCAATTACAACTTTGAGATTGTCATCTGTTAGATACATGTCAATTGGTGGTAAAACAAATTCATAAAATTCTCTTGATTTATTTCCAATTTCTTTGATTACTTCTTTAACAAGACCCATTTTGAGTTAAATGCAGAATTTTTGGTTATAAATCTTGACAAGCCTGATAATTTTTTTAATACCATTACATCTTCAAAATAATTATGAAAATTCTAGGTATAGATGATAATGTGGATATAACTGAATTATTATCAATGACTTTGACTGCAATGGGCCATGAATTCTCATTTGCAAATTCTGGTAAAGAAGGTATAAAATTAATTTGTGAAAAAAAACATGATGCCGTTTTATTAGATCTTGCAATGCCTACTTTTTCAGGTTTTGATGTTTTAAGAGAACTTGAAACAATTGGGAATCTAGCGGACTATAATATTATTTTATTTACCGCATCTTCGATTTCTGATACCGAAATCAATGAATTTATTGAAAAAGGTGTTCGAGGAATAATTAGAAAACCAATTGAAGTTAATCATTTGGAAAAAGAAATAACAAAATTGGTATCTTGAGTGATGATTTCTCATTAAATAATAATTTTAGATCATTAGTTGATAATCAACAAGTAGAATTTTTTAGAAAAATTAGACGAGTTTAGATTATTTTGAACCCTCAAGGATTCCAGAATCACCATGAATTCTATCAATATGTTTTGAAAGATCTTCTTTACTCTCAAAAATTGATTCACAATAAGGACATGAATATTGTTCTGCCATAATTAGAAACCGATAAAGGAGATATTAAACAATTCGCAAATTATTAAACATGATAGATTTTTAATCAATTAATTTCTCTATTTTGATATCTTATGATAATTGTAATTGAAGGAGGAGATCAGGCAGGAAAATTAACACAGTCAACCCTGTTGGAAAAAGCTCTTAAAAAAAGAAAAATTAAAACAAAATTATTTCATTTTCCTGATTATGATACTCCGATAGGAAAAGAAATTAGGAAATATCTAGATGGAAAAAGAAAATTTCCTCCACAAGTAATTCATTGTTTATTGGCTGCAAATAGATGGGAGAAACTAGATCAAATTAAAGCTGCACAAGGCAAAAATTCTGTTTTGATAATGAATAGATATTATCATTCTAATCTGGTATATGGAATGGCCAACGGAATAAAATCAAAATGGCTTGAGAATTTAGATGTAGGTTTACCAAAAGCTGATCTTGTAATTTTACTTGATGTAACACAAAAAGAATCATTTTCAAGAACTCCACAAAATAAAGTTGGAGGAAAAAAAATGAAAAGAGACAAGTTTGAGAAAAATAAAGAATTTTCAAGAAACATCTCAAAAATTTATCGTACAGTTGCCAAGAAAAAATATTGGAAAATCATTGATGCATCAAAAACAAAACAAGAAGTTCATGAAGAAATTTTAAAATTATTTTCAAAGAAAATAGGAATATGAAAAAAAATCATTTAGATATTATTGATCCAATTCATGATTTCATTCGTGTTTATGACCATGAATTATCAATAATTGATAATCCTATTTTTCAGAGATTAAGACGAATTAGGCAATTATCAGGTGCACATCTAACATATCCTGCAGCACAACATACAAGATTTGAGCATTCTTTGGGTGTGATGCACATTGCAAGTCAAGCAGGACATGCTTTACATGAAAAAGGAATTTTCAAATCTGATGATATTGAAACTCTTAGATTATCTGGTTTACTCCATGATATAGGACATGGTCCATTTTCACATCTTTTTGAAGAAATAATTCAAGAAAAAAAAATTTCACATGAAGATTTTGGGAAAGAAATTATTTTAAAATCTGATATTGGTGATAGTTTATCAAAAAATGGGTTTGATAAGAAATTAATCACCAAAGTTGCTTTTGGAGATTCTAAATTTCAATACATGAATGAAATTGTTTCAGGTGCATTAAGTGCAGATATGATGGACTATTTACTTCGAGATGGTTATTTTACAGGGGCTGAACATGCAAAAATAGATCATAAAAGAATTACACAATCCCTTGATGTACATAAGAAAAAATTAGCTCTGGAACGTTCAGCATTATACTCTTTTGAATCCATGATGCATTCAAGATATCAAATGTTCAAAGCTGTATATTTTCATAAAACAGTTAGATCAGCTGAAGTAATGTTACTTGAGGCATTAAGATTATCTGATGATGAATATGGTTTTACTAATTTTAACGTAAAAGAATTTGTTAATCTTACAGATGAATACGTTTTATCTACATTAATTTCATCAAAATCATCAAAACTAAAACGTGCTAGGCAATTGGCACAAGATTATCAAAATAGAAAATTACTAAAATGTGTATTTGAGAGAATTTTGACAGGTAGAACAAATTTGAAAAAAACACGAACTGATGAACTTCGAACATCAATTTCAAAAAAATCAAAAATTGATGAAAATGAAATTTTTGTTGATAGCTCTGTTACCCCATCAATTCCTCTAGCACCTTCTAAAAATGAGTCAACATCAATTATTCTAATTACAAATGAAAATGGAAAATCTACTGCAAAAGAGATGCCGATTTCTCAAATACCTGTGGTTTCAGCCATTTCTGGATTCATGAATATACTTCGAATCTATACACACCAAAAAAACAGGAAAAAAGTTGAAATTGCCGCAAAATCTATCCTAGGTGATCTAAAATGAAAAAAAGAATTGTAATAAAATTATCTGGCAAAGTTTTTGCTATGGATAATGTAAAGGCGCTAAAAGACTATGCTACATTTCTTGTAAAAATCAGTAAAATTTGTCAACCAATAGTTATTGCTGGTGGGGGAAACATTGCAAGACATTACATTTCTCATGCTAGATCTTCTGGAGCTGATGAATCTACTCTTGATGAACTTGGAATTGAAATCTCTAGATTAAATGCAAAATTATTGATTTATGCCCTGCAACACAAAGCATACTCACATCCTCCAACAACACTACAAGAAATCAAACATGCAGTAGATGATGGTTTAATTGTTGTTGCAGGTGGTTTACATCCAGGCCAAAGCACAAATGGAACTGCAGCATTAATTGCAGAAAAAGTAAAAGCTGAACAATTCCTCAATGCCACTGATGTTGATGGTGTTTATGATATGGATCCAAACAAATTCAAAAAAGCAAAAAAATTCAAACGAATTGAGTTAAAAAATTTAAAAAATATGCTAGTTCATGAGGATTCAGTTGCTGGTGGATATGATTTGATGGATATTGTTGCTCTAAAAATCATCGAACGCTCAAAAATTAAGACTAGAATTCTAAAGTCTACTACAAAAAATATTGAAAAGGCCATTAAAGGTGACAATGTAGGTACTGAAATTATTCTTCCTAAGTAATTATTCTAATTCGTTTTGAATTGTAGCTCTTGATTCAGACCAAATCTGAATCTCTTTTTCTGGATATTCATCCATTCCTGCTTCTCTGAGTTTCTTGAAAATTGATATTGCCTCTTCTTTTGGCATTGCTTTTGATTGAGTTTTTGTAAATCCATCTTTATCTGTAATTATTGCAACATACCCTTCTGGAGAATTAATTACAGCAGTAAATTCTTCTTGCCCGACTGGTAGGAAATTACCATCAACTTTTTTGGTAGTTAAAGTTAGCATTGCAAATCCTGCAATATCGAACATCTTCATTTGAGATTTATTTGCTATCTGTTTTCCTTTTTGAACTGCCTGAAAATATTGCATGGTTATTTTGGTTTTTTATGGTATAATAACTATAAAAATATCTAAAATCACTCATTTTTCAAAAAAAAAGCATATTTTTATCAATGTAATTTGATAATATCCATAATTGGGAATTACGAAAATATACATATGATAAGTTATTACAAAAAAAAGATATGTTAAGTTTAAGATCTAAATTTTGCTTTATTGTTTTAACTGCTTTAATGTTTGCTGGATTTTCTAATTTTATGACTCAGGATGCATATGCATTTGATGCTGCAGATTCTACTGTAACTAGAACCTCAGCAACCACAATTGTAGTTGATTCTACAGATACAAATTGTGCAATACCAGCTGGTCTATTTCCTGCTGATTGGGTTTTATCTGTTCCAAGTATTACTGTAACTGATGTTGTTATTACAAATGCTGGTACCTGTATTATCACTTTAACTACTGCTGATAATGGAGACACAAGCTCCACTCCTACATTGACGTATAATGAGGAAGCAGGTTCAAACTTAGCTACAACAGAGGAGGCAAATGTTGCTGATGATGTTGGAATGGGTGCAGCAGTTGATAATGCTTCTCCTACTGTTGTGTCTGCTGTAACTGCATCTTCTACTACAATTACTCTAACGTTTACTGAAGATATAACTGACAATTCTGAAATAGATGATTTTACAATTAATGGAGTAGCTGGCGGTTCTACTGTTAGTGAAACATCTGTTGCCTCATCTGTTCTTACGTTAACTACAGCTGGATTTAACATGGTTTTTAGTGATATAGTAACCGTTACTTTTGATGGTGAGGCAGCTGATCTTGAGGATGGTTCAGCTGCTACTAATGATGTGGCAGATTTTAGTGCCTTTAGTGTAACAAATAATGAAGCTGATTCTTCTGGTGGGTCTTCTGGAGGAAAAGACAAGACAAAACCAACGTTTGGAGTAGATCATAAAACAAGTTTCCAATTAATTGAAGACGGCTTTAGTTTTAATGATGTGGCTGTAGATATTTCAGATAACCATTGGACACCATATGAACAACAATCAAGATAGGACAATTAAATGAATTTGAAACCAAAGTATTTGCTAGTCAAAAGTTAAAGATTCAAGAATTTCTCTTTGGAATACCTATAGTTGGTGAGGCACACAATGCAGAATTGGGAGTTGAAATACATTATGATCACTCTGGTGAGATTCAAGAGATTAAAGTAATTCAAAAAACAGATGTTATTGATATTAATTCAATTCAAATTGAAAAAATAGAATCAAAATGTAGGGCAGATAGTTCAGATGAGCTATGTGTTACCACACAATTACAAATGAAATTCTTGGAACCGTTACAAGGTAATGTAATGGCAATGAAGGCAATTGATTTCAAAGGCAGGTCTCAAATTACATATCTTAATGATGGCTTTGATATTTCAGGGGATTCTCTAAACCCTATGAAAACTATGATGATTGTTGGTACTGAAAAATATGAAGGTCTAATCAAAGTAACACAGATTGCAAAGTATAGTGATGTGTGGGTGGCTGAAGATGGCAGAGCATTTGAGATGAATGAATATTTTACACCTAAACTTATTGAGCAATCAATTCAAGATAAAATAGATACAAGAAATAATTTAGATAGATACCATTCAGGCTTTGCAGATTACAAAGAATTACAGGTTCAAAATGCAATTCCTCAACTATTAGAATACTGTCCATCATGTTTGGATTCTTTTACTGACTTTGATGATTCATTTGCTTATGAATATCCAAATGAATTAAACAAATTAGATAATCCCAAAATTATTCAAAAAATGATTTTAGAAAATGAACGAGCTCAAAAAATTATGAATTATGTACTTAATCCAGCTCTTAAATATCAATAAAAAATTAAAATTTATTTTTTAGATATTCATAAATCTCATTTTTTGTGCGTAACCATGACTAGAACAACATTACATCTCAACATTTAAGATATCTAGGGATATTGCAAAAATATTGAATTCTAAAATCTTTGTACTTGCTGCAATTGGAGCGCTAGCTGTAATTTTGGGTGGAATTCTTTTGATGGGACCCACAATGGTTGTAGGATCTCAAGAAAACTCTTC
>Ga0209047_1001477_pt1 | contig 17153 bp, 18 predicted proteins | sample SaaInlV_165m_DNA_3_FD_184681 | JGI IMG/M metagenome (GOLD analysis project Ga0209047, IMG submission 184681) | Marine microbial communities from expanding oxygen minimum zones in the Saanich Inlet - Saanich Inlet SI037_S3LV_120m_DNA (SPAdes)... | ecosystem: Environmental > Aquatic > Marine >...
AGGTGTTGGTTCAGGTGTTGGTTCAGGTGTTGGTTCAGGTGTTGGTTCAGGTGTTGGTTCAGGTGTTGGTTCAGGTGTTGGTTCAGGTGTTGGTTCAGGTGTTGGTTCAGGTTCAGGTTTAGTTCTAGATTCAAAATCAGATAAAATATCTTCTGCGTCGTTTGATTTTTTAGGGTCGCTCAATTTAAAATTCCTTTAATAATCAAACTCTATTTCGCTTTTATTTAATTTTTCAGGTTTTGTGATTTTAGATAATTCTCAAAGAATAATTCAAGATCGTCACTAGTATTACATTTTTTAATTTCTTCAACTAGGTTTTCTTCTTCAATTTCATAACAATTTAGAACATCTTGAGAATCTTTGAATCCAAGCATTGCCTTATTTTTGAAAATACAGTGATAGAGTTTTTCTCTTTCCATATTTTCTGGTTTGAATTTTACTCCAGTCTCATCAGCAGAAATTGGAGAATCCATAGAAACATCAAAACGTGTAGCTATTTAGATGAATACACAATATTGTAATAATCAAAAATACAAACAATCACATTGGAAACAAGAATCGTTTTCCACATTGATTTTGATTATTTTTATGCTCAATGCGAAGAAGTGAGATCGCCTGAACTAAAAACAAAACCAGTCTGTGTTTGTGTATTTTCAGATAGAGGAGGAGATAGCGGTGCAATTGCTACTGCAAACTATACTGCAAGAAAATATGGAGCAAAATCAGGAATCCCAATAGCATTTGCAAAAAAAAGACTAGAAGAAAGAAGTGATGCAGTGTTTCTACCAGTAGACTTTGATTACTATACGGAAATGTCTGAAAAAGCGATGGAGATTATGAAAAAAGATGTAGATATTTTTGAATATGTAGGAAGAGATGAAGCATATCTTGATGTGACAAAAAGAGTTGAAGGGGATTTTGACAAAGCAAGTCACCTAGCACAACAAATTAAAAATTCTATCCGAGATAAAATAAAACTTAGCTGTTCTGTTGGAATTTCTCAAAACAAATTGATATCAAAAATTGCGTCAAACTATCAAAAACCAGATGGATTAACAATTGTAACACCTGAAAAAGTTGAAGAGTTTTTAGATCAATTAAAAATTAGAACAATCCCAGGTATCGGAGGAAAAACAGAAAAAATATTTTCAGAGATGAAAATAGAAACAATTCAAGATTTAAAAAAACTAGATGTGTTTACATTGAATAATAAATTCGGGCGAAAAAGTGGAACTTATATTTTCAATGCAGTTAGAGGAATAGATAATGAACCAGTAAAAGAAAAAGAAGGACGAATTCAATACAGTAAAATTATGACATTGAAAAAAGATTCAAAAGATTATTCATTTCTATCAGAAAATATCAAAGAGTTATGTATAGAAGTACATGATGTAATTAAAAAAAATAATCAAATGTTCAAATCAGTGGGGATACATTTTGTTCAATCAGACTTATCAAACAAATCAAAATCAAGAATGCTTAGAAATCCAACTGCAGAATTAGAAGAATTACAAAAAAATGTAGAACATCTCCTAGTAGAAGCACTAGAGAATCAAACTATCACCATTAGAAGACTGGGAGTTAAAGTAGCAGAGTTATCAGAAATTAAAGGACAAAGTGATATTACAAATTATTTTTAGGCGGGAAATTTCCTTCTGATTCTTTCTTTTTGAGCCTACGCGATTCTATCACTATAACAATCAAAATAAACGCAAATAGCCACGGCAAAAACATTATCTCGCCTGCAATCTTGTGATATTCCTCCCAAGCTACAGGGTCAGTAGTTACTTTGAGAGCATACCAGGATAATGAAAATACTCGAATAAGATTAACACCAATGGTACCAATAATTCCCAAAATAAAATAGATAGATTTTCTACCTCTAGGAATATTCATCTTTAGCATAAATGCTCCAATCACCAAAGAAAAGATGATAATACTGTGAACACCAGCTGATGGCCAAAATACTTGTAAAGCCATTGAACCATGATCACCGCGCAAAAACATTACATTGTCTCGAGCTATTGCAGTTCCAAATTCTAATGTAGTAATTATCCAGACATTTGCTTGAACAAAGTATGGAACAATGTATTGTAAAGGACCAAGTGTATCATAGGGGAAAAATGCATCAAGTGATAAAATTATTGCAGTACCTGTAAGAAATATTGGTGCGGCAGGGGCAATCCTAATCCATCTTTTACCAAAGAAAACAGTTAGTGCAGCAAGAATGAAAATGGCCATGACAATAAAGTCCCACATCCAAGTAAACGAAAATATCAATGGAATGTCAATTGATTCACCATATGAAATTATGTAATCACGAAATCCATACTCTAATGATATCAAATATGCAATGACAAGTAATGCCATTGGAATTACTGCCAGTAATCGTTTTTTAGAAATAATAATTCGAAGACCAATTAGTTCTGCTACAACAAAGATTAATGCAAAAAGATAACCACCACGACCTTCATTCCAACTCCAAGCAATAGAGTCAGGAAATGCGATCATTGCAAAAAGAATTGGACTAGAGATTATTGCAATTCCAAAAATAAGATTCCAATTCTGCATTAAATTAAATCAAAAAATGGGCAAATAAATATCCCAACATTACATATTTGGGAATTGGTATATCTACAATACAAAGAGGAAAAAGATGCTAATCTTGTGCATCTTCGATTTCATCGGCTTCAGGATCTCTCCTACCTGGCCTAATTGGAATATAGATGAATGTCACAATAATGATTTGAAAGACTTCATGATAGAGTCAAGGGTTGTAATTATTTGCCTAAAGGGTAATTTCTAATGAATCAAACTCAAGAATTGATTTTACATTCAACTTTGAGTGATTTTATAGTTGTAAAATAGGTGATAGACAAAATTGCAATGGCAATTATTCTAATTGGAATTTCATAATTTGTCAAAAATGCAGTGGTAGTAGCTCCAACTGAGCCAAATGTAGAAATCACTGCAAATCCAATAGGGCCACAGCTGCAAGCCCCTGCTGCAGCACCAATTATAGAACCAAATACACCACCACCCATTTTTTGTTTTGAGCTTTTGAGAATATATATTCGAAATATGTTCATTGGAAGAACTAGAGCAGATAATGCAGATATCATCACAATTAGAACAAATCCAAATTCAGTCCCCGAAGGAATATGACTAACAACGTATGGCTCCAAGAAGATATACTCAGACATTATCAACAATCCAATCAGCATTGTTACAAAAATTGAAAAAGATAGTACTAGGTATTTGAAATTTGTGAATACAAGTTTTATTGTTTGTATCATCAGATCAATGGATCCAAAATTTGTTTAAAAACAGTAAATGGTTGTGCACCACTGATTTGCTGTTGCCCTTCAGAACTTACAATAAAGAATCCAGGAGTTCCTCGCACTCCATGTTCTTTTGCTTGTTGTGTGTTAAATGAAACACGTTTTGAATATTTTCCTGAATCAAGGCAACTCTCAAAGAGTTCCATATCAAGCCCCAAACTAAATGCAAATGCCTTTAGTCTTTCAGAGTTTGCCCAACCACTATCAATTTTTGATTCTTGGGAAGTGTAAACAAGATCATGGTATTCCCAATACATTTCTTGATCTTCTGCACAGTATGATGCTTGTGCAGCTTTTGGAGAATCTCTACCTAAAAATGCCAAGTCAATAAAGACTAGATTTACTTTTCCAGATTCAATGTATTGTTGTTCAATTGCAGGTTTTGTATTATGAAACCAATTGTAGCATTGATGACATTGATAATCACCAAATTCAACTATAGTGATTGGCGCATCAGGATTTCCTAAAATCGGAGAACCCATAGCAGTAGAAATAGTACCATGAGTTCTTCCCATATCAAGATTTACGGTTTCAGAAGGCGATGATGATACTGAGGCGATAATTCCAGCAATCATTGCTACAACAACTACGCCTATCATCATTCCTTTTTTATTCATGTTAAATTCTGATAAAATGAGTTAAAAAAACTTATTCCAAATTGCGAGAAGATTTTCTCTTAAACAAACTTACGAATTTTGCAATCACAGTGTCAATTGGACATTCCTCACATGCAATACCAGATGAATGTCTATCAAAATGTGCATCAAACTTATCCCTTGATTCAAAAATTAGATCACATCTTTCACAATAAACTTTGGTAACTTTATTTTTTAAAGAATCAGTCACAAATATTTTGAGCAATTATTGTTTATAAAGATCCTGTTGAAAATCATAAAAACTAAATCTAATCAAATCACAAATAATGAATTCTCATATGAGTGGTTAATTCAACTTGATATTTTGTAACAAATCCACAATGAGTACATGAAAACATTTCTTGTTGAGGTGGCGGAGCATCTCGTTCAATTATTTTTCCAGAAATAGATGTAATGCTAATTACATCATTATTGCAAATTACTGCAAAATTATTATTTTCACCAATTGAATCAAGAAAATCTTTAATTGATGTAATCACAATATTTGCATCAAGTATTTCATCATCATCGAATTTTGAAAGCATGAATTGGTGATTTTTTAGTGTAGGAATTGCAGATACAGAGTCCGATACAAACACTAGTAATTCATTTTTTATCGACAAAACATCAGTACAATCAACTGTAAGCATAAAATTTCAAGGTAGAATCAATATTTTAGTTTAACAGTGCTTTGAAAATGATTATTATTGTTTAATATTCTCCATTTCAGTAGATGAAGGATTCAGAAACGTTTGGAGTTGAAAAAGATCATGGAGAAGAAGTAGTGGCATGGCTAAATGAGAAAGCAAAATCTCAAAAAATGAAGCTTGAAGCAAGATTATACGGACATATCATTACAACAAAGAATTTTGGAGAATTTGAAATGTTTTCGTGGGTTGGAGATGTGCAAAATGCAAGAAAACTAATCATCAAAGCAAGTAAAAGATTCAAAGTCAAAGTGATAGAAGGAGGATATAGACCAGAAGAAAAATTATTTAAAATGAAAAAATTTGATTATGCCAAAGTAAAGAAAGGTGAGAAAACAATTGGTCAAATAGAATTTGCAGTGGCAAGATATGGAAATAAACAATGGGAAATTCAAAATGAAGAACGTCACTAGTTTTAGATTATCAAAGAGGGAATCAACATGAAGAAAGTTGGAATTATAGGGTTAGGGATGTTAGGAAGTGCAGTAGCTGAGCACTTGTATGATTTAGGTTTTCAAGTATCAGCATATAATAGAACAAAAGAAAAAACAATAAATCTAAAAAATAAAGGAATCAAAATTTTTGCATCTCCAAAAGATGTTGCAATAAATTCAGAACTTGTGATAATAGTAGTAAAAAATGCAGAAGCAGTCAAAGAAATTTCATTTCAAAAAGATGGAATCATCCAAGGAAAACATGAAAAATTAATTGTTGCAGATATGAGTACAATTGATCCAACTGAATCAAAAAATATTTCAAAAGAATTCAAAGATAATGGGATTAACAAATTAGACATTCCAGTTATGGGAGGACCAAATGTTGCAATTTCAGGTGATTTAGTAATGATGGTGTCAGGTGAGAAAAATAGTTATGAATATTGTAAAAATATCTTTGAAAAAATTGCAAACAAGGTATTTTTCCTAGGAGAAAACGGGATCGCGCATTCTGTAAAACTAGCCATGAATCTACAAATAACTATGCTAGCTCTAGCATTATCAGAAGGAATTACTCTACTCAAAAAATCAAATGTAGACCCAAAAATATTTCTAGAAATTTTAAACTCTACTTATTTTAAAACGGGAATGAGTGAAAAAAAGGCCTACAAAATGATTGATGGGAAATACGATGCAACTTTTACTCTTGCTAATTTAAAAAAAGACATCAGTACCATGACAAGTACTGCAAAAGCATTAGGAGTAGAATTGCCTATGATTAGTAAAGCAGAACAAGTTTATGAAAATGCAGTCAATGAAGGGTTAGGAGAAATTGATTATACAGGAATTATTGAATATATTAAAAAAATTAATGAAGCAAAATAAAACCAAATTTACGAATAAAACACAACAAAAATTCTATAAATGATGTTAATTAAATAAGGATATGAGATTAAATGATAAAGTGGCAATTGTCACTGGCGCATCAAGTGATATTGGAAAAGGTATTGTAAAGAGATTCACAGAAGAAGGTGCCAAAGTTATCATGATTGCAAGAAACTTGGATGGTTTAGAAAAAGCTAGAAAAGAAATAGGAAATGAAGAGTCCACTGCATCAATCACATGTGATTTGACTGATGAGTCACAAACACAACAAGCAGTTAGTCAAATAATGGACACGTATGGCAAAATCGATATTTTAGTAAATAATGCAGGTGCAATTAATGATCCCGTACATTTTCACAAAATGCAAGATTCAGAAATAAAAAAACTCATCGACGTTAATTTGTTAGGAGTATTTCACATGACAAAGGCAGTCCTTTCAAAAATGTCAGAGGTAAAAAATGGAGCAATTATAAATGTCGGTTCAATATCAAGTGAAAGAGCAATTCCAAGAGTTCATCTTGCAGTTTATTCATCTACAAAGGCTGCAATTTCCATGTTTACAAAATCACTAGCAGTAGAATATGCAAGAAAAAATGTGAGGTGTAATTGTGTTAATCCAGGAATCATTAATTCAGGAATGATTAAACCGTATCTTGATGATCCTCAAGCAAGAAAAGTTCTAGAAGAAAGATTACCACTTGCAAGAATTGGAGAGCCAGAAGATGTTGCAAATGCAGTATTGTTCTTAGCATCTGATGAAGCAAATTGGATTACAGGGACAATCCTAAATGTCGATGGCGGCAAAACAGCATCAGAAGGATAATCAGTTTAGAATATTATAGAATAATTAGATCGTTTGATTTTTTCTCTTCAAAAATGTTTGATAGCTAAATCCTGAAACTATCATAATAATTCCAGTAACAACTGACCACATTAGTAATGATGCAATTTCTGATTCATCCATAAATAGTTGTGAATTTTTGAGCATCTAAAGTTTGGGTTTAATGTGAATCCAAAATGGCATTAAAATTTTGAAACATCTAAATAGATTTGATACAGAATTGAGATATGCCTGAATTCATTTGTCCTGATTGCGGACATAGAATATTTCATGAGAATGAAACCACCTTAAAAGTAGAGGAGACAATTCATTCAAAATTCTGTAGAAAAGAAGAAGGAAAAACACATAGCTTTATGCATAGAGATCCAGCACATATGGCAACCTTTGATTCAGAAAGAGAAAACGATACTGCAGGCAACCCTGTTTTAAAAAAATAGTTTACAAATTTTCCCTCAAAATTATATCCTAGGTACTAATGATTTAGATTAATTGTCTGAAGAATATCAATATGATGTAGTGGTGGTAGGTGGAGGACCTGCAGGATCATCAGCTGCATGGGCTGCAGCAAAAAATGGAATCAAAGTTGCATTAATAGAAAAAGAGGGTTCAATTGCTGAAACTGTCAGAACAAGTGGAGTAACTTGGATTCAAAATATCAAAGAGTTTGGAATTCCAGAGAATTGTTACAATCCAATTAAAAATTTCTCATTTTGTTCACCAAATAATGAAGTTACAATCAGTGATTCTGTGCCAAGGGCTGCAGTTTTAGATGTCAGAAAAACATACAGATGGTTAGCAAATGAAGCAGAAAAAGAAGGAGCAGATATTTTCATTAAAACCAGTATCAATGATGTAATCAAAAATGACAACGGAGACATTGTCGGAGTTTCAGGTACAGGACCCAAAGGAGAAATTACATTTCGTTCAAAAATAATCATTGATGCTAGTGGATTTTCATCAACTATTTGCAAAGCAATGGGTTTTGCCACACAGTGGGAAAGATTTGGGGCAGGAGCTGAATGGGAAGTAAAAGCAGAACAGGTAGATTCTGAAACATGGTGGTTAATGGTAGGTCAACAGTATTCACCTGCAGGATATGCATGGATTTTTCCTTTAGGTAATGACATTGTAAGAATTGGAGTAGGTGTAGGAAAACCAGAATCAAATGTAGACCCGACTCAAAGACTCAAAGAGTTAATGGATGCAAAAGTAGGACCAATAAAAAAACTAGGTAAAATTACACCAATTGAATTTCACTATGGTTTAATTCCAAATGATGGACTATCAAGAAAAACAGTTTTTAATAATTTGATATTAGTTGGAGATTCTGCAGGACAAGCAAACCCTCTAGTTCTAGAAGGAATAAGATATGCAATAAAATTTGGCAGAGTTGCAGGCAAAGTCTCAGCTGATTGTATTAAATCAGGAAACACAGATAGAGATGCACTCTTACCATATGAGGAAAATTGGAGAAAAGCAATTGAATCAAAAATAAAATCAGCAAGCAAAGTTCAAGATAGATGGATTGGCCTATCAGATGAAGAATGGGATAAAGAATTAGACATAATTAGTGAATTAAAATCAGATGAATTTCTTGATTTTATTAAAGCTGATTTTGGTTTATCAAATATGTTAAAACTAGCAACACATCATCCAAAACTTGCAGTAAGGCAACTATTCAATTTAGTTAAAGGGAAAAAATAGTTATTTTACATTAAAGAAATCAGTCACTATCAAATTATGATATTGTAGTTGTACAACATAAACTCCAGGCTCAAATGGCTGAGATATTACTTCGGAAAATAATCCAGTTGGATCATCTTTAAGAATAATTTCTTTTACCAGAGTCCCTCTTTGATCATATACATCGATGAATAGATCCTCACTGAATTCTACTAGTTTCAAAACACGACCTGAAACTACGAGTTTATCCCCATCAAATGTGGCCTCAATTGGGGCGGTAGGGTTTCTAATTGGAAGATAGCGTTCAATAATTAATTTGAGTTCATCTAAATCATTATCAACACGTTTTGGATCAGCATCAGTAAAGCCAGATTTTATTTCATTAATCACAGATGCAAATCTTGGATTTGAATCAAAATTTGCACCTCCAAATTCTTTAGCAAATGATTGTAATTCTTCAAATTCACGTGCAAGGTCCACCATATCCAAATTAGACTCAGGGTATGCGTTTTCAAATTTATCTTCAACATGAACTATCTGAGTAGCTTTTGAGGCCTGGTATTGTAACTGAACTATATACAAACCAGGATCAGTTGGCGCAATCCACTGTGTATAGAAATTTCCTTGTTTTGTATCAGTAAATTCTAAACTACTATGAGTGCCACCATCCATATTGAAAACAGTCACATACAGATTTTCTCGTCTGTCAAAAACTGATTTTTCAGTTGCACCTTGAATTACCCAACGATCTTTTTCAGGATTAAATGAAATATCATAGATAATACTATCATTTTTTAAAATTAAATGATCACTAAGGTAATTACCAATTTCTATAATTTTAGATTCAGTATCTACAAAATTTGCAATATCAATTAACTCATTAGCAGTATTCATTTTTTTGTTATACTCATCAACGTATTCAGAAAATCCTGCATTGTAAAAAGTAGACACCATACTTGAGAAAGTATCTAACATTTTACGGAATTCAATTCGTTTAATTTCATCTGCAGTATATCCAACATCTGAACCTAATGGATCATCAGCATAGGCTCCAGATACTGTAGTCCATTCATCAAATAGTTCACGAACTAAATGGTCTGCTTTTTCAAGATCGTTTTTAATTACCAAATCGCGAACATTGTCAATTTTTTCATTAAATGTTTCAGTAAATTCAATGTAATTTGGCAAGAATCTATTTTTAGTTAAACTCAATTCAACTAAATTCTCCAAAGATTTTGCTCTTTGTAAAATATCACTTGCGCGAACCTTGAAAGCATCTTTATTATAAGAATCCAAATCGTTTTGGATTTCAGGAGCTTTACTACTTACCCAAGTAAGTAGAACTTCAATTCTATCAATTCGGGTAATAGAAGGATTTCCAGATTCCATTTGTTTTGCAGTATCTAAAATTTTCAAGGCGTTATCAATTAAAAACAAATTTTTGTAATCAGCTTGAATTTCTGCTTTTTGTTTCATTGCATTATATTTGAATTCTAAAACTAGTAACGGATTTCTTTTTTCACGTAATTCAGTCATCGATTGATCAAATTCAGATACAATATCCAAAATATCATCAAGAGATTTGGCATTTTCAACTCTTTCTAAAAGTAATTTCCAATCATCTACAAGATCGGAATCAAGACTACTTGCTTGTGAAATCTCTACACTTTTGCTAATTCGGGATGAAATATCAATTACTTGAGACATTTGAACAATTTTTGATTCAGATTTTAAAATATCATCAACGGAGGTTGCAAATGCCAATTCAGTTTCAAGTGCATTCCAATCAGACATTATCAGATTTGCAAGATCACTGTTTTCTGTAGAATCAGATAAAATGAACCTATCAACTCCATCAAGTTTCTGTAAAATTATCGATATTTGATGTAACTCAGAAACTCGTGATTTCGAGGCTAGTAAATCATCAATGGATTCTTTACTTTCAAAAGATGGCTTTAGTCTCTCCCAATCACTTTGTACTAGTCGATAAAGATCACTTTGTTTTCTAGATACAATATCAAGATAACGTGCTTTGGATAAAACATCAATTAAATCAGTAATTTCATCAGTGTAAATAGGAGCAGTTCCCCTAGCAAAAATAAATGCAACTTCTTCTTGTACTGCTCTGTTCATTATAGTATCTGATTTTTTCATCAAGTTTAGCAAAGTGTCTTCTAATTCATCAAAAGTTGGAGTTCTTGCAGTATCAGTTTTTTCAGGATTTACATTTCGGATTTCAACAGATGCATCAGATAACAAACCAATAGCTTTTGGGATATCGCCTATTTCATAATAAAATATTGATGAAAAAATTATATCATCAATTGATTTTGCAACTTGAAAAGTTATTTCATCTTCATCTAATAATTTTTGAACAGAATTTAATGCTGATGAAACTGCAGGTCTAATCAATGGTTCTACTTCTATTAACAAATCATCTACAAAGTATTCAGTCCATAAATTGACATAGTCTGATTCTAATTCAGATAAATTATTTGAAGTCTGGTTTGATATTGGAGATGGAATCTCAAATAATTTTCCAATTATAGATGCTTGTTCAGATAATAGGTTTTGAGCTAGAGAAACTGTTTCATCTTTATTTGATTCTGAAAAAGAATCAGATAAAACATTAAACGTTGTTGATTTTGAATAATCTCCATAAAATAATTTAATGTCATATTCTCCAGGCATTCCACATACACGGCCTTTTAGAGGAATTACATCAGTGATGAAGTCCCCGTTTGTTAATGGCATTAATTGCTGAATTTGACATAAATCACCATTAGGATTTATGATTTGCATTATGAGAAATGAATCACTTACAATGGCTACCTGACCAAAAACAAACATTGATTCACCACGTTGATAATCACCAAAATTTTCAATAATTGAAATTCTATCAGAACTCTGAGCTGATGCATATACAGGCATCAAAAGAAGGACAAACAAGCCTAAAACTACATGAATTTGTCCCATAGATCTCAAAATCAAGGTTCCTGATACTTAAAACTTGGGCAGTAATGATTCTAAAAATTCCACTTATGAAATAAAATCAAGCCATGACAACTTGGGGAAAGTTGTCAGACTTAATCTGGGACACAGTTTTGGTATGGCTGGTATATTGGGACGTACAAATTAAATGAAATTGCTCGATAGTACAAGTAGCGCATTTTTTACAAATCATACTGGTAGGTTTTATGCATTGAAAACATTTTGTGTTTTCAATTAATCCTCCACCACAATTTCTACATGATTCATCAGGCAATCTTATTCAAATAATATTTCTAAAAATTGGATATAAGCAACTCGTACAAGTCGTTCATATCAAAGCTCTGTAAGAAGAATATTATAATTGAAATAAATTAATTAAAAATTATGGATGCGGTTAGAAAAACATTTGATAAATGGGCTCAAAACGGTAGAGCAGAGCTAATGGAAATTGAACATGGGGAAAATGTTTTAAAATTTTTACAAACGATTTCATTTGATAAACCATTTACATTTCTTGATGTAGGATGTGGGAATGGGTGGGTTGTAAGACAAATTGCTAAAGAAAAAAATTGTAAAAAAGCCACAGGTATTGATAAAAGTAAAAAAATGATTCTAGAAGCAATTAAAAAAACTAGTATGAAAAATGAAGAATTTATCCATACAGACATTGAGTCTTTGAAATATAGAGGAAAGTTTGATTTTATTTTTTCTATGGAATCATTATACTATACAGATTCAATTGAAATAGCACTAGAGAAAATTTTTAAAATATTAAAACCTGGAGGACAGTTTTTTTGTGGAACTGATTTTTACACAGACAACAATGCAACTGCAAGGTGGGCAAGTATAATGAAAATACAAATGCATCTTCATTCAAAAAAAGAATGGAAAAAGTTTTTTCAAAGCACAGGGTTTGTAGTTAAAACAAAACACATCAAAGATTTGAAAAATACTAAAAAATGGAAAAGAGAATTTGGAACTTTATTTATCACAGGCACAAAACCTGAAAAGTAATACTCAAATTCAATCAAAAAAGAGACTTATCATGTGAGCTGGAGCACGACACGCTGCTACGGCAGAGGAAACTCCTCCCTCCATACAGGAAATGTGATCTGGAGATAGATAATCAGAGATGGTTGGCAACGGAACAGAAAAAAATCCAATATGGCGCACAATGATGGCAAAACCTGAGGTTTCCATAAAAGGAATGAAAAAGACGACCCACATGGAGCAAAGCCAAACAGAACTCAAGGATCCTGTACCAAGTTCAGGTAGGCTGCAAAGCGAAATATCGTGAAAACAGAAGGAGGGTTACTCCCAGCACACATTATTTTTTTAAAATATTTTTAAAATCTAACTCATTGATTTGACTTGATCTTTACAAATATCTGCACCACATCTACATGTACCATCACAAAGACATGTGCCATGCATTTCACAATCACATTCTGAACCCATTTCTACGGATGCTGCACATCCACATGCTGCATCTTCTTCTGCTGAAGGGGTTGCTGCTTGTGGTGGCGGAGGACTTTGTTGTTGAGTCTCCTCATAAACACTTCTTGTTTGCTGATAACTAGAATCATCTTTTAATTGTGCTTCACCTCTATTGGTTTGATAACCACCTGATGATGCACTAGTTTGTGAACCTACCAATCTACCAGGATCAATTCCTGTTTGTTGTGAATTAACATTTTTGAGTGAACGATTACTGAAAATAAAGAATCCAATACCACCAAGTGCAGCCATTCCAGCCATTCCATAAACAATCATCACTGGGAATTCACCAGTAGAAGTTGTTGCATATCCTTCAGGGGATGTCGGAGTAATACCTGCAATTTCAACACCATCCAAAATATCTAATGCACCAAAACCAATTGCTGCAACATGTGCTTGATCAGATGATTGTACACTTCTAACGACATATTGTTTATCAGACATTATTTCTGCTTCAAAAACTCGTTCTACTTGTCTTCCTTCCCTTAAACTACTTTCACCCATAGTCCAACTAGATATTACTTTTCCTGCTATTGATTCATCTAATCCAAATGTTCCAGCATCAGATGTAATTCCAGTAGGATCAAACAAAAAGTGCCAATTAGTCATTGGTTGTTCTAAAATAAAGTCTGCATTAATTAGCGGTCTATTAAGAACATCTTCAACTTCAGTACCTGCAAAGAAAGTATATGCATCAGGTTCTTGTGATTTTATCATATTTAGTGGAATGTTAATTTCAATACCATCAATTATAATTTCATCATTTGTAGAAAGTGCTCGCCATCCCAAGTCAACAAGTGTTCGTTGAGAATCTTTTGTGATAACATAATTTGAAATTGTGCCTTCAATAATTACTCTATAATCAACTGATGTGTTGATATTTCGTCCTTTAAGGTGAAAATCATAATTTACATTCAAATCAGTAATTCTTGCCTGACTTCCATCTGCACCGATTTTTGCATTCAATGACTCCATGAGTTTTTGAACTCCAGGATCAGATAAATCAGCAAAACCATCTACTGTCCATTCATGTCCACGTAATGCATCAAAGAGATTTCCTCCATCTTGATATTCAATAAATACAGTTTTTTGATAATTCATTTTAAATGGAGAATCATCAGCGTCAGGATTAAGTTTTGCATCTAGTTGTGCCCCCCAAACTGGAGAAGTACTAGTACCAATAATCACTAAACTAGCAATCATTATTGTCAAAATCATAGATCTAGACACGATAAAAATCACTATTTTTCAGTAATAAACGTATCCTAAATTTTCTGGCCCATACCATTTTGAAAAAGTAATATGGAGTAACGTATGAAGACTTTGTAATTCTAGAGGATTATGATATGATTACAGTTTTAGCAGGAGGAACAGGTTCAGTGAAGATAGTTAGAGGGTTTGTATCTCAAGATTCCAAAGTCAATGTAATTAGTAATGTGGGAGACAATTATTGGATGTATGGACTATACGTATGTCCAGATATTGACACAATTGTTTATGGATTAGCAGATTTACTAGATCAAGAAAAAGGATGGGGAATTAAAAAAGACACATTCAACTTTTTACGTCAAATGGAAGTATTTGGCGAAGAAACATGGTTTAGAATAGGTGACAGAGATGCTGCAACTAATCTAATTAGAACAAACATGTTAAAAAATGGAAAAAATCTAAGTGACATTACAAAATGGATGTGTGAGAAATTTGCAGTTAGTGCAAATGTTATTCCAGTTACAGACAACACCATTGAAACCAGAATTACTACAAACAAAGGAGAATTACACTTGCAAGAATATTGGGTAAAACATAGAGGAATGGATCCAGTTGAAGGAATTCAATACATTGGTTCAGACAAAGCCCGTCCAAATCCTGAAGCAATTAATGCAATACATGATGCAGAGATGGTTATTTTAGCACCAGGAAATCCATTAACATCAATTGGACCTATGCTTCAGATTAAAGGAATTAGAAAAGAATTATCAAAAATAAAAAGAAAGGTTGTAGCAATTAGTCCATTAATTGGAGATAATGCGATTAGTGGTCCTGCAGCAAAATACATGCAGGCAGCAGGAATTGAATCAAATGCATACGGACTAGCAAAAATGTATTCAGATGTTTGTTCTAACATAATTGTAGATACTAAAGATAAAGCACTAGTAAAGAAAATTCAGAGTTTAGATATGAAAGTTTTTGAAACAAAAATTACTATGAAAAATAAATTAGCAGAAGACGCACTAGCCAATTTTATCTTAAAACAAGTTCACGTGTAATTTGAAAATAGCAGTAATTATTCCTGTAAAGACTTTCTCTAAAGCAAAAACACGTCTAGGTTTTACTCCACAAAAAATAGAAGAGTTATGTAAAATTATGCTTGAAGAAATTTTACATACAATTTCCATATCACCTCAAATTGAAAAAACAATCATAGTTACAAAAGAGCCTAAAGCAATTGAAATTGGGAAAAAATTCAATTCAATTATCATAAGAGACGAAAAAGAAGAAAGTGTTAACAGTGCAGTTGCACTTGCAGACAAGTATCTTTTAGAAAATAAATTTGATGCATCAATTGTTTTTCCACAAGACATTCCATACATCAAAACTCAAGATATTGATTTTATGCTAAACTATATCGCACCACCAAATTTTGCCATAATTGTACCATCCAGAAGATTTGATGGGACAAACGCACTAGTACGAATGCCCATAGATTTGATGAAGACCCATTATGATGAGGATAGCTACAAAATCCACATGAATACTGCCAAAGAGCACACACTAAATGTTGCAATGGTTTTTGTAAAAAGAATCATGTGGGATGTAGATAACAAAGAAGATTTAGAATTTCTACTAGAGCAAAAAGATAAACCGCAAATTGCAGAAAAAATTAGAGAAATATTAAATTCAAAATAGATGCAAAGATTTGAAAATTACTTTAAATCTCTAAATTAGATTCTTGTCTGGAGAAGATTTTACTTAATACCAAAAAAGCGACTGAAAAAATTCCAGATAACAATAACAAAAGTTCCAAAGTAGACATTAAGGAATGTGAAAATGCATCTTCAATTGAAATGAAATTAATTTGAGAGATAAATGTGGCATAAGAAAATACAAAGTAATTTGTTGCCCAATGAACCAAAAGCGAGGCGACAAAACCATATCGTAAATAGACCCAGCCTAAAATAATACCACCAGCAGTGGCTTGAGCAAATTTTCCCTCACTCCAAGAATCACCAAATGCAATATGTGCAAATCCAAAAAGAATCCCAACAAAAACAATCAAAAGAATTGCTTTTTTTGAATCAAAAATATCTAAATTTGTAGGGCGCCACAAACATCTAAGAAAATATTTTGGCGAAGATTTACTAGAATATAATGCAAAAAGAGGAATTCCAATCAAAAGTAAACGAAATCCAAATTCTTCAATTAAGGGAGCAAGACTAACATAAAAAAATTGAATCAAATCATTATCATCTAAAGGAGGAATAGTTTCAATACCAAATCCTTCTTGAATAAAATTAATCAAAACAGAAATTAAAATTAAAATTGAAAGCCATTTTGTAATTCCAACCATGTAATTTGATTGATATTCAGATTTTCCAAAAGAGATTACTGATGAAAGAGATTTGAAAAATCCATGTTTAGGTCCGATTGCAGATATGGTAAAAAGAATTGCATAAAATGTCCATAAAATAACAAAGACATCACCAATGGAAATACCAGTAGGCATCTGGTATAATTCAGACCCATGAAATAATTCCAAATGAGTTAAAGGGTAATCAAAATTGATATCACCACCAACATCACTTTCAAAAACTACAAAAATTCCAATTGGAAATGAAACTAACAATAATCCAAAAATCACCGATAACAATGCAGTGTATGGAATTCCAAGAGATTGTAAAATTTTATTTGAATTTTTCAATTTGTTCTAATGAAGTTCTATAGTATCTGCTGCAAAACCTAGATTAATCAAAGTGTCTTTAATGGTATCTCGATGATCACCTTGTAAAAAGACATAACCTTCTTTTGCAGTTCCTCCACATGCATATTTATTTTTGAGATCTTTTGCAACAGTTTCTAGATTATTTAGTTTAGGATCTAGTCCCTCAATCATTGTACCTTTTTTCTTAAATCGTCTTGTT
>Ga0209047_1001482_pt1 | contig 17133 bp, 10 predicted proteins | sample SaaInlV_165m_DNA_3_FD_184681 | JGI IMG/M metagenome (GOLD analysis project Ga0209047, IMG submission 184681) | Marine microbial communities from expanding oxygen minimum zones in the Saanich Inlet - Saanich Inlet SI037_S3LV_120m_DNA (SPAdes)... | ecosystem: Environmental > Aquatic > Marine >...
TCATACTAAGCACACCGTCATTAGCGAGATTATCTGCCACAATTTTTTCTGCAATCCATCCAGAATAAAAAACATCAGGACCATTATCTGCAATTGCTTGCAATACATTCGCCAAGTCTTTTTGTACAAACCATTGCCCTGGTACCATGGGAGAACCATCCGTTTGGAGAAAATGCTGCCGCGTCCCTTCGAATTCGTTTAATTGTTTATTCACCATGGATTGACGAATTGCTTCTCCAGCAATGAGTGCATGGCCTTTATCTGCAATCTCAATGGCTGGATTCATAATGGATTTCAGCGCTAATGAACCAAAATCTGCTTGTGCTTTTGTTAATCCTTTTACCACGCCCGGAATTCCAATACTGGGATACCCATAGCGTTTTTTGGGTGCATTTTCAAAATCGTAATCCTGGGGTGCTGCCGTGGTACCATCAATCCCATGGTACCCTGTTTCTGGAGAATAAATTAATATTTGATTTCGGCCGCCAATACCATTCATGGATGGTTCAACAACGGCCAATGTAAAGGCTGCAGCCACTGCTGCATCAACAGCATTTCCTCCCTTGGCCAAAATATCCACACCTGCTTTTGTCGCCAAAGGATGGCCCGTAACTACCATTCCATTTTTAGAATGGTGCACTTTTTGGGATGATTCAAAATAAACACCACCATTAGATGGACCCGATGATGAGCATCCAACAAAGGTTAGAACTAATATGGCACAATATTTTTTCATCATATCAACTCATTTTCAATTGCATCCATAAAATTCATATCCCCAAATCGCACCAAATCTGTCGTGGCAATACCATATTCTTTTTCTGTTTTCTCAATCTCAGACATCGCTTCTTCATCAGAAAATTTAAATGTCAGTAGATTAATACCCAAGAATTTTGAATCTCTAAAATTCTTCATTAAATCCACATGAAGTTCCATGACCTGCTTCATCGAAGAAATAGGTAAATCAGTCACATCTTCGGGGCGACCGGGATCGTGAGTCATAATCATATAGTCGGGCATAGCGCCATGGAGCAATCCCAATGTAACGCCAGCATAATATTGATTAGTCAAAGACCCTTGGCCTTCTACAATCACCAATTCAGTGTCATCTGGACATTGATCAATAACATGCTCTATTTCCCCTGCCATAAAATCAGCCGTAACCGCATCAATGGGTACGCCGGAACCACTGAGCAATATTCCAGTTTGGCCTGTTCCAATAAATTCTACTTTTCGTCCACGCTCTTTTAACCGGTGCGTAATTTCCCAGCCTGTCGTCATTTTGCCTGTATCACAATCGGTACCCACAATGAGCAACACAGGAATGGTTCGATCCTGCCATGATGCCTTTGGAAAATTCGGCGGTTTTGGTGGCCGTCTCAAATCAGTTAAGGTTACATTATATTTTTTCGCCAAATTAGCTAATTCAGGGTCATCTTGAAGAAATTGATGCATACCACTAATAATGTTACACCCAGACATAATGGCATTTTTGATTTCGTTTCGATATTCATCACTAATAAATCCACCCTGAGATGCATTTCCAAGCACCAATGTATCCGGTTTAAATATTTTACATGCTTCAAAATTTTCAACTACTGGAATATTGCCACCATATCCTAATTCTGATTCTACAAAGATTCCTGACTTTTCTTTATCTATAACGGCCACAACATCTTTAGGACGATAGCGAATAAGCATATTCCCTGTTTTATTCAACATATAGTTAAATGCGCGGTGGCATAAAATGACAATTCTTTTTTCTGTGTTATTCATATAATTATTTATTCGGTAATTTGATTGTATTATTTGGCAATGTCTTCTCAATTTTGCCATAATATTTTAGTGATAATTTAACAAAATGATAAATATTTTACACTTTATTTCTTTTTCAAGATTAATACCGTTATGGTGCTTAACCATAATGATATCATGTACAGAGTCACTTACGGAACCTGAAGAGGAAATTGTAAAAACGACGGCCCTGGTTCCCCAAGGGGTTGGAAAATTCACATTTGATAAATACGCACCCCTATCGGATATGCCAATCACTGTCCATACATATCTCCCAGATTCAACAATTAAAGATATTACTATTATATTTGTGATGCATGGCGCCAGTCGAAATGGCTCAAATTATTGCATCGATTGGGTTGAACCGGCACGGGAGTACAATTTTTTAGTTGTATGTCCTGAATTTGATGAAACTAAATTTCCTGGATCAGCTGGATATAACTTAGGTGGCATGTACGACGATGGTGTTCTCGTGGATTCGGCGAAGTGGACCTTTGCTATCATTGAACCTATATTTACATATTTGAAATCCGAAAAGATTACTACTTTCGAAACATATGGAATTTATGGCCATTCCGCAGGCTCGCAATTTGTTCACCGATATGCCTTATTTACCCATCCGACAAATGCAAAAATATTTGTTGCCGCCAATGCGGGGTGGTACACCATGACAGATTTTACCGAGGCATTTCCATACGGATTTCAAAATTCACCCATGACAGAAGAAATTATTAAAGGAAAATTTGGACTGGATTTAGTAATTCTTTTAGGAGAAAATGATACTGATCCAAATGCTTCTTCTCTCAGAAAAACCGAAGAAGCCATGCGCCAGGGAGAACACCGTTTTGAAAGGGGAAATACTTTTTACGCCAAGGCCAAATCAATGGCAAATTCCCTGGAAACAGAATTTAATTGGACTAAAGTTACAGTACCGGAAGTGGGCCACTCTAACTTTGAGATGGCACCTGCTGCGGCTAAATTATTATATGATACATTGAAAAATTAATTACTCAAGTTACGCTTTAAGTGTCTTGTGTAATATATATATATTGTTGACACAAACGCTGATGAATATTTTGACCATGTGGTTTGATTCTCCCGTATCCCTGGTTTAGGGGCCTCCACCTGAATTGCACTGATCATTCCTCCGTTCTTCGATCCGTGGCGGACCGTATTGTATCCACCAGAAAAATAGCGCATACCGCCAGGCCCGGGATCATTCACACTTGGGACACTTTTAAACCCTAGGCTATCTAATATTGCCCCGAAGCTGTTTGCCCCTCTTAGTACCTCAATAAATGAAGAGGAGGAGGAATCCACGAGGGCCCGGATGCTGGTTTCATTCTTAAAGTTATTGGTATTCAAAACCGCATCTGATAAATCTAATTCACTTCCAGATAGTAAATATCCCAACCAATTTCTGAGGTCATAGAATCCATCGGGATTCCTTCCATGCCCGTGCATATCAAAGAATAGGCCACTCCCATAATCTGTCTCAATCTTCTTTTTTGCAATACCAATATAATGATGATACTCCTGCCAGGCCCGCAGGGCATACTTATCATCCTGAGCCGCTTCTACACTGTCGCGGTTTGCATCCAATTTTGTCCGTTTCAATCGACAGAGGATCACGTGAGGCCGACCGCCAAACCTTGCGACCATTGTATCCATAACGGTCTTGGTTAATTCGTATGTATTATCATCTGTTACGGTTGTGCCATATGTCCGGTCAGGAATTTCATCAGGTGTAAGCCTGCCACCGTGGGGCGCTGATAGAATTATAGGTAAATCTCCTGCGTAGTATTCAACATATTTCTCCCTGCCATAATAAACGGAATCGGGATAATAAGGTCCGTCGTACCCGAGGGATGGGAAAGTATCCTGTTTGGTTGTAGTGTCTTGGGGAACAACGGTCTCGTCAGGTGTCTTTTCTGAATCCTCACATCCAATGATGACCGTAACGGGAAAAATTATAATGAGAAAGAGCCACCTTTGTCTTGAAAATGTCATCACGTTATGCAAATAAGCTCACGGCTGTAAATACAACAAATATCCCAATGATATTCAACAGAAGCCCAGCACGAAGCATTTGCTTCTGTTTAATATATCCAGTACCGTAAACCAATGCATTCGGCGGGGTAGCTACAGGCAACATGAAGGCACAAGTAGCCGCAACACCAATGCCAAATACAAGGGCATAGGTCATGGCAGGACTAAATTGATCCGCCAATGCCATCATGACCGGAATCAAGATCGCTGCTGATCCCGTATTGGATGCTAATTCTGTCAAGAAAATCATAAAACCAATACAGACCATGATGATCAACCATTCCGGCGCACCTGCAATGGAATCAAGAATGGCAGTGGCCAACCATTTTGTTGTGCCTGTTTTCGTCAGGATAACAGATAAACAAAGGCCGCCGCCGAATAAGAGCAGTATACCCCATTGAATTTTATCTTCCAATTCTTTCCATGATATTAAACCAAGGGCCGGTGCCAAAGCGGTAATCAGAATTGCGATCATACGATCGAACTGAATTACCCCAACCCATTGATTAAATTTACTGGAGAATATCCAGCATATCACCGTAAATAAAAATAATACCACACTGCCCTTTGCTTGAGGAGACCAATTCATTTTATCATCGGAATTTTGCAATCGATTTAATTGGGCATCTGGTTCGGGATGAATGACCAACCGAAGGGCAATAATAACAAAGGGAAACATCATTACTGTAGAAGGGAATCCCACTTTGAACCATGTGAAAAAGTCAATATCCAATGCAGCCACAGCTATCCCGTTTGGAGGCGATCCTACAGCTGTAGCTAATCCGCCGATATTGGCAGCATATGCTGTCCCCAATAAAATAAACGTTCGCATTCTAGGAAATCGGTCATCGACCAATGCTAAAGCAATAGGCAACATCATGGCCGTCGTTGCTGTATTACTCATCCACATGGATAAAAAACTGACCACAGCAAAAAATCCTATGGTAGATAGCCACAGTCTACCCTGCCCTAAGTTGATCACATATTGGGCCAACCATTTATCAATCCGGTATTTATTCAATAATGCGGCAAGGGTAAAACCACCCATGAAAAGGAAAATGATCGTATTTGAAAAAGGCGCCATAGCTGCTTTTGGCTCTAGGATTCCGAAAAAATATGCTAAGACCGGTACCAGCAAGGCCGTCACCGGCAAGGGGACAATCTCCGTCATCCATAAACCGGCACAAATCAACAATATCACAATCCCCTTCTGTGTTATGGATGCGTCAACAATATTATTTCCGACCAGGAAGCTCACGGTACCCCATGCGAAAATGATCATCAGTTTTTTAACCAAAGAAAGATCAGACATTCGTATTTCTACTCGCCTTTCATTTCATTCCAGGATCGCTGGAGCCGAGCGAATCGATCGCGGTGGGTTTTGGTTGGAAGAAAAAATGATCCCTGGCGGACACCCCCACCTTGGAGATCTGCTCCCAAGCGCATGGCACTTGACCGTACCCCATTCACTTTTTTCTGTTTTGCCTGCACCGCTTTCAGTTTTTCATCTTCTTCATCCAAAGATTTTTTCAATGTATCAATTTCCGATTGTAAGTTTTCATTTAATGCATAAGCGGCTTCATGCATCGCCATCACCTTTAGAAGGAATTTCTCCCTTTGCCGATAATCCCCCAATTTTATGTTCAGCAGAGGATCTGGGTTCACCCGAATGCTCTGTTCTGAATAATGATCACCAGCTATCACTGAAACGGTGTAAACGCCGGGAGAAACGGACGGACCTTCAGGATCGAGGCTTTGGGCGGGCCGGGGAAAAATATCTTCCGGCTTTGGCTTAACCAAACCTTCTGTCACCTTTTCATTTTTTTTGAATGAAGGCGGTGAATGTTTCAAATCCCAAACCATACGCTGGATCACACCTTTTTCCACAGCAACATTATACCTGCGGATAATCTCATCCTTCCTGCGTTTAACGATAACCATGACTGAATCAGTATTTGCATTCACCACGAAACTGATTATGGCCCCATAGTGACGATTCTCCCCAGCCCATTCTTCCTGTGCGCGGTAAGACGTATCCTTCCAATATTCAAACAAAGATGTAGGACTAACCGAAAAAACATGGACCGATTTGCCTGTTGCATGACGCCATTCAGCCAAAGGTGTTGTATCATCCAGGATCCAAAAACTTCTGCCGTGGGTTCCCAGAACAAGATCCTTCTCACGGGGATGGATGAGCATATCATCATATAAGGTCGTTGGCAGATTGGATTTAAAATTGACCCAATTCTCTCCTGAGTTGAATGAAACAAAAACTGCATGCTCAGTTCCTAATATTAGAACTGAAGGATCATCGGGATGTTCAATAATCACATTCACCGATCCCAATGGAAGACCATTGGTGAGCTTTACCCAAGATGTCCCATAGTCTTCTGTCTGGTAAACATAGGGCTTCCAATCTCCTTCACGGTGGCGGTCAAAGGTTGCATAGGCTAAACTTCTTTTTCTCCCGGACGCCAATACCCTGCTCACATAGGATCCCGTGGGAAGATCGCTAATATTCTTACTGACTTCAGTCCATTTTCTACCCCCGTCCCTTGAAACCTGCACATTGCCGTCATCTGTGCCAACCCAGAGCACGTTGTGCCATAATGGTGATTCAGAAATGGTTGTGATTTCACCATAGGATGAGGTGCCATCATTTTTGGAAATTTTAATATCCTCGCCGAGGACATCCATGATCTTTAGTGAATCTCGGTTCGTATTTGTTGAAAGGTCTTTTGACTGTTCCCATGAAAGTCCCCGATCATCACTAATGAACAGTCTATTCCCGCCTAAGAATACTTTTTTGGAACTGTGTTTGGATATGGCCAGGGGGGTGACCCAATCGAAACGGTACTTTTCATCAGGATCTTCCGGGAATGGTTTAAGGCCTAACATATTCCCAGTTTTCCTATCGATTCGAATTATATTCCCATTTTGGGAAGCATTATAAAGAATGTCCGAATTGGGATCTGGCTGCTGATACATACCATCCCCGAATCCTACCTGCTTCCAATCATCAGCCAGGATGCCCAGCCAATGGCGGGTTGTGCTGGGACCCATCCAGGAATGGTTATCCTGCATACCACCATAAATATTGTAAGGAACATCCATATCCACCCCAATTCCATAAAATTGACCAATGGGTATATTGTTCAGGCGATTATAGGTCTTGCCCCTATCCCAGCTTTCATGGAGTCCCGCATCCCCGGCCAGGAAGAAATGGTTTGAATTCTTAGGATTAATCCACATGGTATGATGGTCACTGTGGACACCTACATCATAAGTGGGACGCGTGGGCATTTGGTGGAATGTTTTTCCCTTATCCTCCGTACGGTAAAATTCTGTGGCCAGCATATAGACAATATCATCATTCCGGGGATCCACATGGATGTGGCTGTAATACATGGGGCGGGGATTCAGTTTGTTCATTTTTTCCCATGATACACCTGCGTCCTCACTACGGTAAAACCCACTTGAATCAGCATGTTCCACAGTAGCATAGATCACATTAGATCGGGTTCGGGAGGCAGCCAGACCGATTCGCCCCAAATCACCGGGGGGCAATCCTTTTGTCAATTCTTTCCATGTTTTTCCCCCGTCTGTTGTTTTATAGATCCCACTTCCCGGTCCACCCCCGTTAAAGCCCCATACAGTTCGCATTCTTTGGTAAGCGGCGGCATATAGAACATTGGGATTGTTTTTATCTATAGCCAAATCCACCACCCCTGTCATACCATCAATGGACAGGACCTTCTGCCAACTTTTTCCCCCATTTGACGTTTTATATACACCCCGTTCTTCAGACTCCTTCCAAAGGTTGCCCAAGGCCGCTACAAAAAGGATATTGGAATTTTTCGGATGAACGATCACTTTCCCGATATGGTAGGTCTTTTCTAGCCCGATTGATGTCCATGTTTCCCCCATATCCGTTGATTTATACATCCCATTCCCCCAAGATGTACTCTGGCGGTTTTGCTGCTCTCCGGTTCCGGCATAAATTATATCAGGATTAGATGGTGAAATTGCCAAATCGCCAAAGGTGGAAACAGCCTGATTATTAAAGACCGGTTTCCAGGTAGTTCCTTTGTTGCTTGATTTCCAGATCCCACCGGAAGCAGATGCAATAAAAACAATCGCAGGATTATCAGATAACGTTTCAACATCATGAATTCGCCCCCCCGTGACGGAGGGTCCAATATTGCGGAACACCAATTGACTCAGTTGATCAGTCGTAATTGATTGGCTCGTTAAACCAACGACAAGAACAAAGTGAATTACATATTTTTTCATAGTAGGCCTTTGTTATTTTAAGGTTATATAAAACAAAAAGCCTCCAAATAAATGAAGGCTTTTTACTTTTAACGATCTACAACTATTGGAGAGCAGAGGTCGCTATTTATTTACGGCCGTCTTAGCATATAAACCTGGATCGGTAGGTGCATTCTCATTAGATAATAGTTCAACTTCAGCCCATTGTATACGCTCAACGTGCTGAGTGGCTGCTGCCGTATTTAATGGGAATGGGGGTATCAAATCAGTTTCACCTGCACCGCGGAGACGGCGATGGTCATTGAACGGCATAAAGGAACCGAAACCAGACACGTAGCGTTCTTCAATGATTTCACGAAGCAGTGCATTTTCTTTGGACACACCATCTGCATTTTCCATTCCACCTGAAGCAAAATCAGCTTCAACATATGCATCATATTTATAATTCGCATCATCATCAAAATTAGCATTGAGACGTCCACCACTGGCAAGCCAAGCCCTGTATGTATTCAATGCCGATAGCCCTGATGCAAATCCGGATCTTGCTGAAGCTTCAGCTTTAATTAATTGATTTTCGCTATAGGTTGCAATGGGTTGTGGCTCATATTGTTCAATTACACCTTTATTCCCACTGCCAGTACTTTCATCAATTGTATAGTATCCATGTCTCGCTGTTTCATTGGTTTTAGTATTGCCGCGATACTTGGCATTTGAAGGATCTAGTATTTCCAATAGGAAACTTCCATCATTTCCAAGATCGCCTGTACGGGAGCCTTCCAAGATGGTATAAAACAGGTTTTTATCACCTTGACTGATTGCAGCATCACCACGCGGTGTATACATCATATCACCCGCTGAAGAAGAGATCCCATTCCCCGCTGCAGCTAAAGCGCCATCATAATCCTTCTGGGCCAGAGCATACCGTGCTTTAAGTGTGTAGGCAGCGGCAATCCACTTATCTTTATCTCCATTGAAATAAATATCGAAAGATTCTTTCCGAGATGTTGCTGCACTTAAATCAGAGATTGCACCATCCAGCAAGGTTGACAATGCAGCCAATACTTCTTTTTGGCCATCAAATTTGGGGTCATCTACAGTACCGCCAATTTCTGAATATGGTACATCACCCGTCAATAATGCCAGAGTCCCAATCGCATTGGCTTCTACAACTTTTGATATTCCTACCAATAGTTTATCATCAGCCGCAGCCTCCTGAATATGCCTTGCGTTTGTTACTACACCAATATAAGCACTATTCCATTCTCCATTGGTTTCGACCGTTGAGAGTGCATATCCATAAATATTGGAATACAACGATGTAAATCCAATCAACTGCCCAGAATACATTCCACATATGCGATTTATGTGAGATACCTGAACAATGGCATTCGCAAGCTGTGCACCATTAAGAAATAGTTTTGGATCAACATCAGCCAGTGTGATTTCATTGGGATTATCATTGATTGTTTTATCCACATCACACCCAGTAACAACCAGTGCGAATAAAGTGAAAGAAGCGATAATTCGTTTCATGATACTAAACCTTTTAATTTGCGTTTTCATTATTATACCCTCCGCTTAGAAGTTAGCCGACACAGAGAACAACCATGACTTCGTGACCGGATTAGAAAAATATTCTAATCCAGATCCAGTCTGAATACCACCCACATTCACTCCGGGATCAACACCCTCTAAGTCCTTGTACCAGGCGAATAAGTTTCGACCAGTAACCGTTACTGTAAGATTACTTAATCCCGTCATATCCGTCAGCGCATCTGATGAGTGAAAATAAGAAAGTGACAACTCTCTTATACGTGAGTATGTGGCATCTTTAATTGAAAAGTTGTAAGCCTGGTTATCACCAAATCCGCCACCTATTCCATGACGAAACCATGCTTCATCAAGTAGCACTTCTCCACCGCCAAAGTCTTCGGTAAAACCTCTTACTGTAGTTCCTGATGGAATTGTTTTACCATCAACATTTACAAGATCTTTTGTAAGGGTCACTTCATTGTCCGTATCCGTAGTGGTACCGAACCGTCTGAGTACCCACAAAGTACGGGGTGAGTATTCACCGCCTTGAGAATGCTCAAAAAGCATGTTAACTGTAAAGTTATTCCAGCGAGCAGTCATGCCCAAAGTTCCACGCCAATCTGGATTGGGATTACCCAAAATCATTTTTTGTGCTGTGATTTGAGGAAATCCATTACTATCAAGAACAAAATTTCCGACCAGGCTTGCATCATTTGTATAATGGTAGACACCATCATTTGTACCATCTGCGTTTTCTGCATCTGCTGACGCGTATGTTCGAGAGCCGATGCCCCAGAGAGAACCAATCGGGTAGCCTTCCCTAGCTACTGATTGCACAGAACCTGAACCAAGGTTCAATACATCAGTACCAGCCAGGTCAAGAACCTTATTCTCATTTTTTGCCCAATTGAATGTAAAGTCAAGGGCACTACTTCCCATATCCATAACATTCCAAGACCCATCAATTTCAAGGCCCTTATTTTCCATTTTAGCCGCATTGGCATATTGAGTATCATAGCCGTATGTTGGAGTGAGCGCGACACTAATCAGCATGTCATCAACTGTATTCGAATAAGAAGTAAAACCGAGTGAAAACTTGTCATCCAAGAAACGGAAATCCGCCCCGAACTCAGTTTCAGTTTTTACTTCCGGTTTTAATTCACTGTTACCTTTATCATCATCCACACGATAGCCACCGCCCCATTGACCGACTGAAACAGGATCACTGTAAGAACTGTAACCGAATCCACTTTCGGCTAAGGTCTCAAAACGATGAGCCCCTGGCCTTACACCAACCTTACCCCACGCAACACGTATTTTTGCAAAACTGATAGCCCCCACACCGCTGAGTAAATCTGTCAACTGATAAGCCACATCAAATGCAGGATACGTGTAAGAATCACTGATTGTTGAGTGCGTTTCATTCGCCATTGATACATTAACAAAAATTTGATCCAATGCATCAAGTGATAGGACACCATAAGCTCGGGTTGAACGAATAAATAATCTACCATTATCAACTGCAGAGGCTTCTGCAGCCGTATTGACGTTGGTCGTCCATTTATCGGTATTCACAAGAAACCCATCAATGAATGATGATGATCGGCTATAAGCACGATCGTTTAAATTCCACCCGCCAGTCACAACCATCGACATAGAACCTAATCCTACATTCTGGCGTGCAATTACGTCATAATTTGTTTCTCGGTTAGTAATACGAGCCATATCGAAAGAACCAGCATTTCTAGCAGAACCAGCAGTCCCAGGAGGATAAAAACTTTCTCGGTTATCAGTAAATTGGTCAAGACCGCCACGCAATACAACTTCTGTTCCCGCAAAAGGCGTCAGATTCATTTCATTTGACATTATTATGCGATTAACCCGTGTTTCATTTTTTTGCTCATTAACAGTCCAATTTGGATTATTATAGATTGGATTTGTACTTGAACCACCTATATAACGTCTATAAGCTCGATGGCGATTAGTATATTCAGTACCACCACTAATGTATGTTCCTTTGTAATGCGTATTATCAAAGTCAGGAGCTGTTCTTAATAGTCCCAACATCAGACCTGAAACATTAGAACCCCTCTGTATACGGTTGGATTCACTGTAGGTGTATCCAACTTTGGATGTCACTGAAACTCTATCTGAAAGTTTAAATTTTGTATTTAGTCTAACATTATCTCGATCGTAAAAGGAATTTTTAATCATTCCGTCTTGACGTAAACGACTGTAACTAAATAGATACGTTTTAGTTAGATCACCACCAGAAATTTGGAAATCATCTTGAAGAAGTTTCCCTGTACCAAAAATCGCGTTAAAGTTTTTGTCAACAAAACGATCTTTTGAGTTTTTCTGGGTGATCGTATACTGAGTAAAATCGCCAACGTCAGATACGAAATAAGCTTTATTCTTATCGACCGCATCTTCACCACCGGCACGATCGTCAATTTTATCGCCCCAGGATTCAGCATGGGTAGTCCATACACCGTTACGTCCTTGGCCATAGGTAGTTTGCATTGGTATTCTTTCATGAATCTCATCAAACGACGACGTATGCTTATAGTTCATTTTCATTTTACCTGCAGCACCCTCTTTGGTTTGAATCACAATTACACCATTGGCGGCTCTTGAACCCCATAGAGCAGCAGCTGATGCACCTTTAAGAACTTCGACTGACTTTACATCATTGGCATTAAGGTCATTCATTCTTGACTGTTGTGTCACGCCACCAAACCTAGATGAGTTTCCATAAATTTGGGAGTTATTTATTGGCATACCATCAACAACTACAAGCGGCTGACTGGTACCCGAAATTGTATTATTGCCACGTATTCTAATGGAAGAGCCAGAGCCTGGGTCTCCACTTACAGCATTTACAATTACATTTGATGCCTTAGCAGCTAAGGAATTCATAACCATGGCTTCGCCTGAACGGGTCATATCTGAAGGTGTTACTGAAACACTAGTAGAACCCTGCTTGTCACGGTTAGCTTCAAATCCGAGTGCGGTTACACTCACGGCTTTTAAACCAATGGCATCGATCACCAATGAAAAGTTTTGGGTCGCACTACCGGACATAGGAACATCCACCTGAACGGATTGACTCGTATGTCCAATGTAACTGGCAGTTACTGTTACATTTGACCCACCGATTGTTCCACCAGGAACATCAATTCTATAGTCACCATTATTATCAGCGGCAGCTCCCATAGATGTACCATCTACGACTACATTTGCGCCAGCTAATGCATTGCCATTATTATCTGTTACTATTCCTTGGATTGTTGACTGTGCACTTCCCATTCCCATAACCAGAGCAAACAGAAGTGACATTTTTAGGTATTTTTTCATGAGATTAAACCTCCATTTATAATTAATTCTAATATGAATTATTGGGACAAAAGATACAATGAGCATTACCATATTGAAAGAGAAATGTATCTTCGCCTAGTTCAGTATAAGATTATTTAATGATCAAATGCAATATGTTATTAAACATAATGTAAATATATTTATTAACTGTTTACTTTAATTCCTTTATTTTCTTGATATGCTTATAAACAGTTGGACGTGTTATAGACAATGCATCGCTGATGATTGTTACTGCCCCTCGTTTATTCAAATGACCACCATTTATTAAAAACTTGATAACACCATATTTATCTTTTCTTGAAAAGATTTTATTTGTGAGTCCATGAGTAACACGGTAATGGTTAATAGCAATTTGGATTTCTTCTTTTGTGTTTCCATAAAAAAAGACTTCATTTTTGCGGATCACAGGATTTTCTTTTGTTCCCGTAAAATATGAAAGCACATCAGAAAATTGAGAGAAAACAGAAATGTCATAATTTAAGCCAAGTGAACCAATGATTTTATTTTGAGAATTTCTAATAGTTAAAGATGATGATTTTAACGGCTTTCCATCTGGACTTTCATTCTTATAATTCACAACCTTATCAGGCACTTTACCTTTAACCTTTTTATAGCCAAAGTCGGAGGTTCCTTCCCCCACTTTTCGACCAGTTATATGATTATTAAAAATGGCAATAATAGAATGTTCCGGATAACGCAAATCGTGGACAATGACCTCTAAATGTGGCTTAAACATTTCTGAAAGAATCTCTCCCATTTTTACATAATGGGATAATATTTCGTTATCGGTGTTTATTTCTTTTTTAGCCATTTATCTGTTATAAACTAACGATTAAACACGTTCTAAAGGTAGTTCCGATTTTTTCAATTTTTCAATCTTGATATTAAAAAGTCCATAAATAATGGCAACAATTGGATTAATCAGATTGAAAAAACAAAATGGCAAATAGGCAAAAGTGGCAACCCCGAGGGAAGCAGACATATATGCCCCACATGTGTTCCAAGGAATCAACGGAGAAGTAATTGTTCCCGCATCCTCTAATGTTCGGGATAAGTTTCTCGGGTCTAAACGTCGACGGGCGAATTCGGCTCGGTACATGCGACCAGGGATCACAATTGCAATATATTGATCGGCAGCAATAATGTTTATGCCAATACAGGTAGTCACTGTTGCAATAATTAATGATCCTGTGGTTTTCACATAAGTTAAAATAGATTCTACAATTTTGGTCAGCAAACCAATGGTTTCTAAGACCGCTCCAAAGGTTAGAGCGCATATTACAAGCCAAATTGTATTTAACATGCTTATCATACCACCTCGGCTTAAAAGGTCATCCACCATGGGAACGCCACTCTCAAGGATAAAGCCAGAATGTAATGCTGTCCACACACCAGAAATCATGGTTAGTGGCCCAGACAATTCCGGTCGATTCACAAAATTTCGTACCACATCTGGTTGCAAGATAACAGCGAAAATTCCACCCAATAATGCTCCTATCATAATGGTAGGAAAAGCAGGCATTTTTTTAAATGCCAAAACAAATACAACAATCAATGGAATAAAAGAGAAAATGCTTACATTAAAGGTAGAATCAATTGTATTCTGAAGTAATTCAAATCCGCCTGCTTCACCCGTCACTTCTCCTCGTAATCCCATAATTAAAAACAATAACAGTGCAATACCTAGACTAGGACCGGTTGTCCAAACCATATGGCGAATGTGGGTAAATAAATCCGTACCGGCTATGGCAGGAGCCAGATTGGTAGAATCAGATAATGGTGACATTTTATCTCCAAAATAAGCACCAGAGATCACCGCCCCTGCGGTGACAGGTCCCGATAACCCTAGACCGGCTGCAATTCCAATTAATGCCACCCCCAGCGTTCCCGCTACTGTCCACGAGCTTCCAATGCTCAATGCAGAGAGGGCACAAATCACGCATGCGGCAAAATAGAAAATAGACGGCGATAATATTTCCAAACCATAATAAATCATCGAAGGAACAGTTCCCGATATAATCCAGGTACCAATTAATGATCCCACAGCCAACAAAATCATGATAGCACCCATTCCCATGGAGATTCCTTTTACAATTCCTTTTTCTATTTCTCTCCAAACATATCCATTTTTTATGCCAACAATCGCTGCAATACATGCCCCAAGAAGCAATGCAATCTGGTTGGCACCAGAGGAGGATGCATCGCCGTACAGATAAACGGATAAAGCCAACATAATGATCAAAGAAATAATCGGAATTAAGGCATCGACCATCGAGGGAGTTTTATGCTTTGATGTCATTTAGTTCCTCTAAAATTGGGTTTTCGTTTTTCTACAAATGCACTGAGTCCTTCATTGGCTTCATCCGTGCCGAATAAATTACTGAATTTATTCACTTCAATTTTCAATCCCGCTTCGATTGTAGTCCCGATACCTCTACGAATACATTCCAGAGAGTGGGCAATGGCATTTGGACCATTTTTAAGAATCTGATCCCCAATTTCTGTACATTTATTCATCAATTCGTTCGACGGAACTACATGATTCACTAAACCGATTGATTTCGCCTCTGACGCATTTATCATTCGACCCGTTGTAATAATTTCATTGGCAATACCAGTCCCAACCAATCGGGGTAATCGCTGTGTCCCACCCCAGCCGGGAAGAATCCCCAACAATACTTCTGGTTGCCCAAAGACTGCCGTTTCACTGGCAACGCGGATATGACACGCCATGCTAATTTCACATCCTCCGCCAAGGGCAAACCCATTCACAGCAGCAATAATCGGTTTTGGTGAATTTTCGATCAGTACTGTCATTTGCTGACCCGTTTTGCCAAATTCGTAGGCATCCTTTGGGCCAAGGGCTTGCATTCTTTTAATATCTGCACCAGCCACAAATGCTTTATCCCCAGATCCAGTTAGAATTATTACACCAACATTATTATTATCAATACATGATTTAATCGCTGTAGATAAATCTTTTATTACCTCATTATTTATTGCATTTAGGGCATCAGGTCGACTAATGGTTAATACAGCTATTTGTTTAGATATATCAGTTAATATATAGGACATAAATTCCCTTTGCTATTTCCAAAAAGTACGACTGAATAAAACCATAATCGTAAATATTTCCAACCGACCCAAAAGCATACAAAACGTAAGCATCCATTTACCAATCGGGTGAAGTAATGCATAATTATCTGTGGGGCCAAATTCACCTAACCCAGGACCAATATTTCCGATGGCAGAGGCAGCGGCGCCGATGGCCGATTCAAAATCTAAATTCAATGTGGTTAATACCAATGCTGTAAGCCCAAATATGGACATGTAAAATAAAAAGAACCCCAATGTATTTCTCACAACATCCTCACCAATATAGCGATCACCAATTCGTATGGGTATGACAGCACGAGAATGCAACATGCGCCTTGTTTCCGTAGCGGCATATTTAACCAATAAGATTATTCGAGCCACTTTCATACCGCCACCTGTGGACCCGCCCATTCCACCTATAAACATGAGTATCAAAATTAAATACTGACTAAAATATGGCCAAATCTCATAATCAGCAGAACCGTATCCCGTGGTGGTTAAAATTGAAACACTATTGAATAACGATGCTAAAAAATTATCATGAGTCCATTCTCCCTGTGCAGATGCAACATTTAAGAATATAAATAAGGTAGCCATGACAATAATCCCAAGATAGGCTAAAAATTCTGGATCTTTTAAACAGAACTTCAGATTTCCTGTGAGAGATCGAAAATGAAGAGTAAAATTCACACCAGCAATAAACATAAATAATATAATAATATATTGAATAGCAGGGTTTCCATATGCTGCGATACTGGCATTTTGTGTACTGAAACCTCCAGTGGGCATGGTGGTAAAGGCATGACAGATCGCGTCAAACCCAGACATGCCACTAATACTTAATAATATGGCTTCTACTGCCGTTAAGCCTACATATACCATCCACAATATTTTGGCAGTCTCTTTTACGCGAGGACGAATTTTATCTGCGACGGGTCCGGGAACTTCCGCTTTGAATAACTGAACACCCCCCACCCCGAGTAAGGGTAAAATGGCAATAGTAAACACAAT
>Ga0209047_1001487_pt1 | contig 17123 bp, 15 predicted proteins | sample SaaInlV_165m_DNA_3_FD_184681 | JGI IMG/M metagenome (GOLD analysis project Ga0209047, IMG submission 184681) | Marine microbial communities from expanding oxygen minimum zones in the Saanich Inlet - Saanich Inlet SI037_S3LV_120m_DNA (SPAdes)... | ecosystem: Environmental > Aquatic > Marine >...
CGATTGTAAATTATCAATAAATAAATTACCTTCTGTTATACCATCCAAATAAATATTTCTACGCATTTCTTCTGAATGAAATAATTTGTTAAAATCTAATTTACTATAATCAAGAACTACAATTTCCATAAAATATTTACAATGTTTATTTTTTACAACACCACAAGAATAAGCGTGTAATTTATCGATTATTTTTAATAAATAACTAAAAAAATTATCTTTTATAGTAACATCTCTAATAATAGTTCTTGTTTCATCTGTTTTAAAAGCAAGAACATTATCATTATTTATATTTTCTTGTTGTAAACATATATCTAATGGTGAATTAATTAATATTCCTCCATCTAAATAACACTTATTTTCATATTCATATGGTTTAAAAATACAAGGAATACAAGATGAAAAATACATGGCATCTAAAAGCAACATATCTGGTGTAGTTTTATAATTAAATTCTTTTAATTCAAATTTAGAAATATCAATAGCAAATATAGATAATTTTATTTTTGTAGACTCGTAAAATTTGTTTAGTGTTAATGTGTTTATATCAAATCCTTTTGATTTAAATAATGGTTCAACCATTTTTATCAAATGATATTTATCAAGTAATCCTTTATCATTAAAATAATTCATAAAATTTATTTTACTTACATTTAATACTTTATACCATGTTCTTTCTATAAAATATTTTATAATTTCATCATATGATATTCCTAGACATAAAATAGCAGATAATACACTTCCTGCTGATATCCCATAATAACATTTGATATTATGTAAATCGATTATCTTTTTATCTATAAATGATTGAATTACACCTAAAAATTTAAATAAATTTACTCCACCGGATGGTAAACAAATATGTGTTATCATTATAATATACTAACACGATATAATTATAAGTTTTTTATCTAATTAAAATTTAATGGATGATAGATTTAGAGAAAAAATAAACTTGGATGAATTATTTACGAAAGATAAAACAAATAACAACAATAAAACAAAAGTATATCAAAAAATATTACAACGAGTTCATAATAAAATAACATTAACTTCACGGCAAAGAAATAATTTGAAATGTTGTTGGTATCTTATACCAGAATTTATATTTGGATTACCAAAATATAATATTCAATTATGTACTCAATATTTAATGGAAAAATTAGATGAAAATGGATTTATAGTTAAATATACATATCCTAATTTGATATTTATTTCATGGAATCATTATATTCCTGATTATGAACGAATGACTATAAAAAAAGAACAAGGTATATCAATTGACGGATTCGGTAATATCATTAAGAAAAAGAAAAACAATGAAGATAATAATCCAAATAGTTTAATGTTAAAAAATGCACCGGAATCCAATAGTAATTCTAAAAAAAGCATACTTAAAAAAGAAAAGGATGACAAATATAAGTCGATTAATACATATAAACCCGGTGGTCTCATATATTCCAATGAATTAATTAATAGTATAAATAGTGCTACTCATAAAGATCTATAATTGATAAAATAAATTATTCATATTTTATCAATCTACTTCAATATTATCTTCGATCAATGTATTATCAATTCCATCTAATGCGTCATAAATATCTACTGTTTTAGCGATGTCTTTTATAATAAATTTATTTGTATCATCGTTTTGTTTTATAATTTGAGATGATATATTGAATTTTAATTTTTCTCGTTCACCATCATGCGGTAATGGATTTTCTTTATCATATTCATTATAAAAATCAATATATGCTTTTTTATGCAATTGATCGACCTTTGTATATAATTTACTATTGTTATCCATTGCTATATCTTTTACCCAACCTTCTCTTTCATCTTTTACTATAAAATTTTTCTTTTTTTGATCCGTACAATGTATCGGTCTTTCAGTAACAGGTAAATCCTCTAATCCTTCCAATACTTTTTTTGAAATAAAATTTTCAATTAATTCATTATTTTTAACTATATCACATAATTTAAATGATATATTACTTATAAAATCTTGTATTGGCTGAGCGTTGGAACAATAGTTATCTAAAAAAAAGTTAATAGAAATGTTATTATTATAAATAATATTTTGTTTCGATTTCATTTTTTTGATTGAACTTGTTTCTTTTTTAATAATATTTTGATTTTCAATAATTGTATTTATTTTTTCCTTTAATATATTAATTTCATATTCTTCTTTCAATATTTTTTCAGAAACAGATTTTTTTCCAAGTATTTCTTGTTCCTTTTTTCTTTCCTTTTTAACACTTTTTCCCCCAATTTTAGTAGTTTTAGTTAAGTGCTTTTTCGTCTTTAGATGTTTTTCATAATGAGATTTTTGTGACGCTTTATAATCACAAAATTGACAATAGAATTTTATGTTACAATGTGGAGATAGTTTAACACTTTTAACACTTTTTAACACTTTTTCGTGTTTTTCTAAATGTTTTTTGGTTTCAATATGTCGTAGGTAATTTGAATGACGAGAGGTAACATAATAACATTTTTCACAAGTATATTTATTTTTCTGGGTTACTCGTTTTTTACTTTTTTTTGCTCGTTTTTGCTCGTTTTTTTCCATCTATATTAAAAACAGAAAAAATATTTAAGTTTTTTTTGAATAGTTAAAAAATAGAAAAATCATGAAAAAATACCCTATTTTGTAAAAAAGTCTCCAAAAAAAGGCACCCTTAGGAAAATAAAAGTTGTTCTAATGGTGCCTTTTTTACAAAATAGTGCCTTTTTTACAGAATTTGGCAAAAAATCCAGAAAAAAAAGCAAAAAAAAAGCAAAAAAAAAGCAGAAAAATCACGAAAAAATGGGGAAAATAACCCATTTTTGAGAGGGCAAAATGCGATTTATGGTTTAGGTGTAGTAATAGGGTAAAAAAACATTGTAAAATCTATGGTTTGCCGTCGTCTTATTTAACACTTTTTTTTTGGACCTTCAAAAAAATGACCAGACCAGACGTTTTATTTTGGTGAATTTTTTTATTTATTTTAAACCATACTTCGTAATAAACCTTTCATTTAATTTTTTACTTTTTTTTGCCGAATTTAACACTTTTTAACACTTTTTTTCTGAAAAAAAAAATCTGTTGGTCTCATAGAAAAAATAAGTTTTTAATTTTATTACTATTTGTGGTAATATTTTTTTTTTCAAAAAAACGAGCAGTTTTTTGATTTTTGTGCTCCTTTTTGCAAAAAAACGAGCAGCTTTTAGCTGTTTTTGTAAAAAAGGCACCATTAGAACAACTCCGATTTTCCTAAGGGTGCCTTTTTTTGGAGACTTTTTTACAAAATAGTGCCTTTTTTACAATAAATATTTTTGCCACTTTCGAGCAAATATACGAAACATAACCTACTTATGGTTTGAATGTAAAAAAAACAAAAAAGTCGTTTTGGTCTTGTAAAAAAGTCTCCAAAAAAAGGCACCCTTAGAACGATTTTTTGTTGAAAAGTTTTTTCAGTTTTTGCAAAATTTCAAAATTAGTCAACCCTCAAATCTCAAAAAACTTTTAGTAAAAAAAGTGTTCTAAGGGTGCCTTTTTTTGGAGACTTTTTTTGGAGACTTTTTTTGGAGACTTTTTTACAAGAATTTGCTCGTTTTTTTGCCACTTTTTGAGCTATATTTTCACTTTTTCGTGCTCGTTTTTTTGCCACTTTTTGAGCAACATTTTCACTTTTTCGTGCTCGTTTTTTGCCACTTTTTAATTATAAAAAATATAATATTTAATAATTAATATTATATTTACATTTTATATTTACATTTTATTTCGGTCTTTGTAAATTTGATTATATATTTGAATACCTTGTTGAAAATTAATTTCACAATCAATATACATTTTTTTTACTGTATCTTTAATATCACGCATAATTTCATTATTTAATTTGTCTTCTGTTAAGTCGCCTTTTATTTTAATAGGTATTTCTTTTTTAAGATCAAAATCAAATATTTCATGTAATAAGTTAATCAATTCTGTTTCTCTTTCTCTAACATCGGCAATCATTTTTTGGAAATGGTCACCATATTTAACAAATAGTTTATGATCCTTATTAGAAGACGTGCCATTTATTTCATTTTCCCATTTTGAGTCACCATCATTGCATTCTTTTGTTTTAGAGTAGTCAATAAGTTTAATATCACTAAATTTTTTAATATCTGTTTGTTTTCCATTAGGAACAAATGCTTTATAAAATTGTTTCAGATCTTTTTCATATTGTTTTCTTGATTTTTTTGACATTACAAATGTGCCATGTAAATTTGTACCTTCTATTTTAATTTCCATTTTATCTTTGTATAAATTTTCTAATGATTTAATTCCCGGTTCATCCTCTAATGACATTGTTTCAATTATATCAGAAGGCAACTCTACTTTACCCGAAGTTTGTTCTTTATCACCGCCTTCTTGTTTTTTAACTGGATTTTCTACTGGATTAACGTCTACTTGTTTAGGTTGTTCTGTTGTAATAACTTGACCTTCTACTTCTTGTTTAGGTTCTCCTTCTTGTTCTTGTTTAGGTTCTCCTTCTACTTCTTGTTTAGGTTCTTGTTTAGGTTCTCCTTCTACTTCTTGTATAGGGGTTTCTTCTGTGACTGGTTTAGGTTCGCCTTCTACTTCTGTTTGTTTAGGTTCTTCCGTGACTGATTTAGATTCATCTTCCCCATTTGTTTTCTCAGGTTGTTTTTCATGTTTATTAACATGTGTTTTTGTTAATATTGCTAATTGATTTTTGTTATTGTTCATGTTGCAGTTTTTCATTTGTAAAGTCATTTGCTTCTCTCCCATTTTTTTTGGTTTAAGATAAAATATCCTCCTAGAACATAAACTTTTTAATCCTATATCTGCCTTTTTTTTATTTTCCGAACTAATTTCATCAAAAACAGACCTTACTTTTTCAGTTCCTTCGATATCCTTATAAATATATATTGGATTAATTGCTTTTACTATTGCACTATATGCTTGAAATATTCTTATGTAAAATCTAGATACATTTGAACATAACATTGCTTTATCACGGTCAGCTTCAACTTGTTTTAATTTTTTAAATCCCTCGTCATCAATAACATATAAATCTTGTGTTCCATATTTAACTCGTGTAGAAATAACATTAATATTAACAGTATCTAATGATTCTTTTAACAATTTTTGTGTTAAAATAGATACCTCATCACAATATTTTGAGTTACCTAATTTTGTTAAGTTTTCAAATGATTGTTCAAATATTAATTTAGAAGCTAGTAAATCAATACTATTAATTAATTCTTCATTAAATAACGTGTTTTTTGTTTCTTTTGTTTTTTTTTGACTTTGAGCATTTCCCATATGTTATAAATATATATAATAAAATTGAATTAAATATAAAATATAATTATTACTTTAAAATGTTAAATATTAAAAATGTAAAAACCACACAAAAAAAAAAGAAAAACAAAAGTAATAATAAATTATGGGAAGTATTTGATAATGAGTGTAATTTAAAAAAGCAACCATTGGAATTGATGTATTCTAAACAAAATATACAATCAAGAGAAATATGTGAACTTTGTAATTTTCCTTTACATTATTCTGAATCGAATTATTTAACATGTAGTAATAAAAAATGTAGTGTGATTTATAAAGATAGTTTGGATCAGAGTGCTGAATGGAGATATTATGGAGCAGATGATTCATCTAATTCAGACCCAACGAGATGTGGTATGCCGGTAAATCATTTATTAAAAGAATCGTCTTATGGATGTAAAGTATTATGTAATGGACGTTCAACATATGAAATGAGAAAAATTAAAAGATATACAGAATGGCAATCTATGCCATACAAAGAAAAATCACAATATGATGAATTTCAACATATTAAAATAATGTCTCGTATATCAGGAATACCTAAAATGATACAAGATGAAGCATTGCGACAACATAAAACAATATCAGAAATGAGAACGTTTAGAGGATTTAATAGAGAGGGTGTAATAGCTGCTTCCGTATATATAGCGTGTAGGATACATAATTATCCTAGAACAGCAAAGGAAATTGCTACTATATTTAAATTAGATACTACTGCCGCTACTAAGGGGTGTAAACATGCTGTTCATTTATTAGAGAAAAATGAAACTGGTTTAGAAAATAATGAAAAAACACATTTCCACAGAACAAAACCCATCGCTTTTATTGAACGATATTGTAGTAGATTAAATATGAATAATGAATTGATAAAGTTATGTAAGTTTGTAGCAATGAAAATAGAAAAACAAAATTTAATACCTGAAAATACCCCTCATAGTGTAGCTGCTGGTATAGTATATTTTGTAGCTCAATCATGTAATTTAAATATAAGTAAAAAGCAAGTAAATGCTCATAGTGAGATTAGTGAAGTAACTATTAATAAATGCTATAAAAAACTAGATAAAATAAAAAACACACTAATACCAAACAGTATTATTGAAAAATATTCTTTATAATTTGTAATATTTCATATAAAATATATATTTTTATATGTAATTAATCTAATAATTCTTTAATCATTTTGTTTCTTACTACATTCCAATAATCTCTACCTTCACTACCACCTTTATGAGTGATTTGTCCAGGATGTAAACGATAATACAATAAAGGTTCTGAAAAATTATAAACAACCCCAAACATTTTTAACATACGTAATTCTAGATTAAAGTCCTCTGCCATCTTTTTTAATTCTGGATTGTAATTACCTGCTTTAATAATAGATGATCTTCTGTAACAAACTGTTGGATGATTTACAAACCAATGAACAGGTCTTTGTTTAAAATCTTGCCATCGTATAGTTGGTAATTTAGTTATATTTACTATTTTATTGATATTATCTTGAAACATTTTAATTTGCGACCCACATATATGAATTTCTGGATTATTTTCCATGAACTTTATTTGTTTTGCAATTCTATCTGGAAACATTATATCATCACTATCCATTTTAATAATAATTTCATTACTACACATTAAAACTCCATGATGAAGTGTGTATCCAATTCCTTTATTACCATCATTTTCGTTATATACTACGGTAACAAATCGTGATGTTTTTTCAAAGTGTTCCAATTGTTTTTTAAGAAGCATAGTATGTAATTTATCAGAACCATCATTTATCCATATTAATTCGATATGAAATAATCCAATTTGTTTTTTTATAGAATCTAAACATTCTTTTAAAAATGATGCTTGAGTATTTAAACTAGATACTAAAACTGAAATTGATTTTGTTGGTTTAATAAACTGATCTGGGAGAGATAATTGATTCATCGTTTCATAATTTTGTTTAGTAGAACCCCATTCTTGATAAGCGTATACTTTTTCATGTCCTTTATATTCGATACCACTGTAATGACGTGGTAAAAAATAATAACTAGGAAAAATAGTGATTTCTTTATGCATATTATAATCATTTACAATTCTTGTTAATAAACCAGGACCAACATTATACCAAGCACGTTGTTGTGTTATAGCATTGGATACTGGATTTTCACGAATCCATTTAATTGCGTATTTAACAATTGGATGTTGAGGTGGAAATCCCATAGTTCCAGTAGCAATCAGTCCTTTTCTAATTTGTTCTTGTTCGTATCCAGCAAAACAACCCCCCTTACATTTCAATAATATATCATCAATAGGTTCAATACAAATTGAATCGGCATCTACAAATACACCACCGTATTTTTCTAATATCTCCCATCGTATAATATCTGCTTTCCCATTTATTTCTTCCATCGAATTTATCTTCTCTCCCAAAGTTAATATCATATTTCTTTTTTTTAACTCTTCCTCATTCCAAAATATGTATTCAAATCCTAATTCGACATGCTTATCTCGCCACGTGTTCATAAACTTAGTAGGAGCTGGTTTCGTTCCAATCCATAACTGATGTATGATTTTTGGTATAGTCATTAGTAATATTAAACAATTCGTTTTAAATAATATTGATTTAAAGTTATTATTATGAATAAGTTATATGAGTAATTTCGATTTTTCAAATGAAATGGTTATAGGTAGAAAACATAACAATACTTTACAATATAATAATGAAGTATACGATTTCAGGCCTTTTGCCAGAGAATGTTTTAATATTGAAACATTACACGAAGTTCATAAAAATAATCCTACATATGAATTATTTACCGAATTTAAAACGGATGTCCAAACATGGTATCATAAAACATTTTATACTTACATTGATAGTGAAAAAGGTGAAAAAATGAAATTATTATATAACAAATTAATTGAAGAAGTTATTCTTCCGTATTTAAATTTGGACGAAGCGTTGGTTCAAAAATTTCCTTCTTTTAGAGTTCAATTGCCAAATAATGTTGCTGTTGCCAAGAAACATAATGACAACTCATTAGGTCATCCAAAGGGAGAAATTAATTTTACATATACATTTACAGATATGAAGGGAACCTCCGGAATATTAATAGAAAAAATGCCTATATTAGATGAATATGTAAATATAGAAGCTCCTGAAAACAATGTAATATCATTTAACGCTAATTTATGTAATCATTATAATAAAATAAATACAACAGGAAAAACAAGAATGAGTATGGATTTTAGAGTATTACCTTTAAACTATGTTCCTAAAAAGGATAGTTGTAGTCATACATCTAATATGAAGTTTGTAGATGGGGGGTATTATAAATTAATGAAAATCTATAATTGTAAATAATTATTTAAATATAATAATTTTAATATTAATATAATGACTATAAGTGTTATATTAATAGGAAGACTTGGAAATCAATTATTTCAATATGCTGCAATGAGAAATATTTCATTGATAAAAGGATATAATATATATTATAATACAGATTTTGAATGGCATCAACAAAAATGCCTGTTAAATAATTTTAACATTAAAGAATCAAGTAAACATTTTTTACCACATTATAGATATAATCAGATAATTAATGGAGGAGATTCATCCACATATGATGAAAATATATTAAAATTACAAGATAACGGTATATTAGCTGGATTTTTTCAGAATGAGAAATATTTTATTGAAAATAAAGAAATAATAAAAAAAGAATTAACACTTAAAAAAGAGTTAGATGATATATGTGAGAAATATATAAATGATATTTATGAAAAAAATCAAGATTATAAAATAGTAGGAATACATCTTAGAAGAGGAGATAGCGTATCACAGAATAAGTTTAATTTCAGTAAAACCGATATATTTATAAAAAAAGCCTTAACTGAAATAAAAAAACAAGAAAAAAAAATATATATCATATTTTTTACTGGTGGGTCTACATTAAATAAAAATGATAATGGTGGAAAAAGAACAAATACTTGGGTTGATAATAATCATGAGCAAGATGTAAATTGGTTAGATAATTATATTAAAAGTTTTGATGAAAAATATGAGATATCAAAGGGAACATATGAAAATAATGAATTAATAGATTATGGATTACTAAGTAAATGTGACTATAACATTTTACCAAATAGTTCATCGTTTAGTTGGATGGCGTGTTATGTTAATTGTAAAAATGATAAGAAAGTATATGTAAATGAAAAAGATAACACTGGTTCTGTGAAACCAGCTGATAAATTTATAGTATTATAACTTAAAATTTTACTGTTATTTTAAGCTATAATATGCTTAATAATATTAAATCTATATTTAATATTATACATTATTTTAATTGATATTCAAATAAATTACCATATTCTTTAATTACTTCATCAATCATATGCGATTCATCTTTAATAATAACCTTTTTTCCTGCTTTAACCAAATTTTTCGCTATTTTTAATTTTGCACTTTCTTCTATAATTGGAATTTTACTTCCCTCCTTATAACAAATATCTTCAATGACATATTCTTCTTTTCCTTCTTTTAGTAGTTGGTTTGTTTGGAATAAAGAATGTTCTTCGTTGTATTTTGTTGTTGCACCTAATAAATCACTATTAACGTTTACTGAATCAATAACTTGCTTTAATGCTTTTGTGTCTCTTGGAAAACAAGGACCGCCAAAGGAATATCCAGGATTAAAATATTTATTTCCAATTCGCGAATCACCTCCAACCGATTTAAGAACAATATTTTTATCAGCACCTAATCTGTCACAAACGTCTGATATCATATTAGCAAATGATAATTTTGTAGTTATAAAACCATTGATAGAAATTTTTACCATTTCTGCTTCTATTGGTTTTAAAATACAATATTTAGGATCAGTACAAGCAATATTTTTATATATTTCTTTTAATTTATCTCCTAGTGTGTCATCATTAGTACCAATTAAAATAATATCAGGATTTCTGAATCCTTTTACGATTTCTCCTTGTGCTATGAATTCTGGATTATAGTTGATAGTTGTATTTTCACAATCTTTAATAAGCAAATTGGCAATATCTCTTATATAACCAGGCATTACCGTACATCCAATTATTAAACTTTTATTTTTAATTTTATGTTTATTGATTTTTAATAATAAGTTTGATAAAATCGAATGATCGTAAAATCTATCACCTCCTCCATTAGGGGTTGGAACAATAATAAAAATAATATCTGAATGATTTAATCCTTCTTGTAAATCAGTAGTTGCTTTAAAATTTTTACTATTTTCAAGCAATGACTCGTATTCTGGTTCTTTTGTTTTAAACGTTTTATCATTTAATGATTTTACATAACTTGGAAATATATCTACACCACATACATTGAACCCTGCTTTTTCAATTAATAATGCTAATCCTAATCCTAATCTACCAATACCAATTACTGTAATATTTTTAATTACCATATATGTAATAAAAAATATTAATATTTTTAAGTTATATTATAACCATAATGTTTTATGTGGACTTTTTCAACACAATCTAAAGGATTTTTGGTGTAATACCATAAATTGAGAGATTTTCTACATTTATCAGATGTTATTTTTGAAAATCCATGTGGGGTATTATTATTTGATTTAAAAATAAATATTGTATTTTTAATAGGATTAATAGTACATTTATTATTATCATCATCATATAATTCAAGATTTCCCCCGTCTATATCATCCCATTCTTTATTTAAATATAAAATTAAATTTACAGCTCTGTATAATTGTATATCTGAATTAAAATTAAAATCAATATGTTTTTGAAGATGTGCGCCAGGCGGAGATATTACTAATCCGCCTCCATATATTTTATTATCAATAATTAAATTATCAATATTTGTTAAGTTTTCTAATTTTTTAACAAATGATTCAGATATTAAATACTCAAATATTTTTTTCAAACGTTTGGGAAACTTAATATAGTTATTTATTTCTTTCTTTTTTGTATAATTATTAAAAAATATTTTTGAATCATTCCAAAAATCACTATCAATATTTCCAATAGACTCACAAACATTATTCATAGTTTTACGATTAAACATATCTTTTATTATAATATGTTCGTATGGTTTTGAAAAGTGTTTTATTGAATAATCTTTATTTAAAATGTCTTCTTTTTTGCAAGTAATACATAAATGCCAACCTAAGTTATTTTCTAAACAATTAAATAATTTATTAGGCATACTATCAAAATAGTCTTGTTTTTTATATTCATATTTCTTATATTCATTGATTTTATATGGAAAAATATGTTTTTGACTAATATCTATATCATCAAAATCTTTTAGTAAATTATAAACATCATCTTGACTGTATACATCCGCAATGGGAACACCTGATTGTGCTTCATAACGATCTAAATCATCCTTTATACAAAAGTATTTCCAGGAATTTTTTGCATATAACATCAGTTTGAATGTTCCACCGGGCTTTAATAAATTATAAATATTATTTACCGCCTTTTGTGTATTAGGGGTATGATGTAGAACGCCAAAGCTATAAACTAAATCAAATTTCTCTTCGCTACAATAATTCTCAATATCACCTTCTTCTACTATTCCATTCAAATTGAATAGTTTCAATCTTTGTTTTGCTATTTTAATGGATTCCTTTGATATGTCTATTCCTTTATATATAGTACCATTTTCAATAAATGAATGAGCTGCCGTTCCGATACCGCATCCTACTTCTAATACCTTTTTGTTGCGCCATTTTTTAAAATCAGCAAATTCCAAAATATGTGGTTCGACAAAATATTTTCTTTTACTTACTTCATTAAAATATTCTTTACTACCAATTTTTTTATTAGAATGTTTAATATTACATGGACGCTTATCCCAATATTCTTTCACGTGTTTAATACTCATATAATATTATTATTGAATGTATCTTTAAATAATAATATTGTTTTTATTTATCTATATATTTTTTAAAATTATCACAATATATATTACCATTAAAATTTGTTTCAATAAGATATTGTCTAGAATTATTTCCAGATAGAGCATCTATTATAGAACCAAAATCAAGCATAAAATAATTACATTTAATATTATTAGTTTTCCAAATTCTTTTAGTAAGAGGTTCAGTTGTCGCGCCGCAACATACAATCACTACTTTATAATTATCATTCATATTTAAAGAAGAAATTAATTTACTTTCAATATTATTTATATCACTATATGAATTTTTTGGTGGACATTCAATTAAAAAATATTTTTCACCAAACATTAATTCTATAACATTTTTATTTATGTTTTTATTGCCTATAAAAATAACACTATTTTTTAAACATAAATCTCTTATATTTTTCATTAATGGAAAACTTTTTTCAGGATATGTTGTTAAATAGAAATTAAAAGCAACAAAGGTATAATATTCTGTTAATACTTTATTTCTAATGTTGCAGATAAGATTAAAATATTGGTCACACATATGGGACGGGAATTCATGATTAGCAGGCCACATTTTTTCTTCAAGAAGCCCATATTTATTACACATTAAACAAACACCCTTTAAATAATTAGGATCATCAATACATACACTTTCTCTCATTTCAATATCGAAATTAGTATTATGTCTATTTTCCATTGAAGCAATTCCCATCATGTGATTCATCTCACCATCTCCAAATCTCAAATACGCTCCTCTTTCTTTTTTAGTTATAATACTAATAATTTTATTAATAGTATCTAATGATTTATGTGGTGTAATTTTATATTGTTGCATATATTTAATATAAAATTATATTTTTAAATTAAATGTAAATAATATTATTTTTTAAATAAAATGGATGTACAACTTAAATCACGAGGAGATAAATCTCGGCCACAACGAAGACAGTATTCATGTTTATAATTATTTATTAAACAACATACATGACATTGATATCCATTAACATCTCTTTTATAAATCTGAATATCTTTAATATTTTTATTAATATATTCATTTTTTTCTTTACTTATTTCTTCAATATCAAGATTTTTCATTATATTATATTTTTCAAATATTTCTAATGGAATAGTTTTTGATTTTAATGTATTTTGTCGTTTTAATTCATCAATATATAATAAATCTTCACAAATATACATACCTTGAGATTTAACCTTTTTAAATAATATACCTAATGATGAAAGTTGATGATTAGTAAAATGAGAACCATCATCAATAATTATATCAAATTCAATATTTTCAAAAAGTTTATTTAATTTTTCTTCATCTGTTGCATCACATAAATGTATACGAATTCTATCTTGTTTTGGGAATTTATTTATTAAATCTTCATTTATATCAATGCAATATATTTCAGCATTAGGGAAATAATCTTTAAACATTTTTAAAGATGCCCCGTGTAACATACCAATTTCAAGTATGTTAATTTTATTATATCTAATTTTTTTAAAAAAAGCATTATAAAAGGGTGTATAATTATGAAAATAAGCTTTATCTGTATGATATTGAAGACCAAATTTAGTTAAATCATCCATTATAATATAATATTAAATATGATTTTAAATACTAATATATTCAAAATATAGTTTCAAATATTATAACTTAAAAATATGAAAAACTTTATATTATAATGAATAATATATTAGTAACAGGTGTAGGTGGGTTAATAGGATCAAATTTTGCAGACTTTTTAATAGAAAAAAAAAATATTAATGTAATAGGAATAGATAATTTTTCAGGAGGGTATAGAGATTATGTAAATAATAAAGTAAAGTTAATAGAAGAAGATTTAACAAACTATGACAAGATAGAAGAAATATTTAAAAAAAATAAAATAGATTATGTATATCATTTTGCGGCATATGCTGCAGAAGGATTAAGCCCATTTATAAGAAAATTCAATTATGAAAATAATTTATTAGTTACAACTAATATAGTAAATTTATGTATAAAATATAATGTTAAACGACTAATATTTACTTCATCAATGGCAACATATGGATTTGGGAATAACGATGGAAAACCATTTAGTGAAGAAACACAGCAGTGCCCAATTGATCCATATGGAGTAGCAAAATTAGCCTGTGAAATGGATATTAAAATCGCATGTGAACAGCATAATTTAGATTATTGTATAATTCGCCCTCATAATGTATATGGTAAAAATCAAAATATTTGGGATAGATACAGAAATGTTCTAGGAATATGGATGAATAAATTATTAAATAGTCAACCGTTAACTATTTATGGCGATGGTAAACAAACAAGAGCATTCTCATATATAGATGATATGTTGGAGCCATTATGGAATGCTGGTATGCTTGAAAAATCAAAAAATGAATGTATTAATTTGGGAGGAAAATATGAAATAGATTTAAATACAGTAGCACAACATTTAATTGATATCGCCGGATATGGTAAAATTATATATCTTGAAAGAAGACATGAAGTTAAACATGCGTATTGCACCTATAAAAAATCAGAAGATTTATTAAATTATAATATGAGTATACAAATAAAAGAAGGATTAAAAATGATGTGGGACTGGGCTAAATTACAACCAAAAAGACCATTACAAAGTTGGAATAATTATGAATTAGACAAGGGCATATATGAATACTGGAAAAATTAATTAATATTAATAAAAATTTAATATTAATTATTCTACAACAAGATCACCGTTAACTGATATATTACCTGATAGACCTAAAACATTAATATGTTTAAAATCAATATTCTTAAACATAGAAGCTTCTATACTAATTCCTGTGATAACATCATTTTTAATAGAATTGTTTAATTTTTCAATAAAATTATTTATTTGAGAATTAGTAATTTTAAAAAACCGCGTACTTACTACTTGGCTTTCCGTTAATGAAAAAAAATTATTTTTTGTATTTATATAAGTATTCAAATTGAATTTTTCATTTAACCAATATCTACCTGTTATTTTATACAAGTCATTTATTTTATCTATATTTTTGAAATTATTAAAAAATTCTATTAACGTCATTACTTCGCCATAATTTTTATAAATTGAATTAACAGCATCAACAACTTTTTTATTATTACAATAATTATGATATTCATTCACATAGTCTTTTATTTTCATTTCATATACTCCAATATCTTTACTACATTCTAATAAAACAATATATGAGCATGGTATATTTTTTTTTATAGTATTAATTGTATTTATAGTTTGTAAATATCTTTCTTCAACCGTATAAATACTTCTTATATTTGTATACGATAAATTTTTTTTGATTGGGTTTAAACAACTTGTAATCACTACCAGATTCATAAATGTATATAGTATATTAGTAAATATATATTTAATATTTATTATTTATATATTAAAAATAAGAATATTATTAATATAAATGTATAAACCAACAACTTCTTGTGGTGAAATTGGATTAATATTACATGAAATATATCAAAACGTATTAGGATATAAACCAAATGGTGTTTTTGTAGAAGTAGGAGCAAATGATGGTAAAACTGGATCTTTTACATATAACCTAGCGAATACTGGATGGAAAGGATTATACATAGAACCAGTTCCAAGAATATATGAAGAATGTAAAAAGAATCATGAGAATAATGATGTAATTGTTTTAAATATGGGATGTGCTGAAAAAAAAGACATTGTTACTATTGCTGACGGAGGAACTCTTTCTACGATGGATTCTGAAATGTTTCATTTATATAAAAAAATGAAATGGACACGAAATAATTTTAGAAATAGTTATTCAACTAATGTCAATGTTGATAAGTTGGATAATATATTAAATAAATATTCATTTAAACCAGATTTTGATGTATTTGTATTGGATGTAGAGGGTTATGAAGAAAAGGTTTTAAATGGGTTTTCATTAAACGAGTACAAGCCCAAAATAGTAATCATCGAAATACCAGACCAATTTGAAGATTATATTGATAATAAAATTTTAATGGGTAAATTTAAAAAAATTAGAAGTTCTTTTACAAATAACTATACTTTACTTGTTAATGACGTTGTTGATAATGTATATATTAGAAATGACTTAATAACTAAAGAAAATAAAAATAATTTAAAAGATTGTGTAAAAAATATTAAATATCCACAATTTATTTAATTAATTCCTCAAATCTCTTTCCACACACTTCAACACTTAGATTCTCCAATACAAACTTTCTAGGTTTATACGTAGATAATTTACTTATAAACTCATTGTACTTTTCCACAAATTCACTATCCTTATAAAAAAACTCTCCACATCTATCATCCCAATATGATATTGATGTAGCTGGTATATCTGCATATCGTGAACCATATTCTTGATTCATTGATTTAACATTCCATACTAACAACGGAACATCACAAGATAAAGCTTCTTCCAACGCAAATCCTTGACTTTCATGACATCCAATCCATATACCATATTTACATTCTTTCAACCACGATAAATAATCATCTTCATTATATCTTTTTCTATAATCAAAAACCTTATATTCGACTATATCATTACTATTTAGTTTCAATAACATTTTTTCTATAAATTTCAATTCATTTGGATCCCTGGCCTTAAAATAAATAAATACTTTATGTTTAATATATTTGTGGATTGAAGGTTTAAATCGTTCAGTATCTACTGGAAAAGCAAATGGTTTAATTGGGAGAATCGTATTTGCTTTCATATTAATCCATGTTTTTGCCGCCCACTCACTAGGTTGTATATAAATAGCATTATTGTATTGATTATTTATAATAAATAAACGATTGTCTGGAAATACAGAAAAATGAGGACCAAAGATAAACTGTTTGGTTGAGT
>Ga0209047_1001491_pt1 | contig 17077 bp, 12 predicted proteins | sample SaaInlV_165m_DNA_3_FD_184681 | JGI IMG/M metagenome (GOLD analysis project Ga0209047, IMG submission 184681) | Marine microbial communities from expanding oxygen minimum zones in the Saanich Inlet - Saanich Inlet SI037_S3LV_120m_DNA (SPAdes)... | ecosystem: Environmental > Aquatic > Marine >...
ACAAACTCATTTTTAAAAAGGTTTATTAAGAAACAAAAAAAAACTAATTTAATCGCGCCAATGAATTATGGATTATTTTCAGGCGGAAAAAAAATTAGATCAAAAATTTTAATAGATATTGGTTATTTATTTAAAATTGATTATAGAATTTTAGTTTCTATAGGAGCAGCTGTAGAGTGTATACATGCCTATTCACTAATTCATGATGATCTTCCGTGTATGGATAATGATAGTTTAAGAAGAGGAAAACCTTCAACTCATATCAAATTTGGAGAGTCAACTGCGGTGTTAGCTGGCAACTCACTTCTAACAATGGCGTTTGAAATTTTGAGTGACTCAAACTTAAAAATAAGCCCAAGAGTAAAGATAGACTTAATTAAAAAACTATCAGAATTCTCAGGACATTTGGGTATAGCAGGAGGTCAATTTTTAGATTTAAGTTTTGAACATAAAAAGATTTCAAAAAAAAGAATTATCAATATGGAAATAAAAAAAACAGGTAAACTTTTCAGCTTTTGTTGTATGGCTCCAGCTATAATTAAAAATAAAAACATAAAAGAAATTAATTCTTTTGAAAAAATAGGTTCTGATATTGGTTTGTTATTTCAAATAACTGATGATTTAATTGACTATCAAGGGACATCAAAAATTGCAGGAAAAAAAACTAAAAAAGATAAAAAAAAAGGAAAAGCTACGCTTATAAGTTTACTGGGCCACAAAAATGCTATTAAATATAGTGATAAAATAAAATTAAAGATTATTAATGATTTAAAAAAATATGATCCAGACGCAAAAAATATTCATAAAACTTTAGACTATATTTTATCAAGAAGAAAATGAAAAAAAATTACAAATATTTAAAAGATATAAACTTTCCTTCAGATATAAAAAAACTTTCTGAAATAGAATTATATAAATTATCAGAAGAAGTTAGAGAAGAAATGATAAGTGTTGTTTCTGAAACAGGAGGCCACTTAGGAGCAGGTTTGGGTGTTGTGGAATTAACAGTAGCATTGCATTATGTTTTTAATACACCAAACGATAAATTGATATGGGATGTTGGACATCAAACTTATCCACATAAAATTTTGACTGGTAGAAAAGATAAAATTAGAACTTTACGACAGGGTAATGGTTTATCTGGATTTACAAAACGATCTGAAAGTGAGTACGATCCTTTTGGAGCCGCTCATAGTTCAACTTCCATTTCAGCAGCACTTGGGATCGCAGAAGCAAATAAATTATCTGATAAATTAAATAATGTTATTGCTGTTATTGGTGATGGAGCAATTAGTGCAGGAATGGCTTATGAAGCAATGAATAATGCGGGTGCTTCAAAAACTAAGATGATTGTTATTTTAAATGATAACGACATGTCAATTGCAAAACCAGTTGGTGCAATGAGAACTTATCTAGCAAAAATATTATCTGGAAAAATTTATTTTAGTTTAAGAGAAACCTTTAAACTGATTACATCAGCTTTTTCTAAAAGATTTAGCGCTAAAGCTGCTAAAGCAGAGGACTTTTTACGTTCAGCAGTAACTGGCGGAACTTTATTTAATTCTTTAGGCTTTTATTATGTGGGTCCGATAGATGGTCATGATCTAGATGCTCTTATTCCTATATTAAAAAATGCAAGAGATTCAAAACACGAAGGACCAATAATGATTCATGTAAAAACACAGAAAGGAAAAGGTTATTCTTATGCTGAAAGAGCAGGTGATAATTATCATGGTGTTTCTAAATTTAATGTGGAAACTGGAGAACAAGTTAAAAATAGCTCAAATTTACCAGCTTATACAAAAATTTTTGCAAATACGTTAGTTAAGCATGCAGAAAGGGATAGTAAAATTGTTGGTATCACAGCGGCAATGCCTGGAGGAACAGGCTTAGATATTTTTGGAAAACAGTTTCCTAAAAGAATGTTTGATGTTGGTATAGCGGAACAACATGGTGTTACTTTTGCAGCAGGTTTAACTACCGAAGGCTATAAACCATACGTTGCAATTTATTCAACATTCTTACAAAGAGCATATGACCAAGTAGTACACGATGTAGCCATTCAAAGTCTACCTGTTAGATTTGCAATAGATAGAGCAGGATTAGTTGGTGCTGATGGATCAACACATGCGGGTTCATTTGACATAACTTATTTATCAACATTACCAAACTTTATTATTATGGCAGCAAGTGATGAGTCTGAGCTTATAAAAATGATAAACACCTCAGTTGATATTGACGATCGACCTTGTGCTTTTAGATATCCAAGAGGAACAGGCATTGGTTTAGAGCTACCATCAATTGATGAGAAAATAGAAATTGGTAAAGGAAAAATAATCTTAGAAGGAAAAAAATTGGCTATTTTAAGCTTTGGAACTAGGCTTAATGAGTGTTTGTTAGCTGCAGAAGATTTAAGAAAAAAAGGAATAAACATAACAATTATAGATGCAAGATTTGCAAAACCATTAGATGAAAATTTAATATGGCAAATTGCAACCGATCATGAAGCACTAATTACAATTGAAGAGGGTTCCATTGGAGGATTTGGAGCACATGTATCTAATTTTTTATCTGAAAATAATTTATTGGACAAAGGATTAAAATTTAGAGCAATGATATTGCCAGACAAATTTATTGACCAGGATAAACCCGAATTAATGTACAAGATTGCAGGCCTAGATGCACAATCTATTAAAGAAAAAGTTTTAGATTTATTAAATTCTAATATTGTATTACAAAAGCAGAAGTAAAATATTAGCTACACTGAGCTTTATTCATTAAGTAGTGATCAAGTAGAACACAATTTAACATTGCCTCACCAACAGGAACTGCACGTATACCTACGCAAGGATCATGTCTACCTTTAACAGATATGGTAGTATTTTTTCCAAATTTATCTATAGTTTTTCTACTTTTTAAAATAGATGAAGTTGGTTTAACAGCAAAAGAAACTTTTATTTCTTGGCCACTTGAAATTCCTCCAAGAATTCCTCCAGCATTATTTGATTCAAATTTTAATTTTTTACCTTTTTGAGAAATTTCATCGGAATTTTGTTCACCACTTAATTGTGCTGAATTCATTCCAGACCCAATATTAACACCTTTGACCGCATTGATGCTCATCATAGCTGAAGCAATATCCATATCTAGTTTTGAGTAAATAGGAGCACCTAATCCAGCCGGAATTCCTCTAGCTCTTAATTCGATAATTGCTCCACATGAGGATCCAGATTTTCTTATATCTAATAAATACTTTTCCCAAAGTTTTATAATAGATTTGTCAGGACAAAAAAATGGATTTTTTCTAATTGTTTGATCATTCCACTTATTCAAATTGCACCCAAGAATGCCAAGTTGTGTTACCGCACCAACAACTTTAAATTTTTTTCCGATTTTATTTTCTAGAATTTTTTTTGCTATTGCACCTGCTGCAACTCTTGATGCAGTTTCTCTGGCAGATGATCTTCCTCCACCTCTATAGTCTCGAATTCCATATTTTTTAAAATATGTAAAATCTGCATGACCAGGTCTAAATTTATTTTTTATAGTTTCATAATCTCTAGATCTCATGTCTTGATTATAGATTATAATTGAAATAGGGGTACCAGTCGTTTTCCCTTCAAATACACCTGATAGTATCTGAACCTTGTCATCTTCTTTTCGTTGAGTGGTAAATTTTGATTGACCAGGTTTTCTTTTATTTAACTCTAATTGAATATCCTGTTCTTTTATAATTATATTGGGGGGGCAACCATCAATTATACAGCCAATAGCTGGCCCATGTGACTCACCCCAAGTGGTGAAACGAAATAGCTTTCCAAAAGTATTAAATGACATTATTTATATTATATAGATTATTTTGTTAAAATTATGAATCAAAAAAACCTTTTAGGATTGAATAGTTGCTTTTTAGATATAAATGACCCTATTGAACTGTTCAAAATATGGATGGAAGAAGCAAAAGTTAGTGAACCTAATGATCCAAATGCACTGGCTTTAGCTACAGCTGATAAAAACTCAATACCTTCAGTTAGAATAGTTTTATTAAAAGATTTTAATAAAGAAGGTTTTGTATTTTACACAAATTTAAAAAGTCAAAAGAGTGGTGAATTAAAAGAAAATCCTAACGCTTCAATGTGTTTTCATTGGAAAAGTTTATTAAGACAGATAAGAATTAATGGAAAATTAATAAAAGTAGCAAATGATGTAGCAGACGAATATTATGATTCTAGATCATACAACAGCAGAATTGGTGCTTGGGCTTCAAAACAAAGTTCAGTTTTAAAAAATAGAAAAGATTTAATTTCATCAATAGAAGATTATAAAAAAAAATATGATGATAAAGATAATGTGCCAAGGCCAGAGCATTGGTCTGGCTGGAGCTTATCTCCAACAAGTATTGAGTTTTGGTTAGATGGAGACAATAGAATACACGAGAGACTCAAATATATTAAAAATGAAAAAGGAAATTGGGATAAGTCTTTATTGAGTCCCTAAAAATCTCTTTCCAAACTAAAAGAAGTTAGATTTTCCAAAATTGTTTTCTCTTGGGAATCTTCAAATATACTTAAAGAGTTAGATGCAAGATTAATAAAGTGATCAGCTTTTTTATAGCATTCATTAATTATATTGTATTTTTTTATTAAATCTAATGTGTATGAAAGATCAGATGGTGACCTAAAATTTTGTTTAAAAAATTTATTTATTTTTTGTTTCTCTAAAGTGTCTGTTTTTTGAAATAGCAAAATAATTGGCAAAGTAATTTTTCCTTCAAAAAAATCTTTACCAATGTTTTTTCCAAAAATTTTTAATTCTGCGTTATAATCTAGAGTATCATCAGCTATTTGAAAAGTTAATCCAATATTTTTTCCATAAAAATCTAAAGCATCTTTTTTTCTACCTTCAGTGTTTGATAAAATTGCGCCAACTTTTGTAGCAGCTGCAAATAAAGCTGCAGTTTTAGAAGAAATAATTTTTAAGTATGTTTCTTCAAGCATATCAATTTCACCTTTGTGTTGTAATTGTAGAACTTCTCCTTGAGCAATTTGTGATGACGTAGATGATAAGAGTTTTAAAACTTCTAAATTTCCATCATCAACCATCATTTCGAAACAACGGCTCAAAAGATAATCACCTATCAAAATTGACGATGGATTTCCCCAAATTGAATTAAGTGTTTTTTTTCCTCTTCTCAAATCTCCTAAATCTATAACATCATCATGCATAAGAGTTGCGCTATGAATTAATTCTACGCACGCAGCTAAATTAATATCTCGACCTCCTCTGGTATAACCACATAATTTTGCTGAACCCAAAGTCAAAAGTGCTCTTAGTCTTTTTCCACCAGTTAAAATATGGTATTCAGTCATTTTTTGAACTAAATCAACATCACTAGTTAGTTTTGATTTTATTTTTTCTTCAACTAAGATTAGCTTTTCATCGACAGATTCTTTTAACTGAAAATAAGAATTATTTATTTGATTTTTAAGCTGTATGACTGTTCCCATATAAAATTAAGTTAGTATAATTATGTTTTATTTATTACTTATCAATTGACGCACCTCAATCTTCAACTATAAGTAGCTTTATATTAAATCAAAATTCTGTAAGGATTAACAATGTTCTCTTTTTTTAAAAAGAAAAAATTAGTAGCTCATATCAAGCTAAATGGTGTTATTGGCAATGCTGGAAAATTTAAACAAGGAATAGATTTTTCAAGTCAGGAGGAAACTATAGAAAAAGCTTTTTCCCTAAAAAAAGCAAAAGCTGTCGCTATAAGCATTAATTCGCCTGGGGGGTCTCCAGTTCAATCTCATTTAATTTACAAATTCATTAGAGCTCAGGCTAAAAAAAATAAAAAGAAAGTTATTGTGTTTGCAGAAGATGTTGCGGCTTCAGGAGGTTATTTAATTGCATGTGCAGGAGATGAAATATATGCAAACTCTAGTTCAATCATTGGATCTATAGGTGTGATTTATTCTTCTTTTGGTTTTACAGAACTGATTAAAAAGATCGGAGTTGAAAGAAGAGTTCATACAGCTGGAAAAAATAAAAGTACTTTAGATCCATTTCTTGACGAAAAAACAGAAGATATTGAAAGACTTAAAACTATTCAATTAGATTTACACAAAGATTTTATTAAAGTAGTGGAAGAGAGTAGAGGGTCTAAACTTAATAAATCTGAAATAGAATTATTTTCAGGGGAGTTTTGGTCGGGTAGTAAAGCAAAAGAACTTGGTTTGATTGATAAAGTGGGAAATGCCAATGAAATCTTAAAAGAAAAATTTGGTGAAGATGTTGTCATTAAAAAATTTGAAAAGTCAAAAAGTTGGATCAGTAAAAAACTTTCTTCATCTAATAATCAAATAGATCAGCTCGCAAATATTTTAGAGGAAAGGTCTATCTGGCAAAGATATGGCTTCTAAAAAAAAAAATATAAAACCTAAATTTCAATCTTTTCAAGATACAATTTTTAATCTTCAAAAGTATTGGGGAAAACAAGGTTGTGTTGTGTTACAACCTTATGATATGGAGGTTGGAGCAGGAACTTTTCATCCAGCCACAACATTAAGATCATTGGGACCCAAATCTTGGAGAGCAGCCTATGTTCAACCTTCAAGAAGACCAACTGATGGAAGGTATGGTGATAATCCAAATAGACTTCAGCATTATTATCAATTTCAAGTTTTGATTAAACCTTCTCCAGATAATATAAAAAAACTATATTTAAAAAGTTTAGATGTCATAGGTATTAACCATAAAGAGCATGATATTAGGTTTGTAGAAGATGATTGGGAGAGTCCAACATTAGGTGCAGCTGGACTGGGTTGGGAAGTTTGGTGTGATGGAATGGAAATTACACAATTTACTTATTTTCAACAAATGGCAGGCATTGAGTGCAAACCAATTTCAGTTGAAATTACATACGGTCTTGAGAGAATTTGTATGTTCACTCAACAAAAAAAAAATGTTTACGATCTTGTGTGGAACGATGATGGAGTAAAATATAGAGATGTATTTCATCAAGCAGAAAAAGAATTTTCAGCTTATAATTTTGATCACGCAAACACTGATAACTTATTCAAAATGTTTGATATGTTAGAATTAGAGTCTAAAACTTTAGTGGAAAAAAAACTATCATTGCCTGCATACGATCAATGTCTAAAAGCAAGTCATGTTTTTAATATTTTAGATGCGAGAGGAGTGATTAGTGTTGCTCAAAGAGCCGAGTATATTGGTAGAATTAGAGATATTACTAAAGGTGTTGCAGAAATCTGGTTAAGTAGTCAAGCAGAATAATGGCTGAGTTTTTTTTAGAACTTTTTAGTGAAGAAATACCTGCTAATTTGCAGAAAAACTCTCGAGCAACTTTATTACATAGTTTTAGAAAATTATTTGAAGAAAAACAGGTAACATTTAAAAAAGATGCATCGTATTCAACTCCAAATAGACTTATAATTTGCTTTGAAGGCTTAAAAAAAGAAATAACTCAAAAAGCAGAAGATATAAAAGGTCCTAATATCAATTCATCAGAAAAGGCAATAGAGGGTTTTTTAAGATCGAACAAAATAGACAAAAAAGACTTATTTAAAAAAACAACAGAAAAAGGTGAGTTTTATTTTCTCAAAAAGTTGTCAAAAAAAATCAATACCTTCGACTTATTGCAAGAACAAACACCAATAATTCTAGATAAAATACAGTGGCAAAAATCAATGAAATGGGGAAACTTTAGTCTTAATTGGGCAAGACCATTAAAATCAATATTAGGTATTTTTGACGGAAAAAACTTAGATTTTAAATTTTATCATTTAAAATGTTCAAATATAACTTTTGTAGATAAAGAATTTGAAGAAAAAAAAAAAATATTTAAAAATTTTAAAAGTTATAAAATTTTTTTTCAGAAGCTAGGAATAATTATTGATCAAAATTTAAGAAAAGATTTTATAGAAAAGAGGCTTAAGAAAATTTCTGGTAGAAGAAATATTATAATTGAGTCTAATAATAAACTTTTAGAAGAGGTGACGGATCTTGTAGAGCAACCAAATATTTTACTTTGTAAATTTGATGAGAAATTTTTAAGTATTCCAAAAGAAATATTAATTATTACAATGCAAAATCATCAAAGATATTTTCCAACATTTGACAATAAAGGAAATATTACAAATGAATTTTTAGTAGTTGCAAACAATAAAGATCTAAAAGGATTTATTAAATCAGGAAATGAGAGAGTTGTTGAAGCTAGATTGAATGATGCGCAATTCTTTTGGAAAAAAAATAAATCGCAAAATTTGGTTAAACAAGTTTCAAAATTAAAAACAATGAATTATTTTAAGGGATTAGGTAATTATTTTGATAAAATTCAAAGAATGAGAAAACTTGGTGGAATGATTTCTGATGAATTATTAATAAGTAAGGAAAAAGTAGAGTTATCAGCTTCTATTTGTAAAGTAGACTTAATTTCAGATTTAGTCGGTGAGTTTCCAGAGCTTCAAGGAATCCTGGGAGGATATTTCTCTGAAGCTCAAGGCTTTGATAAAGAGATATGCCAAGCGATAAGTGAACATTACTTTCCATTAGGATTAGAAACTAAAACTCCAAAAAAGCCATTTAGTATTGCTTTAGCACTCTCTGATAAACTTGATACTTTGGTTGGTTTTTTTGGTATTAATCAAAAACCAACTAGCTCTAAAGATCCTTACGCATTAAGAAGGTTGGCTTTGGGAGTAATCAGGCTGATAGTTGAAAATAATAAAGAATTTAAAGTTAAAGATCTAATTAGTTATGCTATTTCTTTATACAGAGATCAAGAACTTAAATTATTTAACGAATCTTTACAAAAAGAATTAACAAACTTTTTATTAGAAAGATTGAAATATTATATGAAAGAAAAACAAATTCGTACCGATATTATAGAAGCTAGTATTAACTCCTATGGAATAGATCATATTAATAAGATTTATAAAAAAGCAGTAATCTTAAATAATTTGATTAATAAAGAAGCTGGAAAAGATATAATTTCTAGTTATAAACGAGCTTCAAATATTTTAGACTCTGAATTAAAAGATAAACAATTAGAATTATCAAATGCAGCTGATCCAGCTATTTTTAAAAATAATTTTGAAAAAAATTTATTAAAAAAAATCAATGAATTAAGAAAATATTTTGCAAACATAAATAAAGATGAAAATTATAGCCAATCATTGATAAATTTAGCAAATTCAAAAAAAGCTATTTTTGAATTTTTTGACAATGTAAAAGTTAATGATGAAGATAAAGATATTAAAAAAAATAGATTGGAACTTTTACAAATGTTGTGTAAAACCTTTGACAATTACATAAATTTTTCAAGCATTGAGATGAATTAATGAATAAATTAATTTTAAATTTCAAATCAAAGGACTCAAAAAGAATTAAAAATCCTAAAAACTTTTTAGGAGGAAAAGGTGCTAACTTATCTGAAATGGGAAGAATGGGTTTGCCTGTTCCTCCAGGGTTTACAATTTCAACAAAAGTATGTGACTTGTTTTATAAAGATAAAAAGAAATTGAATTTAAAAATAGTTAAAACAATAAAAAAAGAATTAAAAATTATAGAAAAAGAAGTTGGAAAAAAATTTGGTGATTTAAAAAATCCATTATTGTTATCTGTTCGATCTGGTGCAAGAGTTTCGATGCCAGGAATGATGGATACAATTTTAAACCTTGGTTTAAACGACAAAACTGTAATTGCTTTAGCAAAGAAGACCTCCAATGAGAGGTTTGCAAAAGATAGTTATAGAAGATTTATTCAAATGTATGGAAATGTAGTAATGGGAGTTGATGGATATCATTTTGAGGAATTAATTGAAAATTACAAACTAACCAAGGGAGTTCTTCTAGACACAGATTTAGATGAAAGCGATTGGGAAGGTTTGATTAATGATTTTAAAAAAGTTTTTAAAGAGCAAACAAAAAAAGATTTTCCCCAGAATGTATTTGACCAATTGATTGGAGCAGTAAGTGCAGTATTTTTATCTTGGGATAGTAATAGAGCAAAAATTTATAGAAAACTAAATCAAATACCAGCTGATTGGGGCACAGCAGTTAATGTTCAATCAATGGTATTTGGAAATATGGGAACTGATTGTGCTACTGGAGTTGTTTTTACAAGAAATCCATCAGATGGGAATAATGAAGTATACGGAGAATATTTAATTAATGCTCAAGGAGAAGATGTTGTGGCCGGAACAAGAACCCCTCAATATATAACCAAAAAAGCTAGAAAAGATGCAAACGCAAAAGAATTATCCATGGAAGAATCTATGCCAAAAGTATTTAAACAATTAAATAAAATTTTAGGTATTTTAGAAAAACATTATAAAGACATGCAAGACGTTGAATTTACTGTAGAGAATAAAAAATTGTGGATGTTACAAACAAGATCTGGAAAAAGAACTGCAAAGTCTGCAGTTAAGATTGCGGTAGATATGGTTAAAGAAAAGCTTATCTCCAAAAAAGATGCCGTACTAAGAATAGATCCAAATTCTTTAGATGCGTTATTGCACCCAACTTTAGATGAAAAAAATTTAATAAATGTTATAGCAAATGGACTTCCTGCTTCTCCAGGTGCAGCATGTGGAAAAGTTGTTTTTTCTTCAGATGAAGCAGAAAGATTAAATAGCATGATGCAAGATACAATTTTAGTAAGGATAGAAACTTCACCCGAAGATATTCATGGAATGCATGCAGCAAAAGGAATTTTAACCGCAAGAGGTGGAATGACGAGTCATGCAGCCGTTGTTGCAAGAGGAATGGGAAGACCTTGTGTTTCAGGATCAAGTGAAATTGATATAAATTATGAAGCTAAAAATTTTAAAACATCCTCTATAAAAGTTAAAGAAGGAGATATAATTACAATAGACGGATCATCTGGTAGAATTATTTTAGGAGAAGTGCCCACAGTTAAACCTGAAATTTCAGGAGATTTTTCAAAATTAATGAGTTGGGCAGATGGTTACAGAAAACTTAAAGTACGAACGAATTCCGAGACACCAATTGATACGAAAACAGCTAAAGGTTTTGGAGCTGAAGGAATAGGTCTTTGTAGAACGGAGCATATGTTTTTTGATGAAGAAAGAATTTTATCAGTTAGAGAAATGATCTTGTCAAAAACTATAGAAGACAGAAATAAAGCGTTAGAAAAACTTTTACCCCATCAAAGAAAAGATTTTTCAGAGATATTTAAGATTATGAATGGTTTACCAGTCACAGTGAGATTGCTTGATCCACCATTACATGAGTTTCTTCCAAAAACAGATAAAGAAATTAATGATGTAGCCGAAGCTATTGGTTTACCTTTAAAGGAAATTGTATCTAGAATTGATGAATTACATGAACAAAATCCGATGTTAGGACATAGAGGGTGTAGACTAGGAATTTCATTTCCAGAAATTTATGAAATGCAATGTAGAGCGATTTTTGAAGCTTTATCAGAACTTAAAAAGAAAAAAATTAAATCTGCATTTCCAGAGATAATGATACCTTTAGTTTCCACAGAAGTGGAGATAAAGATAATGAAAGATTTGGTTACAAAAGTTGCTGACCAAGTTCAAAAAAATAACAAAGTTAAGATTGAATATTTGGTTGGAACAATGATTGAGTTACCAAGAGCGGCAATAAAGGCAAAAGATATTGCAAAACATGCAGATTTTTTTAGTTTTGGAACTAACGATTTAACACAAACTACCTTTGGCATCAGTAGGGATGATAGTGGAAAATTTTTGAATGATTATATTGAAAATAAGATATTTTCTATCGATCCATTTATCTCAATTGATGAAGGAGTTGGTGACTTAATAGAAATTGCGGTAGAAAGAGGAAGAAAACAAAATAAAAGAATTAAACTTGGAATTTGTGGAGAGCATGGTGGCGATCCTAAAAGTATTCACTTTTGTGCAAATACAGGATTAGATTATGTTTCTTGCTCACCTTATAGAGTTCCAGTTGCAAGATTGGCTGCAGCGCAAGCTGAACTTTCAAAAAAAAAATAAATCACATTTAATCAATAGGTGTTGTACTCAATTTTAAATTTCTAATTTAAAATCAATAGCTGAAGCACTATGTGTAATGCTACCTATTGAGATTCTATCTATCCCTGTAGCTGCAATTTTTTTAACTGATTTTAAAGTTACATTTCCTGAAGCTTCAGTTTCGTAATATTTTTTTGCTATTTTAACTCCAGCTCTTAAAGTTTTATTATTCATATTATCAAATAATACTGTGTTAAATTTTAAACCCATTATTTGCTTAAGCTGATTTAAATTATCAACCTCTACAGTAATTTTTCTTCCTTTTTTATTTTTAATAGCGAGAGACACTAGAGTTTTAATATCTGAGCTTATTATGTGATTATCTTTAATCAAAAATTCATCACTTAAGTTAAACCTGTGGTTTGTGCCGCCACCTAGCTTAACAGCATATTTTTGTATTATTCTTAAGGTTGGAATTGTTTTTCTAGTACAGCAAATTTTGCATTTTTTATTAACTAATTTAACAAATTGACTAGTTTTAGTTGCAATTCCAGAGATATGACTCATAAAATTTAAAGCAACTCTTTCACCAATTAGAATATTTTCTGCTTTACCTTCAATTATTGCTATTATGTTATTCTTTCTAACTATTGAACCTTCTTTTTTTTTAATAACAAATTTAATTTTACTATCTATCAATTTGAAAGTTTGTTTTGCAAATTCTAACCCAGCAATTATTGCCTGTTGATTTGAAACTAATTTCACTTTTATAATTTTTGTATTTTTAATTAAGTTTGAAGTAATATCACCAGAAGGATAAAGATCTTCATTCAATGCACGTTTTACAGTATTTTTAATATAGTAATTACTTAATTTAATTTGAGCCACTTTTTTATCTGCCGATTGCAGCCATTCTTTCAACAGAAATTCTCGCTTTTTCTATTGTTTTTTTGTCCATTATAATTTCACCAGTTTCATTTTCTAGACAATCTAAAATTTTAGGTAATGTAATCTTTTTCATGTGAGGACAAAGATTACACGGTCTAATAAATTCTACATTTGGGTTTTCTACCTGAATGTTATCACTCATTGAACATTCAGTAACCATCATTACCTTTTTTGGTTGATTATCTTCAACATATTTAATCATACCTCCAGTTGATCCAGCAAAATCACTTGCTTTAATCACATCAGGCGGACATTCAGGATGGGCTATTATCTTAATTCCAGGGTTTTTTTCTCTAATATCATGTATTTCTTTTTCATTGAACTGTTCATGAACCATGCAAATACCTTTCCATGCAATGATTTCTACATCTGTTTGAGAAGCAACATATTTGGCCAAATAATCATCAGGTAAAAAAATAACTTTTTTAACCCCAAGAGATTCTACAATTTTTACTGCGTTAGCTGATGTGCAACAAATATCAGTTTCTGCTTTTACTTCTGCAGAAGTATTTACATAAGATACAACAGGTACACCTGGATATTTTTCTTTTAATAGTCTTACGTCTTTACCATTTATTGATGACGATAAAGAACAGCCCGCATCCATATCTGGTAGTAAAACTTTTTTTTCTGGACTCATTAATTTGGAAGTTTCAGCCATAAAATGAACTCCTGCCATTACAATAATATCAGCTTTTGTTTTTGCAGCCTCTATTGCAAGAGCTAACGAATCAGCCGCAACATCAGCTACACCATGATAAATTTCTGGAGTTTGATAATTGTGTGCGAGTACAATTGCATTTTTTTCTTTTTTTAGTTGATTAATTCTATGAATATAAGGAGCGTGAATTGACCATTCAATCTCAGGTATAACCTTAGAGATTTTTTGATAAATAGGATCAGTTGCTATTTTTATTTCTGACGTATATTCCATGGCAAAACTTATCAATTTGGTTAATGCTTGTCATTCACTTATTATGCCACACTACTTAATCCATTTTGGCATTTTTATTCTTAAAATTGCATTTTTACTTTTTAATTCACAATCTTCTTTAAAGTTATCATCTAGATACTTAATTAAACCAAAAGGATATTCATCATCGATCAACACCTTCCCTATTTCAGTATTACCTGTATAAATTGCCTCACCTTCTCTTATTTCTCCACTAATTAGTTGAATTGGTAATAACCTTTTGGAAAGTTTATTTTTTAGTTTTATTCTGGCTGTATTTTCTTGGCCCACATAACAACCTTTTTTAAAATCCACACCATTAAGTTCCTCAAAATTACACTCTATACCAAATAATTTATTTTGTAATTTATTCATGTTTTTTTGAGCAATTCCTAATTCATGACTTAATTTATAATATTCATCAATATTAGAGTCTTTTAACTCTAATTTTTTTAAGGATAGATAAAGTTTTTCTAGATTAATAATAAGTCTTGCACCCAGATCTTTATTTCTTGGATCTAGTAAAATAGGATCTTCACTATATTTAATTGTATTTCCTGGCTCATCTTTTGCACTTTCAAAGTTTAAAAACTTGTCTCGATTAAAGGCTGCAATTACAAATTCATTACTTAAATTTATAATTTCAACATTTGATCTAAGTTTATAAATACTAAGCTGTTTGAAAAGAGCTTCTGCCTGAGATTTCTCACAATCTATGAAGTATCCAGATTTATGTTTTATAATAATAAAAGCGAATAGAAATTTTCCTTGTGGTGTTAGCAATGAAGCAAAACAACTATTGGTTTCATTAACTTTATTAATGTCATTACTAATTAGGTTTTGTAAAAATTCTTCAGTATCTACTCCGTTTATATAGAGAATTCCTCTATCTTCTAAAATATACACATTTTGAGTATTCATAATTGATTGATGTCTAAATATAATATAATTACTTTTTTCATAAATGTTAGATCTAATAATTAAAAATGGTTTATGCTACATAGATAAGGATCTAAAAGATCAAGACATAGCAATTAAAGATGGTAAAATAGTTAAAATTGGCCAAATTGATAGTAAAGCAAAAGAAATTTTTGATGCAAAAGGTTTAACTGTTTTACCTGGGTGTATAGATACCCAAACTCATTTTAGAGAACCAGGCTCAACTGATACTGAGGATCTTCATTCAGGAAGTAGGGCGGCAATTGTTGGAGGTATAACAAGTGTTTTTGAAATGCCAAATACTAATCCTCCAACTTCTAATAAAGTAGAATTTAAAAAAAAATTAAATCTCGCAAAAAATAGAATGTATTGTAATTATGCATTTTATTTTGGAGCAACACCAGATAATGCAGATGAATTAGCAGATTTAAAAAACTTAGAGGGCTGTTGTGGGATTAAACTTTTTGCAGGTTCTTCAACGGGAAATTTATTAGTCCAACATGAAAAAGATATTGAAAAAGTATTTAAAAGTAGCTCAAAAGTTGTTTCAGTTCATTCTGAAGACGAGGAAATTTTAAATATGAATAAAAAATTGATTAAAGATGGTGATGTTCATACACATCCTGTGTGGAGAAGTGAAGAATGTGCAATTTCATCAACGAGAAGAATTGTAAGAATAGCTGAACGCTATAAAAAAAAAGCACATATTCTTCATGTAACAACAAAACAAGAAATTGATTTTTTATCACAACACAAGGGTAACATTACATTTGAAATAACACCTCAGCACTTAACTATATATGCTCCTGATTGCTATGATAGACTAGGAACTTATGCTCAAATGAATCCACCTCTTAGAGACAAATCTCATTATGATAGACTATGGTATGGAGTAAAAAACAATCTTAACGATACAATTGGTTCTGATCACGCACCACACCTAAAGAAAAATAAAGAAAAGAATTATCCAAATTCACCATCCGGAATGCCTGGTGTTCAGACACTCATGCCAGTCATGTTAAATCATGTTAACGATAAAAAATTGAGTCTTGAACAATTAATCAATTTTGTATGTGAAAATCCAGTAAAAATTTTTAATATCAAAAATAAAGGTTTTATTAAAGAAGGTTTTGATGGTGATTTTACTATTGTGGATATGAATAAAAAAATTGTAATTAAAAATGAAAAAATTGAGAGTAAGTGTGGTTGGTCACCATTTAATGGTTTTGAATTTAAAGGAACTCCAGTAACAACAATTATTGCTGGTCAAATTAAAATGAAAGACGGTAAAATTCTTGGTGATCCTGAGGGCAAACCATTAATTTTTTAAAATATTATTTTTAATCAGATCTTCTTTTATTTCAGTTAAAATAGCAGGATCATCAATGGTAGCTGGCATTTTATAGTCTTCTTTATCTGCAATTTTTCTTATAGTACCTCTTAATATTTTCCCCGATCTCGTCTTCGGCAATCTTTTAATAACGATTACAACTTTAAATGCAGCAACAGGTCCAATTTTATCTCTAACCATTTTTATACATTCACTAGAAATAGTTTCATTATTTTTTTTAACCCCAGCCTTAAGAACGACTAAGCCAATTGGTAATTGTCCTTTTAATTTATCAGCCACACCCAAAACTGCACATTCAGCAACTGATTGATGTTCGGATAAAACTTCTTCTATTGCACCAGTTGACAATCTATGACCTGCAACATTTATAATATCGTCCGTCCTAGACATAATCCAAATGTAACCATCTTCATCGATATGACCCGCATCATACGTTTCATAATAACCTTTATAATTAGTCATGTAATTATCCTTATATCTTTTGTCGGCATTCCATAGTGTGGGAAAAGTTCCTGGAGGCAATGGAAGCTTGACCACAATATCTCCCATCTCATTTGGTTTAGCTAAAGTTTGATCTGGTTTTATAATTTTTACATCATAACCAGGAACAGCTTTACATGCAGATCCATATTTTGTTTTCATCATTTCTATCCCAGTACAATTTGAACTAATTGCCCAACTAGTTTCTGTTTGCCACCAATGATCAATAACAGGAACTTTTAATAAATTTTCTGCCCATTTAATGGTATCTGGATCAGCTCTTTCACCAGCTAAAAATAGTGACTCAAATTTCGTTAAGTCATATTTAGAAAAAAATTTACCTTCAGGATCTTCTTTTTTAATTGCTCTAAAGGCAGTTGGGGCTGTAAAAAGGGATTTT
>Ga0209047_1001504_pt1 | contig 16997 bp, 14 predicted proteins | sample SaaInlV_165m_DNA_3_FD_184681 | JGI IMG/M metagenome (GOLD analysis project Ga0209047, IMG submission 184681) | Marine microbial communities from expanding oxygen minimum zones in the Saanich Inlet - Saanich Inlet SI037_S3LV_120m_DNA (SPAdes)... | ecosystem: Environmental > Aquatic > Marine >...
GGTCATTAGTTTTTCTACTTATAATTTTGTACAGTTGATTTGTATCTCTTAAATACATTGAGTACGGGTCATCATCTGAATAAGTAAAGTCTTTACTTAAATCGTTAATATTAGCTCGCCATACACTTTCGTAGTTGTGGGTTAGCTCTGGATATTGAATGCTCGATTGCACTGAGGTGCAAGCTAGTATTGTTAAAGCTGTTAGTAGCTGCTTATTCTTCATTAGCCAGGTAAATCATCATGTGCTAGTCGATATTCGTAAGATTGCTCTTTAGTACATCGATTAATGATGGTTGTAGTCTCTATTGGGTCACCCATAGTCCAATAAACCATACCATCTTCATCAAAGTAGGTGATATCCATCTTATAGAATTTTCCAACGTAACCATTAGCTCTGATATGTTCAACTAATGCTATGAATAAAGCCTCATCAACCTTATCTCTGACAATATATTCATGTGGCCAAGTCTTAGCATAGGTTTTTGCGAAAATCCAACTCTGGTTATTTACAAATAGTTTTAAGTTAGTCGATAATTCCTGAGCAATCAATTTTCTGTAAATCTATTTTGGATGTAAGATGCCGCTTCATCAATATCAAGGTCTTGTGATGAGTTTCCACTTCTAACAAAGAACTTTCTCTGTTTAAGTCCATCTTTAGAGGTTACATCTATATATAAAGGTTTATTTCCAGCTTCAATATCGATTACACAGATTTCCTCCTCATTAATGATTGGAAAGTGGACTCGAATGGTTCCCGGGGCAAAATTCTTGCCAAATGCTGAGTTAATTAGATTATTTAGGTGAATCTCAAAGTAATCTTTATTTGCTTCTTTAAGTGAATTGTAGTCATCTTGTAAGCCTAGTATTTCACCACTATTAGCAACGCCAATTAATAATTTACCACCTTGAGCATTACTAAACGCTGAGATTGTCTTAATAATGATTTCTTCCATCTTTTTATCGACTTTAGTCTCTCTAACATTCCAACGCATGGTTGATTTGAATTCAAGAAATCCATGCTCACCAGATTGAATAAGCTCTTCGAGTGACATTTCAGTCTTAACGTCTGTTGTAATTGAAATATTATTCAAATAATAATTCAATTCTTCTGCAAGGATTTCTCTACGTTTTTGTAAAAACTCTTTGTAGTTTTCAATCTTCCATAATTCTTCATTTTCTGGAATGCACTGCAAGCTTAGGGCATTAGGGTATTTTTGCTTAACTGAAGTTAAAAATGCATGTGCATTCATATCTGATTTTGCACGATTAGCATCTAGTGTTAATATTGCTCTGTTGGTTAATTCTTGTGCAAGTGAGTAATCAAACCGATCATCCATATCGTAATAAAGCTCACCATTTTCATCAACTGTGTTTTTAAGTCTAGCATAAGCAAAAATATGGTCCCTTTCAAGAGAATATTTTTCACCCATGTTTTGCTGAAGTTTAAGCCCAGTACCCAAACATACAGCGCCTTTACTTTTAAAATACCATCGCATTAAACTAAACAGTGGGTGCGCTATATTTCTGCCCACAAATTCAGAAGGTTTAATTTCAAGAGGTCGTTCAGCCTCAATTAAGTTTAGTAGCTCATCAAATGGACTCTCTGATTTACTAACAATACCAATATCTTTATCTAATTTTTGCGGGAGTTGGCTAATATATCTAAAACGTACCTGCGAGTAATAAAACCATTTTATGACCTTATTGATTTCTTCTTCAGATAGCTTGTGGTCAGGCTTTTGATATACATAAGTGATAATTGGTATTAATGCATAAACTGAGTTAATTTCATCTCTATGGTCCACATAAGCCTGACTTTGTAATAAGTTGCACGTGTAATCTAAAACTCTATCTTTTAGAATTTTCCAAGCTTGTTGAATATTTTCTTTATTGTCAGCTGAGTGTAATTTACTCATTTTAGAGCCTTGTTGGTGTGTAACAGCAAGCAAGATAAATACAATAAAATCTAAGCTAAATACCCAGCCTTTAGCTTTAAGCTCTTCAAGCTTTTCTTTAAATTCTTCTCTGGCCTTCGACCAATAGCCTGATATCTGTGCAAGCGCTAGTTCAGCATCAGTTAGATTTACACCACTAGCATTAACAATGTAGAAGATATCGATAGCTTCTTTAATGTTGGCCTTGGCAGGTATTACTTGTTCTAAAAACTCTCTTTCAGTAATCCTGCTAATTGCCAAGAAGTTATCATCAATAAGCCTCTCGAAATTACGCTCTAGTCGCTCCCCCTCATTTTTAACTTCTAAAGCATCAATCACATCTCTAGTTCTGACTTCACCTTTAAATACACTAGTTATGTTTACCCATAACGGGTCGTTTTCCATGATGGTTTTTTTGTAATACTCAAGAGATAACGTCTTAACATTAACGTACAAACCTCTAATGTCATTTAAAATTTCTTCTTCTTTGTAGTAAGGCGGTATTTCACCTTTCATTAGAAGGTAAAGCGTCGTAATACGTTGCTGTCCATCTAATATCAACTTAACAGCACCTTTGGTGGATTCATATACATATCCACCTTTTAGTTCTGGTGGATTAGTAGTTTCCCAAGTTAGCATGGTGCCTGTTGGGTAATCTTTAATAAGTGAGCTTATTAAGTTTTTAGCGTCTTTACGTTTCCATACATATTCACGTTGAAATGCTGGAACAAATAGATGGCGCTCATCAATCTTGTCAATTACTTCTCTAATCTTCATATTTTACTTATGTTAAATGATAACCATTAGTATACTTTTATTACTTACAGGATTGACATAAACTTGCTTAGGAATTATCCACATTAGGGCCCAAGCAAAGCCCGTTTGTGGGTAATTCTGGTATCGCTGTAAAGAGGTGTCAGTGTTCTTTAACTTAATAATAAGTGACACAAGATACCAACACTAATCTCTAAGAGATTAAGGTGCTGTAAAGCACTTAAATCTCAAGTACTTGCCCCTTGTGTGTAGCATTGAGGTAATCGAAGGTTACTTCAATATTGTGTGCTGGTGTAGCTGTTAACTGTGTGTCAGTATCGTGTGTCAATAAATAAAAGATAGTTTAGTATGTTACCGGGGGGGTAGGTTTCTAGCTATACCCTGGTCGAGAGTTTTACTAGACCCGTACTAAAATTGAGTTTTCTGAAAGGTTTTTGTCTTTAAGGCTATATGCCTTTTTTATGCTGTTAAATTAGATTTTGTGTTTAAGTTTTACATGTTTTTATGAACTGGTTAAAAACAGTTGTAAAGCCTTATGCGGTAAGCGTTTGAATTAGATTCTTAACCAGGCGCTGTCCTTTAGTCATGTTCCTTTTTTGACTAGATCCAAAAATTAGGTGTTTTTTGTCTTTTTTTAGTTTAATCTTTGCTATAGAATTATATAAATAAAAGCATCGACAAATAAACCAGAATATAAATTATGAACAATACATTTCTATATTATAAGAACAAAATAAAACGATTATTTTCTAGGCATTACATAAGCCCTAAGTATATAAAATTCTTTCACAATGTTATTACCAGCAGAAGAATAGTTGTTTTTGATACAGAAACGACTGGATTGGATACGTCGAATGATGACATTATTCAGATAGCGGCGGTTGAGATTATCAAAGGTGTTCCTGGCAAGAGTTTTGAGTGTTATTTTGCCACTGATAAAGACCTAAGTCCTACACAGACAGTGCACAACATTTCTAATGAGCGCTTAGCTCAGAAAGCTACTGACAAGAAAGAGGGTTTAAGCGCGTTCTTAGACTTTGTAGGTGGTGATGCTCTGTTGGCGCATAATATGATATATGACTATACAATATTGAACACCAACTTGCTACGAGCAGGACTCAATAGTGTTAATAAGAAAAGAAACCCATCATTTTGTTCATTAACTCTAACAAGGCAACTGTGTAAGCTGCCATCGTACAGACTGGGTGATATACTAGCTAGTTTAGGTTTAGAGGGTGATAATTCTCATGATGCTATGGATGATACCAAGGCAACAGTTAATTTAGCTCTTTATCTTAAGGGTAGGGCGGGCAAAATAGATATATAAATATAGAGATTAAATATGAATCTTGTTGATGCTTTAGTTTTAAAAAGTTTGCCACGCGTAGGTGATAGCTCTGTTATTAATCTCATTAATTTTTCTATTGCTCAAAGATTATCGACTCTAGAGGAATTGTCTGAAGTAGACAGTTCAGAACTCCCGCTTAGAACTACACCCTCTGCATTAACAGAGTTGTTTAAGTCTAAGGGGTTTCACGCTATAAGAGATGGAATTAAGCGCGATATTAGGGACTGGAAATTGAAAAATATAGAGGCAATTGTTTTTGGCTCTGAACAGTATCCGAAACAACTACTAAAACTCAATAACCCGCCTCCATTCCTGTTTTACAAAGGAGATCTAAAGCTATTAAAACATCCGTTGCCCATCGCCGTTGTCGGCACAAGAAAGAATACAAGCATAGGTGAGAAAATTACAATTAGAACGATTGAAGAGTTTGCAAAATATAATTATTCTGTAGTAAGTGGACTTGCTTTAGGTATAGATACAATTGCGCATAGATCTGCCATAAATTCCAATATACCAACTATTGCAGTACTTGTCGATATAGAAAATGTCGCTCCTAAAGAGAATCAGGATTTAGCAAATGAAATCCTTAAAAAAGAAGGTCTTTTGGTGTCTGAAAACCCGCCAGGCACAAAGATTATTCCTGCATTTTTTGCTAAGAGAGATAGAATTCAGGCCGGTTTATCAGCAGGGGTCTTTGCTATTGAAACTGCAATAGATGGAGGAACTATGCATGCCGTTAATACTGCAATATTAATGAGCAGACCTGTGTTTGTACCTAACGCTAATGCTGCAGGGTATCCAGATCTTGGGATTAAAGCTATTGCAGGAACGCAGCAATTAGTTAATGATAGTAAAGCGGAGGCGTATACACGTGAGTCTTACAAAGAAATAAGAGATCAGTTAGAGAAAATTTATACTAAATTTGAATCTAATGTTGCGAGAGAGATGTCACTGTGATAAAGGTTTTTATTCTTGATCTTGATGACACATTAATTGATACGAGTGCTGTGGAGTCTTTGCGATCAAGTGGAAATTGGCGAGAAATACCAAAGTTATTTAATCAATGTTTTGTATATAAAGATATTTTAGGGTTGGTTAACACTGCGCATTCTATAGGCATAAAGATCGCCATCTTTACAAACTCCCCATCAACCTATGTTGAAAGCCTTCTAAAACACTTTAATATTTATGTGGATTTTGTAATTGCTTATCATGATGTCCAAAATCACAAGCCTCATAAAGAGGGTGTTGAGAAGATATTAAATCATTTTGATGTGACAAGTGATCAGGTTGTATATCTTGGTGATAATGATCTAGACAAGCAGGCGGCTACAAATGCTAATGTTGATTTTTTTGCTGTTGAGTGGGGCAATGTTTCTAATGTAGGTCAGGAGCATATGGGTATCTATAAACTCTCAGAGTTAATAGGAACCAGGACTAATAAGCCACAAAACAAACAGATTAGATCTGAATTACAACGCAGTGCCAATGTGCTTTATCTTGGTTATTATTCAGAAGGGATAAAGCAAGAAATTTGGGCTTTTAAAGATGATGTGGATGAGGCTATAAAGCGCTGGAGTAACAAAGCTGTAGAATTAGCTGAAAATTTTCCAAATGTCGATGTAGTTGTTAGAGCGCTTGGACACTCTGAATTGGAGGTATTAGATAATGCTAAGCCATTAGATAGGTTAGCACTTGGCTTAGCTGATGCACTTGGAGCGGTTTACCGGCCAAGTCTTGTAAAGAAAAGTCGTAAGTTAGAAAAGTCAACTAAACTCTCTGCCGTAGACCGTAAGTTACAAATCCGAGGTGTATATTCGGCACATGTAGAAAAACTTCCAAAGCCAAAACTAGAGAGCCTTACTTTTTTGATTGTTGATGATGTTTATACCTCAGGAGCTACAACAAGTGATATTTCTAGAGCTATTTCTGAAGCCTATCCAGAGGCTAATGTCTATATATTTGCATTAGTCAAGACCTTGTATCGAGCACAAGTGGAGACGGCAAGTAAAGAGACGCAAATCAACACACAGTTATTTGCAGATCTGTACCATTCATTGAGTATTAACTCTGCTTCTACACCTAATGATAAGCCTGAAAGGGCAAAAGGAAAGCTGGTAAATATAAAATATTCTGCCAACTACGCTAAGACAAATCATAATTTTATTTTTCAAAATTTAAAGCAATATTCAATAGCATCTGAATCAAATTCTATTACTGAATACAATGTAATACAAATACTTAAAAATATACTCCAGCGTGGAAAGCCAACAATAGCATCAAAGCGCTTGCGAAAATCTTTTGGGGTAAGTGTAAAAGATAGTGGAAATGACACTTCAGCTTTGGCGCTTATCTCGAACAAGCCCGTAGAGTGGAGTAGGCTAATAAGAGGAAAAAAAGAGTCTTTATACTTTCCGGCTAAATACTTTTTTGATGAACTTATCCCGAAGTATCTAGGTGATTATAAGTTTGTAAAGCAGTTAATGGTTCCAGAAGTTAGAATTTTTGACATGACTCAGGTCTATGTTGATCAATTTCATAATAGACAGGTTGATTTTTTTATACCACAAGTTGGTTTGATAATTGAAATTGATGGATCACAGCATCGTCAATCAAAAGATGTTGACGAAAAAAGAGATGCATTTACTGAAACACTAGGATTAAAAACTATCCGATTTACCGTACAAGAGGTTGAATCTGAAAATGATGAGTTTGTCAAAAAAATTAGGGAGGTTTTGTCGCATATAGAGTTGGTAGATAACCTTGAACAAGAAGGTTCTTTTAATCCTCCGAATGGAATAACAATTCAGAACTACAAAACAGCATTTACAGAAGGCATTGATCCATCAGATTCAAGAGTTAGACTTACTGCCTCTATTCGGTTTCAAATACTGTTATTAGAGCTATTAGAAAGGGGAGTTATAAAACTTGGAGGTACTAGAAAAATATCACTTGTTAATCGTGACAAAATTGAATTCTCCATAGAGGCGCTAAAAGACCTTAATGAACTAATAGGTAATTTATATAGATTGCAAGGCGGCTCTAAAGGTTTTCTTGATTTACAAATAGAAGAATTGGAAGAGATTCCAGATAATCGCCTAGGAGTAGACATAATAATTGACTTTAGTATTTTTGAACGTTATGGTGATGAATTTCAGACAAATCAAGATGTGATTTATTCAAGAACAGATTATTTTGATTTCTATCGCCACTTTTCTAGTCTAGATGCTGTATCAATTGAGAGTAGCGCACTTATCGATTATGATTTTTTTCAAATTTCATGTACTGGTCCAGTAGTATATGATCTTGATTTGAACTATGGTAGTCCGCAATATGAATCGCTTAAATATTTTTTGAGTAATTTATTTTTGCCATTCTTAGATGGTGTAGATTTTAGAGAAGGGCAGGCAGGTATTATTGGTTCTGCTTTGTCTCGTAATGGAACCATAGGATTACTGCCTACAGGATCTGGCAAATCAATTTGTTATCAACTTTCTGCCATACTCCAGCCAGCGGTAAGTTTCGTAGTATGTCCTATTAAAAGCTTAATGTATGACCAAAAAATTGATTTAGATGCTATTGGTTTTACAAGAACTAACTATATTACAGGTGATTTAAGCGCACAAGAAAAAGCTAAAATTCAAAGGGATTTTGGGCGCGGCTGTTATTTTTTTGTTTATATTTCGCCAGAAAGATTCCAAACCAATGGCTTTAGAAAAGAAATGTTGGCAATTGGCCTTAATCTATCATTCTCATATGCAGTTATTGATGAAGCGCACTGCTTGTCAGAATGGGGTCATGATTTTAGAACGTCTTATCTTAATTTAGCAAATACAATTAATAGGTTTTCCCCTGGTGCTACCTATATAGGGCTTACAGCAACTGCATCTGTAAATGTTTTGAAAGATATACAAACTGAGTTTAATGTGTCAGACCAATATATTAGAACACCATTAAATTTCACAAGAGAAGAGTTGGCTTTTCATGTGATTGATGATAATGGAGATAAAAGCAATGAAGTTGCTAGGCTTGTTAATAACATGGACGAAAAATGGAATGCAGACAAGGACCGCTCTTGTAATGCAGGAATTATTTTTACTCTTAATGTCAATGGGGATAATGGGTGTTACTCTCTCGCAGCACGGTTGGCTGCATTACTTGATATGGATGTTAGGTTTTTTTCAGGCTCAATTCCAAAATATAGTAATTACTATGGAAAGACTTTTGATGACTATAAGCGCAAAGTTCAGGAAGATTTTAAATCTAACAAGTATCGCCTTTTGACTGCCACAAAAGCTTTTGGAATGGGTGTAAACAAAGGAAATATTGCATACACTATTCATTATGGAATTCCAAGTTCAATGGAAGCGCTATACCAAGAGGCAGGACGCGCAGGGCGTGATAAGAGTTTATTCGTCGACGTGCCAGCAGACTGTTATGTTCTTTTGACAAAAGAGCCTAATAATAAGATCTTGGATAAGATTTGGGACCCAATCACTTCTGTTTCAGAATTAAAGAAGAATATTAAATTATTAAATCGCAATAGCGATATAAATTCAAATTTATATCTTATGACAGTAGGGTTAGATACAATCAAAGATGAATTTGTTTTGATTAATAATATTTATTCTTATCTTCAAAGTAACAATAAACTACATAAGATTATCTTAATAGCAGGTGATTTTAAAACTAGCAAACCAAAACTTGAAAGAGCTATTTATCGACTATCTCAGTTGGGAATTGTATCGGATTGGACTATTGAAGATTTCTTCAAAGGTAAGCTACAAATTGAATTTAAATGCTTGTCTGTAGAACAACTAGAAGCAAATATTGAGCAAACAATTAGAAAGTATGAGCCAAAATTTAAGTTCAGTGAGATTTGTTCTAGTGAGTACCATTATTACAAAATAATTTGTAATAATTTAAAGAAAGGTGCTTATACCAATACAAGTTTTGTTTTTCTTGTATTGCTTTTATGGTCATATGACCATTTTGTTTACAATCGACGTCAGTCACTAAAAACTGTTTATGAACAATGTATTCTTCTTGCATCTGGAGATATTCAGGAAAGCGAGTTTAAGAACCGTTTAGAAAGTTATTTTACGTTTAATGAATCAAGTCACACACTTCTTCAATTAGTTGAAAATCCCACCAACACAAAGCTTTGGTTATCGGTATTTTTCAAAGAATCTGAAGCCACTGACAGTCAAAATATTATCAATAGTTCTGAGCTATCAACTCTTAAAGAGCAGATTTCACGTTTTCTTGAGTCATATAAAAGTAATATTTGTTTGGACTATTTGAGTGGCATTGTAAGATTAACAGAAGATCAATTTGATAATGCTGACGGGGAGCGACGAATGTCTGCATCATTAGATCACATAATAGCTAAAGATAAAGATTCTGCATTAGAATTGGTTAAGCAAACTTTACAATTAAAATCGATTTTATCTATAGATTCACGTAGTAGATTTTCACGCTTGATTCATGAGAAATTTAACGATACAGATATATTGAGATGGGTTAACAAGGAGTTTAGAGATCCATATTCTTATCGAAAACTTATAGAGCCACCTGTGTCGCGATTGGATATAATCATAAATAAATACAAGGATATAAATTGGTGAATGATATTGAAAAATTAAATAGTGTGATCGATACTCTGGAAAGTCAGTCTTCCAGTATAAGCGAGTTTAGTGGAGTGCTAGAGTCTATAAACTCATCCAGAAAGAAGATAGATTCTGCCAATAAAACTTTACTTGATATTAATAATGAGCAAAAAGTATTACTTATTGAGAGTTATAACAATTTTGAAGAATTTGGTAAGCGGTTAGACAATCAAGGGTCTAGATTGTCTACGTTAGAAAGTATGCAAAAAAAAATGCAAAAAGACGTAGCAACACTTGCAAAGCTAATTAATGGTGCATCAGATAAGCAACAATCAGCTATTAAGTCTTTGCAGTTGTTGTTAATTTCCGGACTGGCGTTTATTATGCTCGGTGTTATAGTTGTGTTATAGGTTGGTGGTTATCTACACCAGTTTAATTTCTTACCACCATAGTACTCGTAAGCTAGCTTATTATCAAGCAGCTCCCGCTCCAAACTAACACCATCAACCATCACATTAGCAACCACCCTAAAGTACTTGCCCCTCTGTAGGTTAGTTAACTTAATCTCTTTAGCATTAGACAACTTGTCTCTTACAAAATCTCTTGCCTCAAGAGCCAGATTATTCTCATACTGGCACTTTCCTCGTATCTCTGGAGTATCTACTCCATTAACTCTAATGGCTATGTTCTTGCCTATAATTGGAGGGAGTACATCTATATCTACTCTAAATGTGTCGCCATCATAAACACTATTAACTTTTGATACTGAAAGAGAGCCGTATTGAGGTTTAGCATTCGCTGAAATGGATAATGCCAATACTACGAATATTGGTAGTAACTTCATTGTTCATATATGGTTGTAACTTTCTTATTTTTAACGATTAATTTATATCCCTTTGTAGGAAACTTTCCTTTTTGAAAGAAGAGAATTTGTTTTTTTACATCCTCAGGAACAATCTCATCTTTCAGGTTGTCCATATCTACTTTATTTACACGCTCTAAATAGCGATAAACAGCATGATCTGTCACGCAAAACCCTTTATCAGACACTTCCCTTGCTTCCCTTGCCACTCTTGAAGAGTCCTGTTTTACCGCCTTATAAACATCCCTTTTTTTATGTTTTTTGGCCCACTTTCTTTTATTCTTATCCATAGTACTTCCTATTTATTCGGCTCGATATCTTCAAGCGCTTCAAACTCTTCAGCTTCAAACTCATTGATTAATTCTATTTGAGCAATAATTGATTTTTTTAGCAGGTACACAACTAAGAATGTTAAAAATAAGAAAGATAAAAACGGGGCGCTACGAGGGAATGCTATACTTTTGATATAACTCCACTTCTTATTAATTCCATCTTTTTTCATCACATCTACAATTGAAAATGTAACACTTCTGTAGACACTAGACCATATATTTGGTATAGAGTTCCTGGTAATATCAAGGGTCCCATCTAACGCATCTATTGCACTTACAGCTCTTTTATTATCACTCAAACTTATGGATGACCTAGAATCTGAGTATCTTCTATTGTCATAACTAAGTAGGATATTGCTCTTGTTGTTTATTGTGACAAGGTTTCCATAGTAGTCCGCATTGTTATCCAATAATGTTTTAATTTCACTAATGCACTTTTTGGTGTTATTGCTTGACAATTCCATGCACGTCTTAGAAAAACTATTTATTGTATTAGCGAGATTGAAAATTTCAGTCTTCTCTATTCGTGTAATACTTTTATAGTAATAATGATTGTTGATGTATGTCAACGGTAAAACAAGAATTAAAAATACTAATGTATAAAATACATAAGGCCTATCTATGTTTATTTTTTTTAAGAATTGGTAAACCATAAGATCGAGTAAATATTATTAATTAAGTTAAGTTTATATTCTTTTTGGAGCTGTATTGCAATTTTTCTCTATATTATAAAGTCGGACGGTTTAAAAAAATCATACTATCTTTGGCTCTACTTTCTGCAACATACCTTAATGCTGGATATTTTTTGTATTGTTTATCATCACCTTTTCGTAAAAATGCTATAACAACATTATCAGCCTCAGCGCCTTTAGATGTCCATATGGTTTGCACTCTAATATTTAAGGGTTGATCAACATCAAAGACAATTCTCTCGTTGCTTCTATAATGGTTGATACGTTCGTGGCTTAAGGCGTTAGACACCATATTCACACTCAATTTAGTTGGTGACATAATAAGGTACTCTTTGGCTGGATCAAGCCTATCAATCAACTGAGTTAATGCTGAGAAGCCCTTTTTATTAAATAAACCTTTAATGGTGCCTATTATGGCATCCAGCATAGGTTCAAACGTATGGTTGCTTCTCTCTTTGTGTCTTTCATTTAAATTATCAAAATGGCTCTTGGGCAATCTTCTTGTTCGTTTAATAATATGTTCAGAATTAACTGGGAAATTTTCAAAGAATTCTGAATTAGCGCCAAATACATCCATGATAGCTTGATCCGGGTCACCACAAATAATTGCAGCAATAGAATTGTTTATAACCCTTTCTGCAACCCGCCATAAATTTAGAGATAAGTCTTGTGCTTCATCAATGATGATGACTTTAAAACCTGTGTGATTAATTAAATCACTATTAACTGCCGCTTCAATGCTGTCATCAAAGTCAGATAGGTTGTTATCATTTTTAAATTTTTCATACAATTTTTTAAAAAGTACAGCTTCATTAATTTTTACTTCTTTAAGTGGGTGATCTTTAAAAAAGCCCTCTATAACTTCACCGTAATCTGTCTGTGTGGCCCTTGAATAACTAATAAGTTGTAGATACTCATCTTTAATTCTTTCAGAGGCAGATTCTAGTGCGCCTAATTTGGTAAATACAGTTTCATATCCTGTGTAATGATTTTCAAAGCCATGACTTTTAAAGATAGGCTCGAACTTCTCGAATTGAGACTTGTCCATCCTGTCGCCCTGTAAGCCACCCATCTTGTCAGCTAGTTTGTGCACAGTTGAAAAGTTGATAAAATCTTTAGATTCATAATTGAGGCCTGCATCCTGCATCTCTTTACTAACTCTAGTAATCGCTTCGTCTACAGCAACATTAGTAAATGAAAGAAAGCAAATTTCTTCTGGTTTAATACCTGCCATGAGAGATCTTCTTACAATTTTCATCATCTGGTAAGTCTTACCGCAGCCAGGACCACCCTGTATTCTTATCGTCTTTTTGTTTTTGTAAGTACGGCTTAGTTTATTGGATTTTGATAAGTCAACAAACCACCCCAGCTCTTTCCAAGTTTTTCCATTAGCACCGGTGCCAGGTCTAACAGTTAGCTGTATATCTTCACCGATATGGTCTTCGCATTTTTCAACAATGCCCTCTGGAGCGTAGTCAATACGGTTTATAAAATCACCCTCATCAGTAATGATTGTTAAATAATTTCCCTTAACATCTGTATCAAGTAATCTCACCCAATAATCCTTTCGATGGTTTTCTTATCAAAAAACCCTTTCTCATCAACAAGTGTGCCGTCTTCTCGATATACTCTCTTAAATTTAGGCGTACCGTACTTGTACTCAATCTCTTCAAACACTTTACCATTCTCATAGTAAGTAGTAAACAAGCCATCCTTCATGCCATTACTATAATAACCCCTGGTCATAGGTGTTCCATCTTCAAACCATTTCCTAGACAAGCCTTGCAACTCACCTCTAAAGTAAAAACTTTCAGACGATCTTAATCCGTTAAGATAGTAAGACACACCTCTACCTTCGTTAATGCCGTTCTCTATAAAGATTCTAGCTCTTAGAGTGCCATCGTCATAATAGAACTCAGCAGCACCTTCGACTTTACCATTAATGTATTTAGCAAGTGACTTTAGTTGACCTGTTCGATAGAAGACTTTCTCGTTACCGTGTTGTAAGCCATCAATATAATCCTTCGAGAACTCAACAGCATCCTTGCCCCAGTCTTCATTAATAATATCTATGTTGCCTGTGTAGGGCTGGTTAGTGTTTGGATTTATTAGACGACCGTCTTTGTATGAGCCTAGATTGGCTTGGGCTGGTGCATTAAGCACAAGAAAAATCAGTATTGATTTAAGCATAAATGTTATTGTTTATAAAACTATAAACTATAAATTATGAAGCTATAGCAATGCATTTTTCATAAGTTTAGTTAAAAAGGCAATTCACGTAGTTTGTACTGATACCATAATTCTTCAAACCTGCCTCTGTCTTTACAGTTAGGGCTCTTAGCTGCATAAAAGCTATTCAGTTTATCAGTCACTAGTGGTACTTTATCATTCCAAATAGCCTGAAACCAGTTGCCATATTTAGCGATATCAGCCTGTTCTTTGTCTGAGAAGTGATAATCATCAATTGTCATATCAAAATGATAATGAGGCATTGTAAGGTAATGTTGTCGTAGTTTGTCTGTATTGGTCATAGTTGTTTTCTAAAAGGGTATATCATCAGGCCAAGATTCAGCTGCTGCTGGTTCAATAGGTGTTACTAATGACTTAGTTAAGTTTGTTAGTTAATAATACAGTTAATTTTGAGATTATTTATAGCTATATATAAATAATCAGCAATATGCAGACGGGCAAGTAGTGCTATAACTAATCATCATGTAATCTTAATTCTTTAGGCGTAAAGATCTTATCTGGGTTGTTCAACAGGTCATCAATTTTTGATTGTATTTCGTTAAGTGTTATTATTCCATCGATATATTGTTTTATGTATTGATTGGTATCGTGGTTTAATTTGGTGTCATGCTTTAGCAAGAACAGTGAGCAAAAGATTGATATTAATAAGTTTGTATACGTAAAACGACCTAAAAACTATACTTAGTCCTTAGGTCGAATATTTTTTACTAATCGTGCAGCTTGTGCAGGATAACCGCCTTTTTTAGAGTTGGTTTACTTTTTAGAATTGCAGAAACTCTTTTGAAAATAAACCCCAAAAACGTCGCATAAGTTACACAAGGTGCACTATTGCCTTACTTCCAGTCGGATACCGGTAAATATTACGCATTTATTGGTGCGCTTTTTACCGTATTTACGCTCAACCATCTTTTGTGAAAACGTGCGATGACTAATGCCTGTTTCACTATTCGAGGTGGCCCAATTTCTGAAAGACTCATATAGCTCGCTAGATCTTGCAGTAAAAGATGGGTCTTTTTCACAACAATCGTATGTCCAGCTGTCAATTCTGTCATTATCAGATTTGTACTCATTAGTGGCATCTAATATCTTTTTCGGAGGGGTGTCCTTAAGACCTTGATTCTGCCAATTAAGACATCCTTCAATGGCCCAATTAAGAATGCCTGGAAGTTCATTTATTAGCTTATCCTCTAGCTGATCATCACGAGTTTTAGCATCGAATGTTACTTCAAATGGGACCAGGACAAGTCTGCGCCATATGCCATGGTCTTCACCTAGGATGGGCTTGTAATTGCCTGAGATCCATAGTTTGAACTGAGGTGTAAACTCAAAGTACTCTTTGTGTAAAAACCTAGCTGTAACGGTATCACCACCTGTCATGTGCTTGATTTCAGCGTCACTTATGCGGCCATCTTCTTCTGTTTCAGTAGTTGAGACAAATCTAGCCCCTTTTAAGCGTGCAATGTCATTGGGGATGTTGCCCTTGGCCTTTTTCATGATAGTTGAAACAGGTGTTTGTGCTGCGTAATCATTTAGCAGTTTTTGAATGATGTTGATAAATACACTCTTGCCATTTTCACCAAACCCATGGAGAAAGAATAAGATATGCTCTCTGGTATCGCCAGTCAGCGAATATCCGACAGCTCTTTGCAAGTACTCAACCACATCTTGATCTCCAGCCATCATTTGGCTAAGTGCATTTTCCCATACCGGGCATTTAGCATCAGCATCATACTCAACGTTTGCACGCTTGGTGATCATCTGAGACTTGGTGCTGGGTAATAGGTTGCCAGTTTTTAAGTCAATAATGCCATTTTTTACACCCAGTAGGTATTTATCATTATCAAGAGTTGATTGAGAGATTGTTATACCTATTTCAGTAGTTGATACATCAATCATAGAGCTAAGGCGCTTTAAACTTTCTGATGAGAGTGCATGATGAGCCAATCTTTTTTTAAGATCCTCATCTTGTTCATCTTCAACTTCCAAGAAGATAGACTTTGCTACTTGTTTGGCTAATCTATCCATGTGACCATTTTCATCAGTAACCCAGATATTGTCATCCCAGTGAATCCAGCTTCTGTACTCGTACACGTATCTAATATCATTACCATAGGTAGCTATTAGTCTTTCAGCATTGCCCACATCTGTAGGATTTTTTGGCTTAGGTTTAAATCTGCTAAATGCACTCTTAAGGCATTTTACAGCCTCTTTTTCAGGAAATGGTGGTATGCAATTGTGCGCAATAGTAAGTATTTTACTCTCTGCCACATCATAAGGTACATCGTTTTTTCTCAATACGCATGATTGCTTATAGATGGTTGCATCGCGATAGCCCTTTTTAATCCCTATAAGCGAGCTTTGCTGTGAGGCGTGATAAACCTGGTTTCGACTCATGCTTTTAGGCTTGATACTTTTTGCAGTTAAAATCTTAAGTAGTTCGTCAGGTAGTTCGGCTATTTCTTTATCTTGATCTTCAAATTGATAAGGAATGTCATCAATAACAGATCCAGCTGCAATGATGTATCCGCCATTTGCACGAATGTCAATTCCTAGTCTAAGCCCTATCTTGCACCCGATATCATAATTACCTTGTGGGTATCTAAAATAGTAATGCCTGCCACCTGAAGGTGAATGAACCATAAGAGTGTCAAACTGACCACATTCATTTTCTAACTGTTCAAGACTTTCCATGCCACCTGCGTTGTCTTTTACATCTACATCAACGACTACTAGATTTGCATCTTTGCCTGTTACCAGTCCTATGTTAGCATTAGGATAGTTTGTCCACCATTCATCGATTTGAGAGGCGTTAGTTGTTGCATCTTTATAGCCGTTAGTGGTAATTGGCTTCTTGCCGTTAGACTTACATGGGAAGATTTTTAATCCTTCAAGTGCGTAGTGCTTTATATATTCATTTCTATTATTTACCATTGTGACCCTCCTGGGTTGTAGTTTGAATGGAGTCACATAATTCTTTATAGTTCAAAGAAGTCTTGGTATAATTACCATGTGATTCGCTTTTGATATATTGCTGATCATTGACCCCGTTTACAGACGGGGTTTCTTTTTTGTTTTCCATAATTTCCTCCTTAGAAAAACGGGTGTATTAAATCAATACCGATATAGATAAAATCGGAATCAGTTGCTTTTGGTACATGGCCATATTCGGCCATCTGTTTATGAAATGAGCGTTCAC
>Ga0209047_1001505_pt1 | contig 16994 bp, 10 predicted proteins | sample SaaInlV_165m_DNA_3_FD_184681 | JGI IMG/M metagenome (GOLD analysis project Ga0209047, IMG submission 184681) | Marine microbial communities from expanding oxygen minimum zones in the Saanich Inlet - Saanich Inlet SI037_S3LV_120m_DNA (SPAdes)... | ecosystem: Environmental > Aquatic > Marine >...
CGGATTGATTCCCTCGGGCAATACGTTTTCGAGAGTCGATAATCTTTCTTGAACGGTTTGCCGTGCCGTGCGAATATCAGTTTCCCAGCTGAATTCAACATAAATGACGGTTAATCCGGCAGTTGTTTGGCTACGTACATCTTGGACACCTGTGGCTCCGAGTAGCGTCAGTTCGATGGGCTGAGTGACGAGTGATTCGACTTCCTCAGTGGCAAGTCCCTCGCATTCGGTGATGATAATTACTCGAGGGCGATCGAGGTCAGGAAAGACGTCGATTGGCATTGTGGTTGCCAAGTAGGAACCGTAGATCAGCATCACGACACTGGTGAGGACAACCAGCATACGGTAGCGAAGCGAAAATCGGATGATGGCATTGAGCACGTTTAAAGTTCTCTCTGCGGTTAGTGGTCCGTATGAACGGACCCGTCGGCGTGAACATGGACATTGGCCTGTTGGCCACTAGCTGACTGGGCTTTCAGGACTCGGTTAAGTGACGCGGCTGAACCTTGAGCAATATATGCTCCAGTTTGCACACTACCGTCATTGGCTAATACGACAAACAAGCGATCTTCATGAATCACGTGTACTGGTAGACGCTGAAATAAATCTCCGTTTTGTCGAAAGACATATGCTTCAGGGCCTTCTCGCACGATCGCTGCGGCTGGTAGGACAATCACATCATGAAATTGCTCGACCGGTACTCGTACTCGCACACGCTGTCCAGGACGAAACCGCCATGCCATAAAGGATTGACCAGCATGCTCGTACGATCGTGATTGATTGATTAGTGGTACGAAAAAATCAAATGTGCGGCTCGAGGAATCGATGGTGCTTGATAGGTGGCGAATCTTGTACGCTTGGTCCAGGGCTGGCCAATGTTCACTGTCATCTTCGGCAAATTCTACTTCCAACGGCCAGCCGCTTTTCGCTGCTTGTTCCAGACTCGGAGCTTCTTGTTTAAATGCATGTCCTTCAATGTACAGTGATCGATGATCGGAAATGACGGCCAGCAACTGCCCTGCCTTAACTTGGTAACCTAAATTTACCTGTAGTTCTTGAACTTCAAAGCTTGGTTCTTCTGTTGCAGTCGTTGGGACGGTGACTGTAATGGTCGAGATAAATTTTCCCGTAGCAACTTCTTGTATTTGTTCGTCGTTGAGGCCACGCATTTGCAGGTCTTGTTTATAGGAGTCAATGAGTGCTTGTTGACGTCGAATGTGTTGGTCAAATTCAATAATACGAGCGGTCGCGATGGTACCGGATTGAGCAAGTTGGTTCAGTCGCTGACGTTCTTCATTTAGTAGTATCGTTTCACGAGTGACCTGGAACAGGTTTGATTGTGTGTTATGCAGGTATTCGCTAAACAGTTTCAGGGTGAATAGTTTGTCGCCAGATTTCACTGTGTCGCCTGCGTATGCGTGCACTTGAGTGACCACTCCCACCGCTGGTGCGCTAATACCATGGTCGGACAAGCCGGGCCGATCAATAATAACTCCGGGCATTTCAGTGGTCTTCCAATAGTCTTGTGGCTCGGCCAATTTTGAAACCAACGAGAGGTTCTTACGCGCTTGCGTTGACAATTCTAGGACTTGCACAGCACCGGCGGTGTGGTCATCGTGATCTGTATGATCGTGGTCATCTTGTTCGTTAATTTCTGCTGATGTCGTTTGACTATTTAACATCGCTTGGATGGAGTCGCGTTTGGCATAGGCTACGATGAGGGCAGTTGTGATAATAGCGCCGATAAATACATTGCGAATTCTAATTTTTGGCTTATCCATTAGTGACCCGCCTCAAGTTGCATTTGCAAACTATCGGTCAGTAGGAGTCCGTCGATTTTGGCGCGGGCGACTGAGAGTTTTTGGAGTGCTGCTAGATAGTCGAGGTTGGCTTGCGAGTATGTGCGCTGAGCGGTTAATAGCTCGAGATAACTAAACTCACCACCTTCATATCCGAGCTTAGTAAGATCGAGGCTTTCCTGGGCATCGACCAAAATGCTTTCGCGGTATGTTGTAATTTGTTGTTGGCTACTGGTGTAAGTTTGAAACACGGGCGCTAAGCGTTGTTGCAATTGTAGTCGCAGAGCAGAGACTAATTGCTGGGCTGCGATCAACTTATGTTCCGCTTCTCGTACACGTGCTCGAGTCTTGTTTTTCAGCGGAACTGGAATGGAGACCATCAAGTTTCCATTGGCCGCTCCAATGGAATTATCGTGTTGCAGGATTGCTTGGATATTGATATCCGGGACAGATTCGGCTTGAGCGCGTCGGACAGCCACTTTCGCTTGTTGTACGCTAGCTTGTCGAGTGGCAATTTCCGGGCTATTTGCTAGTAGATGTTCGAGGGAGGATTCCCACACGATTTGGTCGACGGCATTATCGAGGTCACCAACTAATGGTTGGTCGATAATTTCTGTAGACCCGACAACTGCAGCGAGCACTTGCCAAGCAGCAGCATGCTCACTTTGTGCTAGCTGTAATAAACTTTTACTAGTGTTACTTTCGATTCTCGCTTGCAGCAGATCTCGCTTACTTACTTCTTTACTTTCAAATAGTGCTTCTACCGCCTCAGTCGCTTCTTTATTGATATGAGCGATGTTGGTAAGTAGCTCTACTCTCTTTTGCGTGCAGAGAACGTTGAAGTAGCCGATGGCCACATCAGTTTGCACTCGCTGTTGTTGGCTCTGCAGTATTTGGCGAGCACGGTTGATATCATGTTCACTGATTGCCTGGTCAAGTTGACGTTTGTTGCCGCGCAAGATTTCCTGCCCGACGGCGATTCCGACTTGTTCAATATCTGCGCTGCTGCCGATTTGTTGAGCGGAGAAGCCAATGCGTGTGTTGGGTCGCATACCGACTTGAGCGGCGTGACTTTGGGCAGCGCGGACATGGGCCATGGCTGCGGTAATACTGGGATTCTTTTGGACTGCGTATTTTTTTAGGGCAGCCAGCGTTAGAGGTTTCTCGAGAAGCGATTGGTCAGCGGATGGAGGGTCTGATTTGGAAGGCAATGCGGGTAAGCTGATCGCCGATTCGTCTGAAGTTAACCGAGGCCAGCCAATGTCGGGTGACTTGGTACTTGCCCGTGGGCGCAGCGGCGTACATGCTGATAGCAGCAGCGTGGCGGCGGTTAGTATATATAAAGGAATATGCCGATTCATCACGGTTTTCCAGGACAAAATTTGCGCAGTCCTTGCGCGTTGGTATTCGTATCTGGATAAATCGGACAAAAATTAGAGGAGCTACAGAGGCTTTTAGCTTATTTTTCTAGCTAAATTAGATTTTCTGCTGGAAAAGGTCGTTTTATCAACCGTTATGCAGTTCGATGTAGGAACCCGTCATGAGACGGTCTTCATAGTCTTCACCGGTTTCGATAATGATAGCGGACTCTGAAAGCAGTTCTTTTTGTTTAACGTTGATATGGTAACAACGAGTTTGGCACAATCCACAGCCGACGCATTTGTCAGTTAATACAACCGGCGCTAGAAAACCGGAATCACTTACTGGGTTCCCATCGTCATCAACCTGAGTACCAACTTGCATGTATTCAATTGCGTCATAGCCGGCAGCAGTACATTCTTGGACACACAAATCACACGCTTCCTTTTCGGCAAACGGCAGACACGTCGATTGATTAACGATTGCTAAGCCCATGCGAGCTTCCTTTTTTTCCTCGAGCGGTAAGGGTCGAATCGCACCCGTTGGGCAAACTTGACCACAGGCATTACAACTCGATTCGCAGCCTGCCCAATCAGCGACGACCAGCGGTGTCCAGAGGCCTTCGAGCCCCTGTTGGAATCCTTCTGGTTGTAGCACGTTATTTGGACAAGCCTTGAAGCACTCGCCACAACGGATACACATCTGCAGAAACTCGCGTTCCGGCACACTACCAGGTGGTCGAACAGGTAAAAAAGCATCAGGGTCGTCTAGGTTAGCGCCCCATGATTTGGTGACCCCAGTCAGGCCAAGTCCACCGGCAACGGCCGCAGCGCCGCCAGCAGCCCATGACATAAACCCACGCCGCCCCAGTGAGGTTTCGCCTGTCGGTGGATCATTTAACACTTTTAATTCCACCACATTGCCCCGTTCCACAAACTTAATTGCATGGGTTGGACAGACTCCGCCACACGACTGACACATAGTGCAATCAGTGCCCCGCGTTGAGAAGTCAGGTTTGATTGCATCAAAGGGACAGATTTCAATGCACTTATTGCAGTTGATGCAAGTATCTTCGACCTTTCGCTCTGTCGCTCGGAATAAGTTGCTGATCGAGAACATGGCACCGCTAGGGCAAACATACTTGCACCAAAACCGAGGGCGCAAAAATCCCAGACAAAGTACCGCCAAAAACAAACCCAATGAAATCCAATTACCAACATGAATCGCTGGGACTTGATGCCAGTTGCGAAGCAATCCGTTCTGTAACGGTTCAAACAAGAATAAGAGTCCGCGAGTGATAACGGGGATTGCGGCAACGAAACCTGAGATTAAGACACCACACACTGATGCGATCAAGGTTCCTACCAACAGGTAATATTTAATGTGAACCCACCAACCATCTGCAGGAACTTGAAATCGTTTTGTTCGTGTTGTAATCGCCCAATCGAAAAGATCGATCGTTGTTCCCAGTGGGCACAAATATCCACAAAATCCACGAGGAATCAAAATGCAGACCAGCAAAATTCCAGCGGCGCAAGCCAGTGACCAAACCCAACTGCGGGCTGCGATAGCTGTTGAAAGACTTACTAAAGGGTCAATCACCAAAAATGACTCTGCCGGTATCACTTCTTTTGTCGCTAGGTCGTCCGCGTAATGCGACGGCCACGCGGTAGGGTCGGCTTGGTAAAAACTCCACGGTCCTGTACTCGTAAAAAATGCATCCAACAGTTCAGGTGTCAATTCACCGACAGGCAGCAGATAGATATTTGCATCATCAACTCGGCTAACATTAAACTCGCCCACCATAGCGGTTGCTGTCAATTTTAGGCCCTCATCGATAAGGACCAGTTTATCCCCGGCGGTGGATGTATTGTTTGCCGGGATTGTCGTACTCAACACAAACTCGCCTGATTCATTTTCAATCGTGTGAAAAACCCAACCCGTAGAAATCGGTTTTACAGGAATCGGTTTGGCGGAATAGGGCCAACAGACATAGAAAAATAATCCCAAGAATGTCGCGAGACAGATACCTTGTACGATTCGTCGCAAGGGTGAAGCAAGCCATGAGATGCCGAGTTTCCTCAGCCCTCGACGGATAAGACCGCGTTTTTTGGTCTCTCGATTGGATTGATATTTTGCGGGAACGATGCGTCGTAGCAGTCGCCCGGTGAGTGAATGTGAAACTTGAGATGCGGATGTTTGTTTGCGTAAGACCGGTGCAAACCAGTCAAATCGCAACAATGATTTAGTACGGCCTTGATCGAACGCATTGAGAAAAATGAGTAGCGAAGCGCCGCCGAGAACAATCGCCGTCGTCAGTAGAAGTCCAGCAGTTGCCACCGATAGTTGCGGTAACGCTGCGGGTTCGGTTAGCAACAAAGCAAGGATTACTGTGGCTACGAACGCTAGAATCAAGGCAAGGCGTTTGGGTTTCTTTTTGTAGTGATCGAATCGATTGGTGATCATATGTGTTTTATTAGCAGTTGACGTTGTTTGCAAATCACCGAAGTCAATAAAAGCGGCTATTTCGGGGAGGTCATTTCTAATTCTACACACTGTTGAGAAGATCCGTATCCGTCTATGATGGGATTCTCACGCTAAGCCCAACATCTGGCACGCCAATAATGAACGACACCCGATGACCGCCCTGCGAAAACGACTTGGATAGTATGCTAGCAGTATAATCCAATTACCTAATTCCGCAGTCAACGTGAAGGAGAGCTCTTGTGAAGACAGTCAAACAAGTCATGGTAGCTTTAAAGAAAAAGGGTGACGCTCAGACACGCAAAACATATGCGCGCCACGGTGCTCCAGAAAAGATGTTTGGCGTGAAAGTGGCCGACATGAAAGTGATCGCCAAGCAGATCAAAGGCAATCAAGATCTGGCCTACGAATTGTTTGATACCGGCAATTGTGATGCCCGCTATCTTGCCGGATTAGTCGCAGATGGATCGTTGATGACACGCAGTCGATTAAATCAATGGGCACGAGATGCTGATTGGACGATGGTCTCGGATTGGACGGTTGCTTGGGTGGCGTCAGAAAACGTTGCTGGCACGGACTTAGCGCTCAAGTGGATGAAAGCGAAAAAAGAATCCATAGCATCCTCGGGGTGGGCGACGTATTCGTCCATTGTTTCGACGATTGCTGACGAAGAACTAGATTTTGCAGAAATTCGAATGCTTCTAAAGACAGTTGCCACGGATGTTCATTCGCAACCAGATCGAGTACGAGTCGGGATGAATCGGTTTGTGATTGCGGTTGGTACATTTGTCGCGCCGTTGACTAAGCAAGCCAAAACGACGGCTAAGAAAATTGGAAAAGTGACTGCAGATATGGGTGATACGGCGTGTAAAATTCCAGTTGCCCTAGCATATATCGAGAAAAACGAGAAAATGGGTCGCATTGGCCGCAAACGTGCAGCGGCTAAATGCTAATGGGCGATGATAATTGGAGTTAGGTTCGTAGCGCTGTTTTCTGATAGATATTTTGTTTTTGCCTGAACCACAGGTTGTGCTCCTCGTATTACAGCGTATACTTTGCCACACTCTAATTTTATAAAAAAAGGATGAATCTACAGCATGAGAAAATTACGAAAAGTCAGTCGCCGTGGAATCTTTGTATTTGCCGCTTTGGTGTTCACTGCACTGGGCACAGCATTTGCTGCTGATATTCCCGAAGACCTGAAATGCATGGTTTGTGGCAAGCCAGCGTTGTCAGATTTTGCAGTGGATTGGAACGGCGGAAAAGTTTATTTGGCATGCCCAAATTGTAAAGCGTCGTTTGCGGGTGACAAAAAATCTTACGCTCCGCTGGCCAATATACAACTGATTGCTACTCGCCAAGCAAAACAAATTACTTGTCCATTGACGGGCAAAAAAGCGAGTGCAGCGAACACCGTTACCATCAAGGGCATCAAAGTACGGTTCTGTTGTAACAACTGCAAAGGCAAAGCCGCTAGTCTCAAAGAAAAAGAACAACTGCAGCTTGTGTTCTCAAACGAAGCATTTAAGAAAGCTTACAAAGTAACTGCTGCTGATACTGTTGAGTGATGGCAGAGCTTACTTGGATGTATCGATTGGGGGCTGATTCCACAACCGATAGGGATCATCGAGACGCTGTTGTTCTTGTAATAGCAACGACTCCATTTCTTTGAGCTGGTCGGCATAACGGGGATCGTCAACTAGATTACGCTGCTGGGCATCAGGTTTGTTGCCCACGAGAGCAATCAAATCTTGAGCATGATGTTCCGCCAGCAGTTCTAGCGGATTATCTGCTAAGTTGAACAATTGCGTTTTTTGTACAGTGCCGTCGAGTACGTCGTACTTGATCAACTTCCAGTCACCCTGACGAACACATCTCATTCCAGGTTTGGTACCACCACAATAAACACCATACAGAACATCTCGTATCGTTTGCTGCTTGCCAGTTAGCACCGGTAAGAAACTTGTGCCCTCATTCATCTTGGGTGGCGTGATATCGGCGAGGTCGCAGAGGGTTGCCAAGATGTCGAGCAGATAGATATTTCCTTGGGTCCGCGTGCCTGGTTTAATTCCAGGGCCCGACACGATGAAAGGCACTCGCCACGTATGCTCGTACAGGTTTTGTTTTCCTTGCAGTCCATGGCGTCCAATGGCCATGCCATGGTCTGCTGTGTAGATGACATAAGTATTGTCGAGTTCCCCCGTTTGCTTGAGCTTGTCTAAAACACGTCCTACTTGTCTGTCAATATTTTCGCTACAGGCAAACTCACGGCCAAGTTCATTCCGCATCGTATTTGGGTCTCGTTTCTCCCACACACCTGAAACCTTCACTTCGTCTCGCAGTCCAGGGTGTCCATGCGGAAACGGGTGCGCTGCGAGGTAGTTCAGTGGTAATGCTGGCGTCCGCTGTTGAATCGCAGGAACATTGATTTTGTCCGTATGGTTAACCGCTCCATATTTTTTCAACAGTTCGTTGTTTCCCATCCGTGGGTCATGGGGGTGAGAAAAGCCAAGGTAAATTAAGAACGGCTTACTGTCTGTTTGTGCTTCTCGGTCACTCAGATAATCGAGCACTTGTTGCGCGTGCCAGGCACTACCATTCTCGTCGGTTGCTCCACGATTGGTGCGTTCTTTTCTGACAGTAAACTGCTCATTGGCTGCTCTAAAACTGTTGCCTACTTTACAAGTCCGCATCGTGGCGTAGCCTGCTCTGTTAAATACAGCACCCATGGTAAATTCCGCCATATTTGGCGGCACTAATTGGGGATTTCCAACATGTGGGTTTCTACGATTTTTGCCTTGGTCAGGAATGTGCCAAACGCTGCGACCAGACATAATCATATGCCGCGAGGGTGTGCACACTCCGCCAGCCCAAGCACCCATGTGATAGGCACCGTCAAAGACCATTCCACTCTTGGCTAATTGATCCAAGATAGGTGTGTCGAGCACCGATTGTTTGTTATAGATTTGTAAATCCCAGGGAGACTGATCATCGGCCAAAATAAAGAGGATGTTGGGTCGCTGCGGTGGCGCCTGCTCGGCAGCGGATAATTGCTGGTCAATGTGGCCAATTGGAAAGATGAAGCTAATCAGTAATCCTATGGTTAAGCAACATGCTGGTTTGGGCATTCGAAGGTTCTTTCTATTTGAGGCGGCAGAAAAGATTCAATTCTGTGCTTAATGGTTGTGCTCTTTTTTTAGATGCTCAGGTAGCTTGAATCCACCAGCTTCTAAAAAGTTCACGAGGTCGATGATTTCATCGGCGGTCAACGTATCCAATAAACCCTGTGGCATCGGAGATAATCGCGCGGGAATGATCTCATCGACAGATTTTTTTGGTAGTTTTTGAATGACTGTTGGCAGTAAAAGATTTGCCACGATGTGATATTGGTCGGCGGTTGTCTTCACGATCACTCCCGAGAGGACTCGACCATCACGCATAATCAACTGCTGGACACGATATTTTTCATTGACGTCTTTGGATGGTTCGATGATTTGTTCCAGCAGTTTTAGGCCTTTGAATCGTTTGGAAACATCAGCGAGTTCTGGACCGAGGTTAATGCCGTGACCGCCTACTTTATGGCATTGATGGCAGCGTGCTTTCATAAACGCGTCCATGCCACGCATGATGGTTGCCTCATCCTGATTTGTGACAACCGTTTCAAAATCCGTCATTTTCCATTGTTGAACAATTGTAGGTTTTTGCGCGGCTAGTAGTTCCTCAGCCTCCGCAGTTGTTTTGCCAACGACTAAGATTCCTTTCATGATCACCCAGTGTCCGGGAAATGTGCAGACGTATGGGTAAACACCTGGTTTGTCAGGTGCCTGAAACCGAAAAACATGAATTCTTGTCTTACGAGTCGGTCCGATCATCGGTGAAGCTTCTATAATCAGGTGTTTTTTGGACGTAGGGACGAAATCTGAATTCGCATTTTTCGGATCGCGTGCCATTTCATTAGCTGCTAATCCAACTTCGGCCAGTGCGTCTGGCTGTACAAAAACCATATTGTGATCTGTAGCGTCTTCATTGGTGAACAGTATTTTTAGTGGCTGGCCAACAGTCGCCGTGATTTGTTCCACGGAAAATCGCATCCTCTCTGGTAAGCAACGGATCTTAACGCTTTGTAAGTTCTTCTGTGAGTCAAACTGTGCTTGCTTGGCACCGACGCTAGGCTCTTGGAGATTTTGAGCTTGTGAGGCACGCCGCAACAGTTGTTGTACAAAGGTATTATCCGAGTCTTCCCAGTGTTGCCGCATGGTGTGTGAATTAAGCGAGGAGGCAACCGCATAAGCAAGATGACCACCGAGCGGATGATCGGCCACTCCGAGCATTGCAGTCAATGCTTCTTGGGAACCAATATACGAAGCAGCAATCGCGGCTTGCATGCGTACGATGCTATTGGAATCGTTGGCAGCTTGGTTTAGCAGTTCAATGCTATCAGAAATGATTGGGTGCCAATATCGAAGTTGTTCCACTGCGGCCGCACGAGCATGATGGTCTTCGCATTTTAGCAATGCTCGTAACAGATCGGGATTTGTTTGACCGATGTTGCGATAAATCCAGATGGCTTCGATTTGGTGGTGTCGAAAACGAGGGTCCGCCGGATCGAGGGCATTCACCCACTTGTCGAGAGATTTTTTGACGGCATTTGAATCATGCATTCGCAGTTCACGTTTTGCCCAATAACGGTATCGATATTCAGGGCGTTTATGGATATCCAAAAGTTGCTCGATTGAAGCGTCTGCGATTTTAGGTGGATCCTGTAGCGGCTTACCTTTAGTAGTGATTCGCCAGATTCTTCCGGAATGCCGATCGCGTCGTTCGTCTCTTAGTGAATACTGTGCATGCCCCTTGACCGGATTGTACCAATCGCAAAGATACATCGCTCCCCGCGGACCATATCGCAAGTCAACAGGAATAAAGCTTAGGTTTTTTGAGAAGATCAGATCACCAACATACTGCTCATCGTAGCCGAAGGCGGTTTCATTCCATTTGTGAATTTCGACTCGATTCGTTGGCTTATAACGTACCTTAATAAACCCTCCTTGAAGTTCGTCTGGAAACGTGTTGAAATCCACAAATTCAGCACCACATACGCCTGAATAAGCTCGCAAGCCAGCAGGTCTTGGGTTTTGTTGTGGATAAGGAGGATCTAATGCATGAAAGGCCGCGGCGAACACCGGATGACTTGCTTGGTGTTGTCCCCAGTCATCAAAGGTCACGCCCCAAGGGTTGGTGCTAGGGTAAGTTCCAAAGCTGAGGAGTTTTTGGTTGCGCGGTTGAAATCGAAACCAGCCACTGTTTTGTTGTCTGACCGGGCCATAGGGTGTTTCAACTTGCGAATGATGAAATATTGATTCACGGAAAATAAGATCGCCATCTGGTGTCCAGGCGAAGTCGTGCAAGGCATGATGCGAATCTTCGGTACCAAATCCAGAGAGAACAATCCGCCGCAGATCGGCTTTTCCGTCACCATCGGTGTCTTTGAGGAATGTTAGATTTGGCATTTCTGAAACGTAGACACCACCATCTCCGAATTCGAATGAAAGTGGAATATGTAAATCGTCCGCAAAAACTGTCGACTTATCAGCTTTTCCGTCACCGTCGGTATCTTCTAAGATGACGAGTTTGTCATTCGGTTCATTGCCTGGGTATACGTGTGGATAGGTTTTGGAACAGCTAACCCAGAGTCGACCTTGGGAGTCCCAACGCATTTGAATGGGAGCGGCGATATCGGGGAATTCTTCTTCACCGGCGAATAGGTTTACATCAAAACGTGGGTCGACAATGAAGGATTTTAATTCATCTTCAGCCGACATCCAACGATTTGCGCCGCGACTTTGTGTTGTGTCCGGCAGCGGTGGAAGGTTCGAATTGTCAATGATTTTTGCTACATTTTTGCCTTGTGTTAAATCCCAAATGCGTTGGTTACGGTTGGCGACGAGTAAATCAAAATTGCGCATGGCGGGCAGGAAGTCAAGATAGCCGTATGTCTTGCTGCGACCGCCAGTGTAATAGAAAGTGTTTAATGGTCTGAACCGCCTGAAGAACTGTTTGTTCTTGTCAACAACGGTTAGTCGCACAGCTTCGTTGAGTTTGGGCAGCGGCATTTCACATAGCGATTCGAACATGAGCTGCCCGACAAGTTTATAACCAACAGCGTTGAGGTGACAGCCATTGATGGTCAAGTCGGTCGTGGTATTACCCATGGCCTTTTCTGTTGGTGTGAAAAGGTCCACAAAGCCAACGTTTAGTTCAACGGCGATTTTTTGGATCGCTTGGCTATATTTCCGCAACTGATCGTTGTTGAGAGTAGCTGCCAAAACGTGGGCTGTGTTTTCATTGGCTGTTGGGCTGAGTAAGACAATTTGCGGCCCAGAAGTCCCATTGAATTGTCTCGTTTGCAGGTCGCTGATGTAGGCTTTTAGAGACTCTTTGAATTTCACTAAACCAGCGTTTCCTTGAAATGATTCGTTGAATCCAAAGGACGCAATAATCACGTCCGCTTTTTCGTGAGTCAAATGCTGTATCGTGTCAGCGAAGTTATCTGGTCGAGGCTGTAGGTCAGCGGTATCAGCGGACCAGGCGAGGTTACTAATGGTTAACTGCTGCTCTGGGTGTGCTTGTTGGACGTATGATTCGAAATAACCAAAATGCTGTGATCGGTCTAGTAAGTTGTTTCCGATCAGCGAGATGTGTGTTGCTTTGTTTAGCGTCAGTGGGAGTTTGGTTGTCGTGGTCGTCTTTTGGGGAGCGCGTGGAGCGGATTGACGATAGATGCCATACTGGCGATAGTTGGTGTCAGCTGGTTGTGTGGGTTCTTGGAGCGCTTTCAGGGTCACTGGACTAAGCGTAGCGACCGTGTCCGTTTTCGGTACGTCTGTAGTGGTTAGATTACCTCCGAAAAGAGATTTGTGGTTCATCGCAATTACCATGACAGTAATGACAAACATGGCGACGGTAATTGCGAATAAACGTGATCGGTTGTGCACGCTGAAAGTCCTTTAAAAGAGCTTGGTCAGAAAAGATCACCCGCTCGGTTATTTGAGGAGTGATCAGTAAGTGTTATGATAGCGTTTGCTATCCGGCAAATAAATCACCTACCTATCGATTTATCGCTCGCGAGAAACCACTAGTTTCCGAAAGACCCATGTATGTTTACGTTGCAAAATTTACGAAGTAAGAGTGAAGTTGGGCGACGATTCACAGCTGCCTGTTGGTTTATCGGTATTGTCCTATCGACTATTGCGTTGCTGTCACAAGACTGTCGTGCCGAAGCTAAGAAACCTGTGAATATAATTTTCTTAATGACGGACGACCAAGCTAGCTATTCTCTAGGTTGTTACGGCAATCCCGATGTGAAGACGCCTAACATTGATCAGTTGGCTCGACAGGGAATGATGTTTGATCGGCATTACACCACAACAGCCATTTGCATGGGCTCGCGCGCGACTGTCATGACCGGTTTGTATGAGTACCGACATGGTTGTAATTTTGATCGCGGCCCGCTAGCCGAAGAATTTTGGCAGCAATCCTATCCAAATTTATTACGGCGAGCTGGATACGTGACCGCTTTTGCAGGCAAGTTTGGTTTTGAAGTGGAAATGGAAGGTGAGTCGAAAACGGTTTTACCCAGCTATGATTTTGATGTTTGGGGTGGTGGTCCAGGGCAGACAGATTTTAAGACAGCGAAAAATCCAAGCATGACGAAATATGCCAAGGCGTATCCTCACGCGAGCAGAGCCTATGGTGCATTTGGAGCGGATTTCATTAAGGCCGCGGCCGCTGGAGATAAACCATTTTGTTTGTCCGTCAGTTTTAAGGCTCCGCATCGACCAGTTCAGCCTGACCCTATGTTTGACGGTGTATACCAAGGGGCAACATTTTTGAAACCTGCGAATTATGGCCGCGAGTTTGGACAGCATTTTTCCAGGCAAAGTCGCCAAGGTCGACAATATGAACGGTTTGATAGTTGGGGTTACCGCGACCAATATGACGAAGTCATGGCGAAGTATCACCAGTTGGTACACGGTGTTGATGTTGCGGTGGGGATGATCATGGATGCAGTGCAACGTGCTGCCGTGGCAGATAATACGGTCATAATTTTTACTTCGGACAACGGTTACTTTTGTGGTTCGCATGGTTACGGTTCTAAAGTGTTGCCCTATGAAGAGGGGTCGCGCGTACCACTGATCATCGTGGATCCGCGGCACGCCAATTCGGGCAGGAATATTCGTTGTCAAGAAATAACAGGGAGCACCGACTTTGCGCCGACAATTTTGGATTTAGCTGGAGTACGGATCCCGCGGAATATTGACGGCCGTAGCTTGCTACCTTTATATGACCAACCCCAAAAGCCAATTCACGAGTCGCTACAGCTCATCAATGTCTGGGGGCCAGCAGCGTGTCATAGTTTTGCCGTTGTAACGAAACAACATAAATATATTTATTGGCCTTGGGAAGAAGATGATTTTAAACCAACTGAGGAGATGTACGATATTCCAAACGACCCATTGGAATTAGTAAATATTGCTGAATCACCGCTGAGAGAGGCAAAAATCCCAGCCCTGAATCAAATGCGGGAAATTTATGCAGCAGCAGTCGGCGACTGGAAAACAAAGGCATTTCACAAACATGGGTACTCGGAATATGGACCAATTTTTGACCGCGATATTCCATGGAAGTGAAAAATGGGTCAATTTTAGAATAAATTTCAATTAAGTCGCCACGACGGTGATTCCGAAACATATAATGGAGAATTAGTCGACTTCAGGAGCACACGGTTGTAATTATCTGGCCTAACATGAAGCTAATGCAACGAATAAAATCTATAACTCGCCTCTCCTCGCTTTTGATGCTCGCATTCATTAGCCTTTCTGGGTGTAGTCGCTTGGGCGAACCAATTGCTCAGATGTTGCCTGCAAACGAGGATCCTCTCATTATTACTTCGGCTGTTTCTCAGACATCGAATTCAGACGCGGCAGTTGTTGTATCAAATCAATCATCACCATCCGTCGTAGGTACTGCTGCTGCATTGAAACCTGAGGGGTTCATCCAAGTGGATATTGATAGCGAATATGGTGCAATGATGGTTGTCGATGATCTAGAGGAAGAGATGGATTCTTTAGATATGGCCGAGTATGTTGCTGAGATCGATAAACTCAATAGCATGGCAGCAGAAGAAGAGGTATACGGTGGTGATCGGGGAATAACACCACTCGTTTTTGGCGAGGACTTCGAAATGATGATTCGGGATATGCCCAAGGAGGATCCTGTCATTGCCGAGCGAGTTGAGCTTAAACGAAGTCCAGCTATTATAGAAGAATACATGGCGTATTACGGGTATCGTGGTGAAACGATGCAGCGACAAGAAAGTCGCACACCATCTCAGCGGTCGCGTAAGGCTGCGCAGCAGAAGACTTACCCAAACATTCGCGACTACTTAAAGAATCGCTCAAATTAGTCGCGCCGCATAACTTCTTTACACATCCGATGGCCATGTGCTGGGCGTTAGTGTTTGGTGCCAAGCAAGCGGATTTGATCAAAATCGCCGGTGTCGTCAAAACTGCCGATTCCAATTTGGCCAAAGACAAAGGTCTTATCTTTAGTAGTCATGATCGGTTTTTTCATATCATCAAAGAACACCTTGATTGTACCAAGCCTAATGTCTCGTTTAATTCGGACGTGATGCCAATCTTTGCTCCAGTCGGTACCGTCGGTGCGTTTGGTGGCAATACTTACGCGAGGTTTACCATTCACAAGAAATATTGAGTTAGCGTGGTCGTCTGCTTCGCGGCCTAGGTGGACATAATAAAAATGTGAGGGGTCCTGATAGCCAAAGAACAGACATAGATCTTGATGACCATAGACTTCTTGTGTTGAACGCATTTGTACATCGAGTTGAAAACTAGCGACAGAAATCTCTTTGAGTAGGGCAAAGTTAACTGGTGAACGCACCGGTGGTTTGTATTGGCTGTCTTTAAACATCGAGTAAAAGGAACTACCGTTTTCCTTAACGACTTTCCAAGCCGTGTCATCCGTTGGTTGCCAGCGTGAGGCGTCGTTGTCAAAATCTTCTCTAAGGAGATTCACTGGGCTAATCGTCTTAACGATATCTTTGAATATTTTACCAACACGCCGATCTTCTGGTTGGTTCGCAGTATCTTTGCTATCATTGTTGTCAACTGCAATGAGGGCATTATTCATACAGCTGCCGAGCAATAAGTTTAGTAATGTAGCGCTGGCAAGCAGCCGTCGTGAGAAAAAGCTCATGATCTGTATTTTCCCAATAAATCTATCTATAAAGTCAAAAAGTGAATTACATGTACCGACACGTCTATTATCTATTATTTGTTGTTGGTTTGATAGGGTTTGGACACCGAACGCAGGGAGCTGAGTCGGTTGCGGCAGCGACTGTGTTGGACCGCCCAAACATTTTGATTGTCCTGACCGACGACCAAGGTTGGGGGGATTTAAGTCTCAACGGGAATAAGAACTTAGAGACGCCGCACATAGATGCGCTGGCAGCAACGGGGGCTCAGTTTGATCGGTTTTTCGTATGCCCAGTCTGCTCACCAACTCGTGCTGAGTTTTTGACAGGCCGCTACCATCCGCGTGGTGGAGTCTTCAGCACCAGCGCCGGCGGGGAACGACTTGATCTGGACGAAGTAACGATTGCCGATACCTTTAAAGCAGCAGGATACGTAACCGGAGCCTTCGGTAAGTGGCATAACGGAATGCAATATCCTTATCACCCCAATGGCCGTGGGTTTGAGGAATACTATGGATTCACGTCTGGCCACTGGGGTCATTACTTTGACCCGGTACTGGAACACAACGGTGCTTTGGTGCGCGGCAGTGGTTTTTGTGTTGATGACTTCACCAACAAAGCGATGGAATTCATCGAAGACAGTGTCAAACAGGACAAGCCGTTCTTTGCTTACCTGCCGTACAACACTCCGCATTCGCCAATGCAAGTGCCCGATCGTTTTTGGAAGAAGTTTGATGGTGCAGAACTTGGACTGAGAAATCGTGATCCCAAAAAGGAAAACGTCCAACACACTCGAGCAGCTCTCGCCATGTGCGAAAACGTCGATTGGAACGTTGGACGTTTGATGAAGAAACTTCGGAAGCTGGGAGTCGCTGATAACACGATTGTCGTCTTTTTCCATGACAACGGTCCCAACGGGAGTCGCTGGAATGATGAGATGCGAGGTCGAAAAGGCTCCACGGACGAAGGAGGCTGTCGCTCACCACTGTTCATCAGTTGGCCCGGAAAGATCAAGCCTGATACGTTTGTGACTCAAATTGCTTCCGTCACCGACCTCCTCCCTACGCTAACTAATATGGCTG
>Ga0209047_1001510_pt1 | contig 16954 bp, 14 predicted proteins | sample SaaInlV_165m_DNA_3_FD_184681 | JGI IMG/M metagenome (GOLD analysis project Ga0209047, IMG submission 184681) | Marine microbial communities from expanding oxygen minimum zones in the Saanich Inlet - Saanich Inlet SI037_S3LV_120m_DNA (SPAdes)... | ecosystem: Environmental > Aquatic > Marine >...
CTGTTCATTGCAGTATGTACAGATATCTTTGGTCTAATGGACCAAAAGAATGTCTTGAATTTTCAGATTATTCTTTTGACGAACATTTTGGTAAGCCTATTGGATCTTACCCTCCTAGAGAAGTAATCTTGGATTATATACGTGGTAGACTTGCTAAATCAGATTTTAAAAAACAAGTAAGATTTAGAACTTCTGTTCGTTGGGTAAGTTACAACAAAGATAGTAAACTATTCACAGTCTCAGTTGAAGATTTAGTCAAAAAAGAAACCTATAGTGAAGATTTTGATTATGTTGTGTGTGCATCAGGACATTTTAGCACTCCAAATGTACCTGAATTTGAAGGACTTTCCACTTTTGGTGGAAGAGTAATGCATGCACATGATTTTAGAGATGCTTTGGAATTTAAAAACAAAGATATTTTAATTGTGGGTACCAGTTACTCTTCAGAGGATATTGCATCTCAATGTTACAAATACGGATGTAATTCTATTACAATCAGTCACAGAACTGCACCAATGAATTATCATTGGCCAGATAGAATTACTCAAGCACCTTTGTTGGTAAAAGCTGATCCAGATAATACTGTTCACTTTAAAGATGGGTCTAAAAAAAAGGTAGATGCTATAATATTGTGCACAGGTTATTTGCATCATTTTCCTTTTCTTGAGGAAGAGCTTAAATTAAAAACAAGCAATTTATTATGGCCTCTTAATTTATATAAAGGAATATTTTGGGAATCTAACCCCAAAATGATGTACTTAGGTATGCAGGATCAATTTTATACTTTTAATATGTTTGATGCTCAAGCTTGGTATGCAAGAGATTATATTCTTGGAAAAATTTCATTACCTTCAAAAAAAGAAATGACAAAAAATAGTCTTGAATGGAAAAAAAGAGAAGACTCATTGAAAGATGATGAGCAAAAAATTTGGTTTCAAGGTGATTATACAAAAGAACTTATTGAGGCTACTGATTATCCAGATTTTGACATTGAAGGAGTTAATAAAACTTTCATGGAATGGGAGCATCATAAACATGAAGATATAATGACTTTTAGAAATAATAGTTATAAATCCTTAATTACTGGAAAAAAATCTCCTTTACATCATACGGTATGGCTAGATGAATTGGATGATTCCATGAAGGCTTACATAAAATGATTAGTAGTACTGTTAATAAAAAAATATGTTGTTTGTAAAAAATCTTAAATCTATTTCTGATCAAGAATGGCAAACAACAGAGAAGTATCCAGGTGTAAGATGGAAATTCTTGATTGATGCTGATTATACAGAAAGTTCTGGGCTTTCTCTTGGTTTTGCTGAAATCGCTCCAGGAGGAGATTTAACCCTCCATTATCATTCACCTGCAGAAATATATGTGGTCACAAATGGTACTGGTATATTAAATAAATCTGGTGAGCTAGAAGAAGTTAAGAAGGGTGATATAGTTTATATAGCTGGTAATGCAAAACATGCCTTAAAAAATAATGGAAAAGAAACCTTAGAATTTTATTGGATTTTTCCAACAGATCGTTTTTCTGAGGTTGAGTATTTATCCTAACTTATACCCAGGTGTTTTTTTCGTTGATCTACCCACGTTCGAATTAAATGATCAAACACTAGTCCTATAAAAGCAACACAAACACCAAGTGTTAATCCTATTCCGGCACCCTTTTTGTCAGATAAAGCTTTTAAAATATATTGTCCTAAATCTTCTGTACCAATAAATGCCCCAATAATTACCATAAATAAAGCAAATACAATTGTTTGATTTAAACCAAGCATCATGTGAGGAAATGCTAAAGGAAATTCTATTCTCATTAGTCTTTGTATTTTTGTTACACCAGACATTGAACCTGCGTCATGCAAAGCAGCTGGAACACTTCTTAAACCTTCAATAGTGTACCTTGTTGCAGGTATAGTTGCATAAACAACTACTGCAATTAACACCGATGTATCTGTTACTCCAAAAAGCATCATTACTGGAATTAAATATACAAATGAAGGGAATGTTTGAAAAATATCACAAACTGCCAACATAAAATTTGTAGCACGCTTGTTTTGAAAAGATAAAGTTCCAACAGTAAATCCAATTATACAAGATATAATAACTCCAAAAGTTGCCATGTACGTTGTGACCAAAGCTCTGTCCCACCATGGACTTAATGCTATAAACAAAGTTAGCGCACCAACTACCATTGCTGAACGAATTCCACCAATTATATAACCAGCTCCAACAACCAATACTAAAGTGGCAACAGCTGGCATTCTTAAATATAAAGCTCTCATTGGTTGAAGAACTTCTGTAATTAGCCATGTGTTAAATATTTTTAAAGTTTGAAAGAAAGTATCCCAAATCCAATCAACACCTTTATTCCAAAAATCTGCTGTGGATATTCCTTTGTTATGTGGAATTTCATATAAATAATTAAAACCTTCCTTAAAGAAAAAAGAACCGACAAAAGCAAGTATAATTCCAATTAATACTGCGACACCAAAAAATATACTATTTTTATGTTGCTCAAAAAAAGTTAGATTACCAAAATAATCAATTTGTTTATTTGCCCAAGCTAAAGATAATTTATCCAACAATATTGCAATCAAACTGATACACAAACCTGCCTCAAGTGCTAATCCAATATTTAATTGGTTTAGTGCTAGTAACAAATTAAAACCTAATCCTTTTGCACCTATAAAAGCTGAAATAACAGCCATAGAGAAACACACCATAATCACTTGGTTTACTCCAATTAAAATATCTCTTCTTGCTGTTGGAATTAATACTTTGAACATGAGTTGAGAATTAGTGCATCCACTCATTCTTCCAGCTTCGATAACTTCAGGAGATATTCCTCTAAGACCTAGTAAAGTTAATAATATCATTGGTGGAACTGCTACAACCATCGTTATGATGACCGCTGCATGATCACCAACACCAAATAAAACAATTGCAGGAACCAACACAGCATATTGAGGCATAGTTTGCATAACTAAAAGTATTGGATACAAAGCTTTTTCAACTCGTTTACTTTTAAATGCCGCAATACCTAAGCCCAAACCAAAAACAAAAGAAAGTGGTGCCGCAACCAATATAAAAGAGAGAGTTTGCATCGATGGTTTCCATTGACCAAATATAGAAATATAAATCATGACTATACCAGCAAATATAGCTAGGCCTTTACCACTCAAGTTATATCCAAGTATTACAGCACCCGCTGCAACAATTGTCCAAGGTAACCCTGGTAATTTTGCCCATGGATTTGCTCCTATCCAATCCCAACTAGTAAATGCAACAACTGTTTGAACACCTCCTAATATAACTTCTCTGATTAACTCAATAAGAAATGTCATAAACGCTGTTATGTTTCTTGTTAATTGAAGAACTAAAGGTCTAGTTTTGTATGATTGAGTATTTTCATTCCAAAACTCCATTGGCATCCATTCGTTCATTAAAAAAAATAAAGAGTCATTTATCCAAATAGGCAACCATCCAAGCAGAGGTGGTAGTCTCCAAAAAACATCAAATGCATAATATCTTACTTCTGCACCAAACAGTGTGTAAGTACTTTGATTTGGATCTTTAATAAATTCGGCTTGACCTCTTATAAACTTATAGGTTTCAGGGACATCAATTGCAAAGCATAAAGAAAAAAATACAATCAATAAAAATAGCCATTGAAATAACTTTGGATATTTTTTTAATATTTCCATATTTTAATCATTATTTTTTTTTCCACCAAAAACAGTATTAATTATTTTTGAAGGGTGAACGGTTCCAACGATTTTATTATTTTCATCAATTACTCCTACAGATTTTTCTTGAGTCAGAATCTTTTCGGCTACATTTTCAATTATTTCATTTTTAAAAACTTTTAAATCACTTAAATTTTCATTATTCACTATATCCATAATGTCTTCTATTTTTAATACTTTTTCCCTAGGAACTTCTTCGGTAAATTTTCTGACATACTCTGTTGCTGGATTTAATACAATATTAGCCGGTGTATCAAGCTGTTCAATTATTCCATCTTTCATAATTGCGATTCGATCAGCAAGTTTTAATGCTTCGTCAAAATCATGCGTAATAAACATAATTGTTTTCTGTAATTTTTCTTGAAGTCTTAAAAACTCATCTTGCATTTCTTTTCTAATTAATGGGTCTAGAGCAGAAAAAGGTTCATCTAAAAACCAAATATCAGGTTCTACAGCTAATGAGCGAGCAATCCCTACCCTTTGTTGTTGTCCTCCAGAAAGTTCTCTTGGAAAATAATTTTCCCTTCCATCAAGACCAACAAGTTTAACCATATCCATAGCCTTGTTAATGCTTTCCTGATCTTCAACTCCTTTGATTTGAAGTGGAAAAGCAATATTTTCTAAAACTGTTTTATGTGGAAGTAGTGCAAAACTTTGAAATACCATTCCCATTTTATTTCTTCTTAGATCAATTAGCTCTTTATTATTTAATGAAAGCAAGTCTTGGCCCTCTATAAAAATTTTTCCACCAGTTGCATCTGTTAATCTTGAAATACATCTTAATAAGGTTGATTTTCCAGAGCCTGATAAACCCATCACAACCAACATTTCTCCTTTTGAAACTTCAAAGGAGGCATTATTCACTCCTACTATGCATCCATTTTCTTGAAATGTTTTTGCGTCTACGTTTCCATTAGCCTCTTCGAGCATTTTTTTTGCGTTTGCTCCAAAAATTTTGTAAACTGAATCACACTTAATTACAGCATTAGTCATAATATTTTAATAAGTTATACGAAATAAATATAAAATACACTTTTTATATTATTCCAAATTATTGTTTTCTCCCTTTAAAAATTTTTAATAAAATAAACTCTTGTATCAATTCCTGTGCTTAAAAAATTTAAAACTTCTCCACTAACAGTAACTATTTCTTTTTCTCCACCATTAATACTTCCACTTAAAACAAAACCAGCAATGCATTTATTGTTTTCTTTATCCCAATTAACAAATGTTTCAGCAATTTGATTGCCATTAGTAGTGTATATTTGTTTAGCTTTAAAATTTATCAAATTAGCACCCATAACTGCACGTTGTGGGATAATTTTTGTTATTTTACATACTGTTTCATATTGCTCTTCAGACAACTTGTAATGATCGCTTCCATCATAAAAAGTTAAAATACCTGATGGCAGTGTAGAGATTATTTTACTTAGCTTATTAGCTTCTGCAATTCTTGCTTCTTCCTTTTTCATTTTTTCTACAAGCTCATCACCCTGGCCAAAAAAGACATTTAAAATAGAAAAAGATAAAATTACAATAAATGTTAAAGAAACAAGACCACCAAATTGTTGAATAGGTTCGGGTAGTAATTCTTTTAATTTATTCACATATTTATCAATCATGATTATTCTTGTATTTTACCGTTTTTCCAAATTCCTATTTTTATTTTCCCGTCAGACCAAATAAACTTTCCTTCTCCATTCATAAAGCCGTTAGCCCACTCCCCTTCATAGACAGAGCCATCTGGAAAAGTTAAAATTCCTTGTCCACTCCACTCACTATTTTTAAACTCCCCTTTGTATATGTATCCATTAGGCCAAGTCTCAATTCCTTGCCCATGTTTTTGAGTACCAACCCAATTTCCTTCATAGGTAGTTTTGTCTGTATAAGTCCATTTACCAAATCCATTTTCACAGTCTCCTTCACAACCTGTCTTTCGAGCTGACACCGAAGTTACAATTAAAAAACTTAAACTTATATAAAAAATATATTTTTTCATTTTTTTCATTTTAGCTACAATTATAAAAAGAAATATCTTTTTCAAAATTATCACTTTTTAAATCTTTTGTAATTTCATGAACTAATTCACCGGATTTTCTATTAATTATACCAGACTCTGAATAATTCTTATCTTTATCAAAAGCTTTAAACAAAACTATATCTTTGTTTACAACTTTTACATCAAATTTTACATTTTGTGAGAGAAACATTGACAATCCATTGATCAAAAGTTTTTCTGGCTGTTGTGCGTCAATTTCAAACTGATTTAAATTTTTTTTATCTAAATCTTTTGCTAGAAAAGTTTTGTAGTTATATTTTGAATTCTTAAGTATTTTTTTTTCTAATTCACATACAAGACCAATTTTAACATTTTCTTGTATGTCTATATTTTGTGCAAAAGATAAATTAAAAGATAATAAGCTAAGAGAAATGTATAAAATATACTTTGTCATTTATCTAATAAAATTTTTTGGTTTGAATCTTCACCAGGTAATTTACTTAAAAAAAATCCCCCTCAACTTTGTTGAGGGAGACTTTAATTTATTGTTTTTTACGCTTACTTAGTAAAAGGTTCCCAAACACTCTTATTGTCTGCTAACCATTTTTTTGCAGCATCTTCGTGAGTCATTTTATCTTCGTCCACTAAAGCAGCCATTGCTCCAATATGACTTGTTGAAAATGACATCTTTTTGAATACTGCCGCTGCACCTGGATGAGTTGTTGGAAAGTCTGCATTTACAGCTTTTTTCAAATAACCATCTGGAGATCCACATTTTCCATCACCACCATCTTCTGGTCTACAACCAGCAGAATATGGAGGAAAATCAATAAATGTGAAACCTTTTCCATCCGTAAAGTTTGGAGTCCAGTTGAATATTATAGTTCCTCTTCCTTCTTTCTCAGCAGCTTTAAGCTCTGCCCAAAGTGCGTCTGCACTTCCAGCAAATTTTACTGTCCAAAGATCTCCTAACCCTAGAGCATCAACCCTCTGAGGTATTAAATCTCCGTGCCAAGTTTGTGGACCTTCTAACATTCTTCCTTTTCCACCTGAGTCAGGTGTTGTAAAGTTTGCAGCACAATCTGGGTTTTTTAATGCCGTCCAATCTGGAAGACCTGGACATAATCCTTTGTCAGTAACCCAGTTAGGATATCCCATATCTTCAAGAGTTCTTGCTTCGTGATCTCCCCAATCAACTATACCACCTTTTTCAAGTGCTGTAGTGAAGGATTTACCAAAAGCTGATTCCCAAACTTCGTGTGCTAGAGTCACATCACCTATACGAATTGATTCATATACGGCTTGTGAGTCAGTGTTTACATAATTTACATTATTTCCCATACTTTCAAAAATTCCACCAATAACATGTGCCATTACAATTTGGCTTGACCAGTTATGTGTAGCAATAATTATAGGTTGAGCACTATCACCAGCTTTTTTGGCAGTTTTATCTCCCCCTTGCTGGAAAAAAAATGCAGCAATAATAAATACTACTACTGCACCGATAATTAACGGTTTATTATTTTTTTTCATATATTTTCCCCTTAATATTAAGTTTAATAAAGTATGATCTCACTTATTAAATTTATAGTCAATGGTGTTAACTTATATAAATTATATATAATTTATATTAACACATTGTTTTACTTATTGAATTAGTGTTGCTAAAATTAAACAATTATAAGTTTTGATGTTAACAAGTTTAAATATTAAAAACCCTGGATTAAGAATTTTACCACCTGGAGTTGAACGATATTTTGTTAAAGGTGGTGGTCTTTCTGTAATAGAAGTTTTACCAGAAGATAAAATCGAAATTATTAATGAAGAAGGAAAACAAATTTGTGAAATAATTGTTTTTAATTCAAAAGGTAAGGTTGATTTATCAATTTTAAATTTAAAAGAAAATTCAAATGCAGATTTTTCAAAAAGAGTCATAGATACTGATGAAAAAATTTCAAAAATATTTAAGAAAAAAAATTTAGAACTTAACAAAGCTAAGTCTTCATTTATTTTTAATGAAGATTGTTTGATGGGTGAAAAAATAACCTTAACTTCAAAAGATAAGTGTTTAGTTTTAATAGCTGCTCCAGGTGATCCTCTAAATGTTCATGAACAAAACCCTCCTACTGATTTAACAATCTTTTTACATAAAGCAAAATTTTCTGAATCAGACGAACAATTTGTATTACCAGATCCATTAAGCGACCCAATAACTGAACAGCTTGTAAAAAGAAGAACTGCAGAAACTTATGAAGTAAAAGCTGGAGAATATATTCAAATAATTGATCCAGGTGGAAGACAATGTTCAGATTTTTTAGCTTTTGATACTCATAAGCTAAATGATGGCATAGAAAGTATTATTGATGATAAAGCAACAAGAACCTTTATGGGTAGCGCTTACCCTGGACCAGGTTTGTTTTCAAAATTCTATGATGGAAATCATGAAGCAATGGTTGAAGTGGTTAGGGATACTGTTGGAAGACATGATACGTTTAATCTAGCTTGCACTTCAAAATACTACGAAGATTTAGGTTATATGGGGCATATAAATTGCACTGATAACTTTAATAAAGGATTAGAAAAATATGATATCAATTCAAGAAAAAGCTGGTCAGCTATAAACCTTTTTTTTAACACAGCAATTGATGCAAATAATGTTGCAACATTTGATGAGCCTTGGTCAAGACCTGGAGATTATGTGTTATTTAGAGCTTTAAAAGACTTAACCTGTGTATCTTCTGCTTGTCCTTGCGATGTTGATGCCGCAAATGGTTGGAACCCTACTGATATATTTGTTAGAACTTATGGTAAGGATAAAAAATATTCAAAAGCAATTGCATTTAGAATGAAAACAGACTCTGAACCAAAACTAACTCAGGAAACAGGTTTTCACAAAAAAACATCTGAACTGACAAGAAACTTTGTTGAGTATAAAGGTTTTTGGTTAGCTAATAATTTTACTAATTCAGGAACAATAAAAGAATACAACGCTTGTAGAGAAAGTGCGATTGCAACTGATCTATCTCCACTTAGAAAATTTGAAATCCTAGGACCTGATGCTGAAAATTTAATGCAGTATACTTTAACTAGAAATGTGAAAAAATTATCAGTGGGTCAAGTTGTCTACACTGCGATGTGTTATGAAAATGGATGTATGTTGGATGACGGTACTTTATTTAAATTTGGTCAAGACAATTTTAGATGGATTGGTGGAGACGAATACAGTGGTGAGTGGTTAAAAGAACAAGCTAAAAAGAAAAACTATAAAGTATGGATTAAATCTGCAACAGACCATATTCATAATATTGCCGTACAAGGTCCAAATAGTAGAAAAATTTTAGAAAAATTTGTTTGGACAGCACCAATACAGCCATCCATTACTGAACTTGAATGGTTTAGATTCAATATAGCAAGAATAGATCATGAAACAGGAACACCAATTGTAATATCAAGAACAGGTTATACAGGTGAGCTTGGTTATGAAATTTGGTGTCATCCAAAAGATGCTAGTGAAGTTTGGGATAAAGTTTGGGAAGCTGGAAAAGAGTTTAACATCACACCTTTAGGTTTAGAGGCTTTAGATATGGTTCGTATTGAAGCGGGACTGATTTTTTATGGATATGAATTTGATGATCAAACAGATCCTTTTGAAGCTGGAATTGGTTTTACAGTTCCTCTAAAAACCAAAGAAGACGATTTCATTGGTAAAGAGGAATTAATTAAAAGAAAAGCTAATCCACAAAAAAAATTAATAGGCTTAGAATTAATTGGACATGAGCCAGCTGTTCATGGTGATTGTGTTCATGTGGGTCGTGCACAAATTGGTGTAATAACAAGTGGAATGCTTTCTCCTAAACTTGGAAAAAATATTGCACTTTGCAGAATTGATGTAAAGTATTCTGAGGTTGGTACAGAGGTTGAAATAGGTAAATTAGATGGTCAACAAAAAAGAATTGGTGCAAAAGTTATACCTTTTCCTTTTTATGATCCAACAAAATCTAAAGTTAGAGCTTAAATGAAAGGAACAAAAGACTTATTGGAATTTTGGGAGGATCAAGTGAGACACTCTCATAGTTCTAGTAATTATTTTTTTCGAAAATCACCATCACATTATCACATGATGCTACTGGTTATGAATTCTTATAAACAAGGTGAAAAACTATCAGTTGAAGAACTTAAAACAAAACTATTCAAAACTTCTAGACCTAAATCTGCATTAATAATTAATGAAGCATGTGAAAATAATTTTTTCTATTTAGAAAAAACATCAACAGATCAAAGAAAAAAAAACATTAAGCCAACTGATGCATTCGTAAAAGAATTTGATGAATACATACAAAAGTTAAAAAATTTAGAACTTTGAATATTTGGTTTTTTTCTAAAGATATAAGGTTAATTTGTTTAATTATTTAACACTTTTTTTACTGTTTCACCCATAACAGATGGATTTTTAGAAATAGTTACGCCACATTCTTTTAAAAGTTCTACCTTTTCAATTGCACTCTCTCCATAAGCTGAAACTATTGCACCAGCATGCCCCATTACTCTTCCTTTTGGTGCAGTTAAGCCTGCTATATAACCAATTATTGGTTTTTTCATATTTTCTTTTGCAAACTCACCTGCCGCAACTTCTTGTGGCCCACCTATTTCACCTATCATTAAGATTGCGTCAGTTTCATTATCAGTTTCAAATTTTTCGATAATATCTCTAAAAGAACTTCCATTAATTGGATCTCCGCCAATACCTACGCTGGTGGAGACACCTATATTTAAGTTTTTTAACTGTTGTGCTGCTTCATATCCTAAAGTTCCAGATCTACTAATAATACCAACTCTACCTTCCTTGTAAATGTGACCTGGCATAATTCCCAACATAGATTTACCTGGACTAATTATTCCTGCACAATTAGGTCCAACTAAAGTCATTTTTTCTGTTCTAGAATATCTTCGCATATATCTTTTAATTCTAATCATGTCATGTGAGGGAATTCCGTCTACAATAGCTACACAAGTTTTAATACCTGCATCAGCGGCTTCCATTGCAGAGTCGGCAGCAAAAGCTGGTGGAACAAATAATATTGATGCTGTCGCTCCTGTATGTTTAACGGCATCTTTCACAGTGTTAAACACTGGTCTATCTAAATGCTTTTGACCACCTTTTCCGGGAGTAACACCACCAACAAGATTAGATCCGTACTTTATCATTTCTTCAGCATGAAAAGTTCCCATTTTTCCAGTGAACCCTTGAATTAAAATTTTCGTGTCTTTGTCAATAAATACTGCCATCTGATTATTTTAATGCTGCTACCGCTTTATTTGCAGCATCCTCCAGTGTATCTGCTTCAATATAATCTAACTTACTATCTTGAAGAATTTTATTTCCTTTTTCAACATTCGTTCCAGCTAACCTTATTACTAATGGAACTTTAATTTCAATCTTTTCTAATGCCTGCACTATTCCTTCTGCAACCCAATCGCACCTATTTATTCCTGCGAAAATATTTACTAAAATTACTTTAACTTTTTTATCCATTGTAATTAACTTAAAAGCTTTGACTATTTTTTCAGGGGTAGCTCCTCCACCAACATCAAGAAAATTAGCTGGTTCACCTCCTGCTAATTTTATCATATCCATAGATGCCATAGCTAGACCCGCACCGTTTATAATGTTTCCAATATTTCCATCTAAACTCACATAATTTAAACCTCTATCCGATGCGTAAACTTCTTTTTCATCTTCTTGAGTCTTGTCCCTTAATTCAGAAACTTTATCTCTTCTAAACATTGCGTTATTATCAAAACTCATTTTGCAATCTAAAGCTAAAATTTGTTTTTGTTTTGAAATCACCAATGGATTTACTTCAACCATTGTTGCGTCTAGTTCACTGAATGCTTTTGCGCAACCAACAATAGTTTCTGATGCTCTTCTAATTAATTCTGGTTCAATACCTAATCCAAATGCAAGCTCTCTTGCTTGAAAGTTCTGAATACCAACTGCAACTTCAATTTTTGATCTAATGATTGACTGAGGTTTATCTTTAGCAATTTCCTCAACACTCATTCCTCCTTCTGTTGAGGCTACAACCATTATACTTTCTGAGCTTCTATCAAAAACTAATCCTAGATATAATTCTTTCTCAATATCTGTTGCTTCTTCAATATAAATTCTATTAACTATTTTACCTTCAGGTCCTGTTTGATTTGTTACAAGTTTCTTACCTAGTAATTTGTCTGTTGCTTGAGCAACTTCCAGAGGAGAATTGCAAACAATTATTCCCCCTGCTTTTCCTCTGGCACCTGAATGAATTTGCGCTTTAACAACCCATTTTGATCCACCGATTTCTCTGGCCTTATTTTCGGCGGTCTCTGGACTATAAACAATACCACCTCTTGGTACTGTCACTCCAAAACTAGATAAAATTTCTTTTGCTTGATACTCGTGAATATCCATAGCTATTTTTTATTAATTAATTTATCAATATTAACAATATTCTCTGCCATTCTAGCTGATGCTGCATCAATCATTCTACCATCAAGTTGAGCGGCTCCTTTACCTTCCTTAGCTGCTTTTTCTAATTCTTCTAAAATTCTTTTTGCTTTATTGACTTCTGTCTCTGGGGGTGAGAAAACTTTATTAGCAAGTTCAATTTGCGATGGGTGTATTGCCCATTTACCTTCTATGCCGATTGCAGCTCCACGTTTTGCAGCAGCAATATAAGCTTCAGGATCGTTAAAATCTCCAAAAGGACCATCAATTGCTCTTAAACCATAAGCTCTACAAGTCATTACTAGTTCTGACAATCCATGATGCCATTGATCTCCAGGATAATCGGGATTTAATCCTCCAATCACAACAGTCCTAGCTCGTAAACTAGCTGCATAATCTGCAACACCAAAGTGCAAAGCCTCTAGTCTTTCACTGGATTTTGCTATTTCTTTAATGTTCGACATACCTAAAGCAGTTTCAATTAAACACTCTATTCCAATTTTATTTTTAAATTTTTTATTAGTCTCTATTTGTGTCAACATACAATCAACCATATAGACGTCACTACTTGTGCCTGCTTTTGGTACTAAAATAGTGTCAATATTTTCACCAGCTTGTTCAACAATTTCTACCAAATCACTATACATATAATGTGTATCAAGACTATTGATTCTTACTGAAATTGTTTTTCCATTTTCTCTCCAGTTCATTTCGTTTAGAGCTTTAATAATATTTGCTCTAGCCGATATCTTATCATTAGGAGAAACCGCATCCTCTAAATCTAAAAAAATATAATCTGCAGCTGAACTTAAAGCCTTTTCAAACATTTTTGGTGAAGAGCCTGGAACAGCAAGTTCGCTTCTTTGCAATCTAGATTTTGCCGGTTTGTAGTATTGGTGGCTCATAAACATAATTCTATGTTTATTTAAAATCTATTTAAATCATTTTTTTTATAACCATTTTAATTGTATGATTTATATATATATTTTTTAGTACTAAAAATAATACTTTCACTCCCTATTCATTTTGTTATTATTGTTATCAATTATGACAAAATTACCAAATAAAGCTAAAGTTGTTATTATAGGTGGTGGAATTCATGGTTTAAGCACAGCTTGGAAGCTATCAGAAACTTATAAAAATCCTGGCGATATTATAGTTTTAGAAAAAAATGATATTGCAGCTGGAGCAAGTGGAATTGCATGTGGTGTTGTAAGAAATAATTATTTTCAACCAGCTATGAGAGAATTAATGGCTCATTCAGTTTCTGTATGGGAAAGTGATCCTAAAGCTTTTAAATATAATGCTGTTGGATATCTGCAAATCTCACCAGAAGTAATGCACGAAGATGTTTCAACAATTTATGAACAACAAAAAGCTATTGGATACGAATCAGAATTTATTGAAGGTGAAAAAGATTGCACGAATTACATGAAGGGTATGTTTGATGATTGGCAAGCTCAAGGTATCACTTCAGTTCTTCATGAAAAAAAAGGTGGTTACGCATTTAATAAAGACTCTATAAAAGCTCTAGAGAATAAATCTACTTCAAATGGCGTACAAGTAATGAAGGGCGTAACGGTTAATGGATTTAAAAGAGGCAGCAATAGTAAAGCAGTTACTGGTGTTGAAACTGATAAAGGAACTATAGAGTGTGAACAAGTGGTTATAGGCGCAGGTCCATGGGCTAGAGATTTTTGGAATATGTTAGAGCTTCCTAAAACTGCAAACATCAAAGGAAAAGATGGTAAAATGCACGAAACTGATATGTGGACATATTGGATGCTTCAAGAAGGCGTAATTGGTGTTGAGCCAGACTTTTTGAAAATGAATAACGGAAAACAACCGCCAGTAATCCATGTGGACTCAACTGCACCATTATATTCGGATAAAACAAAAAAATTAATCACAGATAAAATTTGGGGAATTTATTACAAACCTGATATTGAAGGTTTGGGTGTTCAAGGTGGAACTTCTCCTTACATAGTTGATAAACATTTTGATAAAGTTAATGTTGATCCATACGGATTAGAGTCTCCTGAGTTCCAAACTACAGAAGCTTTTAATGATATGTGGTGTTCTGCTTTAGCTCATTGTCAAAAAAGATTTGAAGGAAAATCAGACTTGTACAGAAAAGGTCCGTCAGGTGGTCTAGGATGTATGACACCAGACTCATTTCCAATCTTTGATAGATTTTTAGAAAATGTTTATATGATTGCAGACGCTAATCACGGTTATAAAATGATTGGTGTTGGAGAACTTGTTGCAAAAGAAATTCTTGGAACTGAAAGTGATTTACTTAAACCTTTTAGATTCAACCGTTACGAGAAAGGTGAGCTTCACCCAACTTCTAACAGTCCGTTTCCTTGGAGTTAATTTTAAATTACTACTTATAAAAATTATATATAATTATTATAATCAAGACTCCTAGACACTATAATATTTTTCAGTTAACGTTCGGTATAAAAATTTTATTGGAGGGTAGCAAAATGACAGATCTAGATAAACACGTTAACCAACCTGGCAGAGCAAAACTAGTTAAACAAGTTAGATCTAAAATAGATGAACTTGGTATTGAGTACATTTTTTTTCAATTCATATCTGTCACAGGCAGAGTTGTTGGAAAAGGAATTCCTACAGATCATTGGGAAAGAACATGTGAAAAAGGTTTTCAATTAGTTTATGGAGCAACAGCTAACTTATTTACAGATCGTCATGGTAATTATATTGGTTACGGTCCTGAAGCAAAAGAGCTTGTAGGTATCCCTGATCCAGAAACATTTTGCCAACTTCCTTGGGATAAAAAAGTAGCAAGAGTGTTTGTTACATGTTTTAGAAACAGAGAAGAAAGAGAAAATCCAGGTGCTCATTTAACTTCGGATTGTAGAGGAAATTTAAGAATTCATGCTGAAGAATTTAAGAAAAAACATGGATATCAATTAAGAGTTGGGACTGAGCCAGAAATGATGTGGCTAACAAAAAATGAAGATGGCACCCCAACTGGTAAAGGTTTTTCAAAACCTTATTGTTATCATATAGATCAATTTGAATCTTTAAGACCAGTTTTCATGAAAGTTTTTGAATATGCCAGAGCAATGGGATTTGACATGATTCAAGGTGATCATGAGGATGCACCTGGTCAATTAGAATTAAACTGGATGTATGATGATGTTTTAAGAAATGCAGACAGACTTTCAACTTACAGACAAATTTGTGCTCAAGTTGCAAGAGAATTTAATCTGATTGCTTGCTTTATGACAAAACCTTTTATGGGAGTGTCTGCAAGTGGTTGTCATACAAACATGTCTTTATGGACAGGTGGAAAAGATGTGGTTAATAAATTGTCTCACAAGTCTTTACCAGCTATGGACCATGTATTCACATATGTAGAAGGTGGAAAAAATACATTTATGCCTGATACTAAAGATGTGCAATTGCCTGGAAAAGTTGGGTTAAAAGCTATTGGTGGTGTAATGAAACACTTGGGTGCTTTAACAGCAATTGGATCTTCAACAGTAAACTCATACAGAAGATTATGGGATACAGGTTTTTGGGCACCAGTTTATGCAGACTGGGGATATCAAAATAGAACGTGCGGATTAAGAGTATCAGCGCCAGGTAGATTTGAATATCGTTCAGTTGACTCAATGCATAATCCTTATTTGATGGGTTCTGGATTATTAAAATGTTTTGAGGATGGACTAACAAATAATATTGATCCAGGGAAACCAGAGTCTCGAAGTATGTACGAAGCTCAAGCAGCTGGAAAAGAAGTTAAAAAATTACCTTTAAGTCTTGGTCAAGCACTTGATTGTTTAGCTGAGGATGAAGTTATTAAATCAGCTATGCCAGATGAAATGTATACAGTATTTCATTGGTATAAAAATGATGAATGGGAGAGATTTTTAGGTGCAACAACTCAATGGGATCTGGACACTTATCTTGATTGTCTACCGTAGGTCTTAAAAATATAAATAAAAGGGGTAAAATATATGTGTGGGATAGCTGGATTGATACATAGAGGCAAATCATCAAATGTAGGAAGCGAATTACAAGGAATGCTTCAAGCATTAAAACATAGAGGTGAAGACTCAACAGGTTATGCTTTATATGGTGATACAGATGGTAAAAATTTTATCATGCGTTTCAAAGTTGGAGAAAACGTTGGAGAAGGAAGTTCATCAATTATGGAAGATGTTTCAGTTTATGATGAAAGAAAAAAAATTGTAGATGAACATCTTTCAAGCATGGGTGCAAAAATAGTTAAAGAAGAAAGAGTGCTACCCTACTCTCTAAGATATGAAATTGAATATGATACAAAAGATCTATTAGAATTTTCTCAAAAAATAGAAAGTATTTCAGGTGTAGAAATTCTTTCTATGGGTAAATCTTTAGAAGTAATTAAAGATCTAGGAAATGCTAAAGCAGTTTGTGATAGATATTCGTTAGACAAAGTTGTTGGAACTCATGCAATTGGCCATGCTAGAATGGCAACAGAGTCTGGTGTTGATATTAAATCAGCTCACCCGTTCTGGGGCTATCCTTTTAGTGATGTTTCGGTAGTTCATAATGGACAGCTTACAAATTATTGGAACAACAGAAGAGCATTAGAAAATAAAGGCATGAGATTTATGTCTGAATGCGACTCTGAATTAATTGCGGTTTATATTGCTCAAAAAATGAGAGAAGGAGCAAGTCTTGAAGAAGGAATGAGAG
>Ga0209047_1001519_pt1 | contig 16915 bp, 10 predicted proteins | sample SaaInlV_165m_DNA_3_FD_184681 | JGI IMG/M metagenome (GOLD analysis project Ga0209047, IMG submission 184681) | Marine microbial communities from expanding oxygen minimum zones in the Saanich Inlet - Saanich Inlet SI037_S3LV_120m_DNA (SPAdes)... | ecosystem: Environmental > Aquatic > Marine >...
TTGAATCAGCACAAAAACGGGGTGGCTTTAGTCACCCCGTTCAGCTTATAGCTGTTACTAAAACGCACCCCTTTTCTCTGATTCAAGAATGCTATGACGCAGGCATAACAGCCATAGGCGAGAACCGCATTCAGGAAGCCACCAAAAAATTTGCATCATTTGATCCAATGCCGGATCTGTCCAGGCGCTTCATTGGTCATCTCCAATCCAATAAGGTAAATAAATGTCTAGATTTATTTGACACAATTGATTCGGTAGATTCGGTTAAACTCCTAAAAAGAATTTCGAATACCGCATTGCAACAAGAAAGAACAATTCGTGTTCTTTTGGAGATTAACACCAGTGGTGAAATACAAAAACACGGATTTCTACCAGACCAACTGAATGAAATTAGTGAATGTTTTGATCTACCAAATATTAGCATAGAAGGACTTATGACAGTGGGCCCCTTCACGGTAGACAAAGAAAAGATTAGAAATTCATTTATACAACTGCGGGCCCTGAGAACAAGAATCAACCAATCGGTCATTCAATCCAATATGCTGGAACTCTCCATGGGCATGAGCGGTGATTATGAAATAGCCGTGGAAGAGGGCTCTTCGATGATTCGCGTTGGTACAGCATTATTTGGCAAGAGAAACCCTTATAAAATATGAGCGAGAATAACTTTACAAATTAATATAAAAACAGTAATAACGGTTTATAAAAATAAATTATAATCCTCTCAGCGGATCTAGCCAAGGGATCACAAAATCTAACAAACGCCTATAACTCAAACTTACCTGCCATACGTCAACTCGTTGCCCCAGTTCTCCTTCAATCCCCGAAAAAGCACCTTTAATAAAAAAGGGCTTCTGGATATTTAAACTTACACCACCCACAGCCAAATTCCACAATCCGCCAAACCCAACCGTTACCACCGTTGCTCGAGAATTGGGTGCTTCAAATTCGTTCCAATAAGCTTTTGTTGTATGCCGCGTAATAATGTTGGCGCCCAAGGATCCGTTTATTGCGGGAATTTTCTTAGAAAATGCAGTGAGAGAAAGATCATATATATCAGACGCCTTAAATCCGTAATTATTTTCAGCCAGAGCCTTTTCAACATAAATCGTTCCACCCATGAAAACGGGGTTTGTCATTTTTTTCTTAAATAATTGAATTTCGGAACAGACCTTATAAACCCCCTCGCTTAAGGCAAAATGACGATGATCAGTTTTTTCATCACCACTCAGAAAAAACGGATCAGACGACAATGTGTTTTTAGATGGTAAAATAAATCCACCACCAAAAAATAAACGTCTCCCCGGTCCTTGACCATCGTTGAAAACAAGGTAACGAAGCATAAGCTTTGTATCGCCAAGATATCCCCCGATCGCATTGATATAATCATCATCTGTGCCCTCATCTCGGTGATGGATAGTTGTTGTGTCCCCATCCCAAGTCATGGTGCGATTTCCGATTGACTGACCAATGGTAAAATTCCAGTAATTGGAAAGGCCAATAGTTATAGCGGGTGATAGAACGACGGATGTCAAGGTCCCCTCGTGGTCGAAGCCTTCGCCCGCACCTGGAAGCGCCTCATGCCACCAATCAATGTATTGATTTGAATTATCAAGGCCAAACATGACCTGCCCAGCCCAAAGACCCACTCCTCTATCAGAATTGCCGACCGGCAACGATGGATTACTTCACAATGCTCACTGTCCACGCAGAGAGAGCACCAGCAAAAGGAATGTAATAATGATTTTCATGGGGAAATAAATTAAGGCTCTATTTTATCAAAACTAGATAAACAAAAGCACAAGAAACGTGACCTTTCAATAAAATGATGTAATTTAAAAACAGAAATATTTTTTATATTTATATTAAAAACAGTCTTTTTTCCAAGCCGATTATTATAGGCGCCTATGCAAGCATTTCTCCAGACTGGGCTAATTCTTTTGCAACATCTATACCAAGTTTAATATTATTAATAGCTAAGGCCCGATTTGTTTCCAGGCTTCTCCCGGATGTTTTATTTAAGATATCGCCAAGTAAAAAAGGTGTTAAATCTTTTCCTGTAATATTCTGTTTTGCCGCTGTTTTATAAGAAGCATTAATAATGGACTCAATTTCTTGGGCCGGGATTTCATCTTTTAGTGGAACAGGGTTTGCCACTAGAACAGAAGCGGATAATCCTGCGGAAACATTTTCTCTAAAGAGTGCAGCAACTCCACGAGAAGATGAAACCGGATAAACGCCAAAACATCCCGATGATTGTGAATAGAAAGCAGGAAATTCATTTGTTTTATATCCAATAACAGTAATACCAAGCGTTTCCATCATTTCTAATGTTTTAGGTAAGTCTAATATAGCTTTCGCACCGGCAGAAATAACAACCATGGGCGTGTTGGCCAGCGCAAATAGGTCTTGGGAAATATCAAAGGAATATTCTGCGCCGCGATGCACGCCGCCAATGCCACCAGTGGCAAAAACAGATATTCCTAACTGGTGGGCAATATGCATTGTTGAAGAAACCGTGGTTGCGCCATGCCACTTTTCGGCAATTGCGATACCCAACTCTCTACGGGACGTTTTTCTTACACCATCATCTTCGGCAATAAATATCAGTAGATCTTTTTCCAACCCCACGTGAATCTCTCCATTAATAATAGCAATCATTGCCGGGGTAACCCCCCGGTCTCTACATAGCGATTCCCCCTGTTGTGCAAATTTCAGATTATCAGGGAAAGGCATACCGTGAGCGATAATAGTTGACTCTAAAGCCAAAATAGGCTGCCCACTTTCTAAGGCCAGTTGAACATTTCTAGAAGTATGAATTTTCATTATAAATCACACATTGCTTCGGGTTTAATTTCTATGCTTATTTTTAATTAAATATGAAAAATATCGACCCCAAAAGATACAACCTTTCATCACGAACTATTTTACGACAAATTGGAAAAAACAATATTTCCATCATTGTGGATCGTAAGAGTCGCATCATTATGAAAGACGGCCAGCGAATAATGAAACAGGCACAGGCCATCCATCAAATTAATTCTAACATGAAAATTACAGTTTTAACATCAGCCCCAGTTTGCAGTAAAACACGAGCATTTCTATTAGAAAAAAATATTTTTATTAAAGAATTATAATCGTGTTTCGTTTCGTTTTTCCTCAGGATAAACAAATTTCCAAAGAAGTGTTTAATTTGGCGCTACCCGTTATTGTAAGCAACTTGAGCCGAGTGCTTATGAGTATGGTAGACGTGGCCATGGTTGGGCGGCTCGGTGCTGAAGCATTAGCCGCCACAGGGATGGGAGCAATGCTTTTCTGGGGAGCGCTCAGTTTTGTATTGGGGATAAGGACAGGAGTTCAGACACTGGCGTCCCGTCGCCTAGGACAAAAGATCGATAAAGAATGTGGCACCGCATTACACAACGGATTGTTCATGGCTACGCTCTATGCACTACCGATTTCATTAGCGGGTTGGCTTTGGGCCAAGGACATCATCCCATTTTTTATTCAAGATATAACCGCCACACGTCTTGCTATAGACTATACATCCATTGTTTTTATTAGCCTTTTGTTTTCTGCATACAGCTTCGTTTTCCAGGGTTTTTTCACTGGAGTTGAAAAAACTAAAGTACACATGAATGTGACAATCACCAGTAATGCCATCAATGTTTATCTTAATGCGGGACTCATTTATGGCTCTGATGGTGTGACACAATTTTTTGCAGATACAATACCGTCCTTGTCCTTTTTATCAAAACTTTGGCAATGGACAACCTTTCCGGCGATGGGCGCGAAAGGAGCCGCCATCGCAACTCTCATTGCATCTATCTGGATGGCGGTGCATTATTTTTCATTCCTTTTTTCCAGTCAGATAAAAGACCGTTTTTCTGTTTTCAATCTTTCCACAGACAGAACGATGATGATGCGTCAATTAAAACTTGCGCTTCCCCAGGGAATTCAAGAGGCGGTGATCGCTGTGGGATGGTCTGTTTTTTATAAGATCATGGGTATGATCGGCCTAATAGAGCTTGCCACTACAGAATTATTATTCACCATTATGCACGCATCGTTTATGCCGGCATTGGGAGTAGGGCAAGCCTGTGCCACATTAGTTGGAAAATATATGGGTGAAAAGAAAATTCACAAGTCCGAAGCAAGTATTAAGGAATCTATACGGATTTCTGTTTATATAATGGGAACCATGGGAATGAGTTTTATTTTGATTCCGGAATATTATCTTTTTCTATTTACAGACGATCCTGAAATAATTCGAATGGGAGTCTTTGGTTTAAGAATGATCGGGGCTGTGCAATTTTTAGACGCTATCGGATTTACGCTATGGTTTGCTCTTTCGGGAGCCGGGAACACCCTTTTCCCCGCCGTGGTGGAGTCGTGCTTAACGTGGGGCATAATTGTTTTGGGAAGCTATGTTTTTGGTGTGGTACTGAACATGGGGTTTAAAGCACCTTGGCTGCTATTTCCCATTTACATGGGCCTTTTTGCTGGAATAATGGTGTGGAAGATTTCAAAAGGAGATTGGAAGGAAATTGAAGTTTAATTTCAACAGAGTCTGTCGGCTCTTCTCTGGATAAGTAGATTATTTATCGTAACTTTCAGGCTCAAAATAACTGTCTAAATTTAATTTATTTATGATGAATCCTTACAGTGATCCCGATCCACAAGAAACACAGGAATGGATCGAATCTATAGAAGACGCCCTAGAAGAACACGGGTATGAACGCACCCGACACCTTTTGGAAACACTTATTGATTATGCCCAATCAAAAGGTGCGCGGCTTCCCTTTAATACGACGACTCCTTTTGTAAATACGATTTTACCAAGCCAACAGCCGGTGTATCCCGGCGATCGCGAAATTGAAAGAAAAATAAAATCTATTGTTCGCTGGAACGCCATGGCTATGGTGACAAAAGCCAATACAGAAACACCTGGAATTGGAGGCCATATTTCAACTTATGCATCAGCAGCAACACTTTATGAAGTAGCTTTTAATCATTTTTTCAAAGGAATAGATCACCCGAACGGACAAGACCTGATCTTTTTCCAGGGTCACGCATCCCCGGGGATATATGCGCGGGCGTATTTGGAGGGTCGGCTCGACAATGATCACTTGCATAATTTCCGCCGTGAATTATCAAAAAAGGGAGGCCTATCATCCTATCCCCACCCATACCTTATGCCGGAATTTTGGCAGTTCGCCACGGTATCTATGGGACTCGGACCGATCATGGCCATCTACCAAGCCAGATTCATGCGCTACATGATTGATCGTCATTTTATGGAGGATACTGGTCGGAAAGTATTCGCCTATCTTGGAGATGGAGAAATGGATGAACCTGAATCTTTGGGCGCGCTTACTTTGGCATCCCGGGAAAACTTAGATAATCTTGTTTTTATAGTGAATTGTAATTTGCAAAGACTAGATGGTCCTGTCCGCGGGAATTCAAAAGTGATCCAGGAATTGGAAGGCGCCTTTCGTGGTGCGGGATGGAATGTGATCAAAGTGATCTGGGGCTCTGATTGGGACGAGCTTTGGGAGAACGACCATGATGGTTTACTTCTAAAACGATTCGAAGAAGTTGTAGATGGTGATCTTTTGAAATATGTTGTTGAAGGTGGTGCGTATATCCGGGAACATTTTTATGGGAAATATCCCGATCTTTTAAAACGGGTTGAGCATATTTCTGATGAGAAATTGGCGAAAATGAGATTAGGAGGCCATGACCCCATGAAGATTTATGCAGCTTACAATGAAGCGATGAATTTTAAGGGAAAACCAACTGTGATACTGGCACGCACCATTAAAGGATATGGCCTAGGTGAAGCAGGTGAAGGTCGGAACATCACCCACAATCAGAAAAAACTAAACCAGAGTGAGCTCCTGTATTTTAGGGACAGATTTAATGTTCCACTTTCCGATGTAGAAGCTATAAAGGCGCCATTTTATCGTTATGATAAGGATAGCATAGAATACAAATATTTAAAAGAAAAACGAAATGCGTTGGGCGGCCCGATGCCGATTCGTACAAATAGATCCACCGCATTAAATATCCCAGAAATTTCTATTTTTCAAGAATTACTGGACGGAACCGGTGAAAGAGAAATTTCTACGACAATGGCCTACGTACGCCTTTTAACATTGTTAACAAAAGATAAGTCCATTGGTAAACATATAGTGCCCATCATTCCGGATGAAGCACGTACTTTCGGAATGGATCCACTTTTTCGACAGCTGGGGATTTATTCTCACAAAGGACAGCTCTACGATCCGGTGGACTCAGACCAATTCCTGTATTATAAAGAAATACAAAATGGCCAGATCTTGGAAGAAGGGATAAATGAAGCTGGTGCTATTTCATCCTTTATCGCTGCCGGAGTGAGCTACAGTACACATGGCATCAAAATGATTCCCTTCTATATTTATTATTCTATGTTTGGTTTTCAGCGTGTCTGGGATTTTATCTGGGCTGCCGGTGATATGCGCGCCCGCGGATTTTTACTTGGCGGGACGGCCGGAAGAACCACATTGAACGGTGAAGGACTTCAGCATCAGGATGGACATAGTCATCTTGCTGCCGCTGCAACACCAAACATAAAAGCGTATGACTTGGCCTATTCCTACGAGATTGCAACAGTTGTCCATCGTGGCATGAAAGAAATGTGCCAGGATGATAAAGATGTGATTTATTACCTTACTCTTGAGAATGAAAATTATGTGCACCCCCCCATGCCGGAAGGCGTTGCTGATGATATTATTAAAGGGTTGTATAAAGTCCAATCCACAGAAAAACCAATCATGCGACTGTTTGGAAGTGGACCCATTATGGGGGAAGTTATTGCGGCAGCAGAATTATTAAAAAGTGATTGGGGTATAGAGCCAGGCATCTGGAATGTCACCAGTTTTAGTGAACTTCGCCGGGAGGCAGAGGAAGTGGAAAGATGGAACTTGATCCACCCCGACAAACAACCGAAACGTTCCCACTTGGAAGAGTGCTTGAGCAAACACCGTGTTCCCACGGTTGCTGCATCTGATTATGTAAAAATGGTTTCCGAACAAATCGGGCCCTATGTTCCTGGTCCCTATTATGCATTAGGTACGGATGGATTTGGTCGTAGCGATACCCGAGAAAACCTGCGTCATTTCTTTGAAGTAGACCGCTACTATATTGTTCTGACCGCTATTCGCGCACTGGCGCTGGATGGAAAAATGGACATGTCAAAAGGAGACGATGTCATGAAGAAATATAATATAGACCCAGAAAAACCAAGCCCCATAACGGTTTAGGAAATACCATGATTAAAGAAGTTATATTACCAGATTTAGGAGAAGGCATTGACGGTGCCGAAGTAAGTGAAGTAAGTGTTTCCGTGGGTGATATTGTTGAATCTGATGATACGATATTGGTGTTAGAATCAGACAAGGCATCCATGGAAATTCCAGCAGATGTCAACGGAAGCATTACCGAAATATTGGTTTCGGCGGGAGACGAATTGAAACCGGGCCACATCCTCATGAAGATTGAATTATCAGGAGACGCACCTAAAGAAAAAGCGCCCGTGGAAGAAAAAATCCAAAAAGAAAAATTACCACCCCGAATCGAAAGAACAGAACCAAAACTTCATTTGGAAGATTTGGGCTCTAGTAATACCGCGTTTGCGTCGCCCGGCGTCCGAAGATTAGCGCGAGAGCTAGGAATCAACCTTCAGGTCATTAAAGGATCTGGACAAAAAAACCGCATCACCAAAAATGATCTGAATAGCTATATCAAGCTGCAGATGGCCATATCATCAGGGAGTATTCCCTCGCAAAAACAGGAGATAGATTTTTCACAGTGGGGCGAAGTTGAAGTCCAGAAGCTTACTCGGATTAATCGCATCACCGGCCAACGACTTCAACAAGCCTGGCAGACCATACCACACGTAACCCAATTTGACAGCGCTGACATTACTGACTTAGATATCTATAGGAAAAAATTAAAAACAAAAGTTGCGGAGCAAGATATAAAAGTAACATTTCTCCCGTTTTTAATGAAGGCCGTAACCATCGTTTTAAAAGAAATGCCCGAGTTTAATAGTTCCCTAGATCACGCAGATCAAAATTTAGTATTGAAAAATTATTATCATTTGGGAATTGCCGTAGACACGCCGTTCGGACTTACTGTTCCGGTGGTGCGAGATGTGGATCAAAAATCAATTATAGATTTATCGTCAGAACTCATGGATTTAAGTTCCCGCGCCCGAGGAAAAAAATTAAAACCCGATGAAATAAGGGGAGGAACATTCACTATTTCTAGTTTGGGCGGTATTGGTGGAACCGGGTTCTCGCCCATTGTAAATCCACCGGAGGTGGCCATTATGGGCGTATCTAGGAGCGCTTGGAAACAGGTATACGATAAAGCAACTGGAGAATTTAAAACACGATTCATAATGCCATTTTCGTTATCATATGATCATCGGGTAATTGATGGTGCATCCGCCGCCACTTTCACATCCAGATTTGCATCGGTCCTTTGTGACCTATCTTATTTTAAAAACTGATCAATGGCAGAACTTAAACATTATGAAATAGCTGTCATTGGAGCTGGTCCCGGTGGATATGCTGCGGCTTTCCGTGCAGCCGACTTAGGCAAACAGGTTTTACTTATTGATCGTGACAATGAATTGGGTGGGGTCTGTCTTAATCGCGGCTGTATTCCATCTAAGGCGTTACTCCATATTTCAAAGGTGATGAGTGAGGCTGAACATTTATCAAAAATGGGCGTCACTTATGGTAAACCGGCAATTGATATTGATCAGGTCCGCGCACATAAAAATAAAATTGTTTCCCAATTAAATGGTGGCATAGCTCAAATGGCGAAAGCACGAAAAGTGGATACAATACAAGGACTGGCCGCATTCAAATCCAATTCAGAATTGAATATAGAAACAGAGGATGGCCACATATCAATCTCTTTTGATAAATGTATCATTGCTGCGGGCTCTACTTCAGCAATGATTCCTGGCGTTCCCAATGATCATCCATCAATACTTACATCAAGGACTGCGCTTGATCTCGTAGATATTCCTGAAAAATTATTGGTAATTGGTGGTGGTGTGATTGGTTTGGAGTTGGGCCAAGTTTATGCGGCATTTGGTTCACGTGTTTCTGTGGTTGAATTTTTACCTACCTTACTTCCCGGCACAGACCCGGACCTGGTAAGGCCACTACAACGAAAATTAAAAAACCAATTCGAATCGATTCTAGTTTCATCGAAAGTGATTTCAGTTGAAGCAAACGATGACGGTACCGTAACTGTGGCAATAGAAAACGACAAGGGAATAAAGAGAGAAAGCTTTAACAAGGTGTTGGTTTCAGTGGGCCGTAAGCCAAATTCGAATTTTTTGAATCTTGATTCAACCGAAATTGAAATGAACGATTTCGGTTTTATTAATGTAGATGTATATCAACGCACATCAATAAAGAATATATTTGCAATCGGTGATATCGCCGGCAATCCCATGTTGGCCCATAAAGCCACCCACGAAGGCAAAGTTGCCGCAGAAGTGGCTTCCGGTCACCCGGCGGCATTTGACGCAAGAGCCATTCCGTCTGTCGTTTATACAGACCCGGAAGTGGCTTGGGCAGGACTCACAGAAATTGAAGCAAAAGAAAAAAACATATCTTATGAATCGGGCGATTTCCCCTGGGCAGCCAGTGGGAAAGCATTGGCCATAGGTGCAAATCGAGGAAAAACAAAAATTTTATTTGATCCAGAAACGAAACAGGTTCTTGGTGTAGGTATTGTTGGCCCCGGCGCAGGTGATTTGATTTCCGAGGGAATGCTGGCCATAGAAATGGGGGCGGACGCTGAAGATATTGGGCTTACAATTCACCCTCACCCATCTCTGAGCGAAACATTAGCCGCCGCCGCTGAAATGTTTTCTGGAACAATCACAGATCTTTACATCCCGAAGAAAAAAAGGCATTAATATGAAAACTCTTTACATAACTCTAGTTTTAATTTTCACTTTTTCTTTTGCACAAGATTCAGTTAGCGGGCAAGCACCCACAGCAACAGTAGGTACTATTAAACCCGCAGAATCGCCTAAAAAGAAATCCATGGAAGAAGCCCTAAAAGATAAAAAAGAAATCCCGGGCCTTTTTACTTTATATCAGGATACCACCAATGGGACATTGTCTATGTTGGTGAATAATGATCAAATTGGAAAAGAATTTATTCATTTTGTTCACGGCTTAAATGGTCAATTAAACACTGGTGTTTTCAAGGGGAGTTATCGCGGTGCCCGAATTCTAAAACTGAACCGATATTTTAATAGAATAGAATTTGAAGTTCAGAATAATGCATTCTGGTTTGATCCAGACAATCCATTGAGTCGGTCTGCAGATGCCAATATCAGCACCGCTATTTTAGCTTCATCTCCCATCGTGGCTGAAAAAGAAGGCAATGTTTTAATTGATATTGATAATATATTTCTTTCTGAAGCTCTTCACCAGATAACGCGAGGGATAATTCCCGGAGGAAAGAATAAGAATCCGTTTAAATTGGGTAAACTTGCAAAAGAAAGAACAAAATATGCCGATATCAATAATTATCCAGAAAACACCGACTTACTTGTACAGTATGTTTATACAAACCCTCTTCCCACTAACTGGGGATCAGATGGTGGCTTAACAGACCCAAGATCTGTAAATGTAAAAATTCAGCATAGTTTTATCCAGATGCCAGAAAATCAGTATCAACCCCGTTTCGAAGATATTCGTGTTGGATATTTTACAACTCAGGTTACAGATATGACTACCCCTGACGATGCAACGCCCTACAGGGATTTAATTCATAGGTGGAACCTTGTGAAGAAAAACCCAGATCAAGGTATCTCTGAACCCATAGATCCGATTGTTTGGTGGATCGAAAACACAACCCCTGTCGAATTTAGGGAAGCAATTCAAGAAGGGGTATTGGCATGGAATAAGGCATTTGAGCAAGCAGGGTTCCACAATGCGGTGCAAGTAAAGATACAACCAGATGATGCGGCGTGGGATGCGGGTGATATTCGTTATAACGTCATCCGGTGGACATCTTCTCCAAGGCCTCCTTTTGGGGGCTATGGGCCCAGTTTTGTCAATCCAAAAACAGGCCAAATTCTCGGAGCGGACATTATGCTGGAATATGTATATTTCACAAATAGAGTAAAATATGAACAGCTTCACCGCACTTTTAATACAGATGCAGAGTTTAAATTGGACCCCATAAATACCTGTCTTGCTGGGGATTATTTACATCAGGGAAATTTATTTGGAATGACGGCTCTAAGCGCAGTAGATGATTTTTCACAACTAGAGCAACATCGGTTAATTTATGAAAGCTTGGTAAAATTAACACTTCATGAAGTGGGGCACACCCTAGGGTTAAACCACAATTTTTATGCTAGCAATCTTCATAGCTTCAAAAATATTCACGATAGGATAATTACAGAACCGGTTGGACTAACATCGTCTGTCATGGATTATGTGCCCGTAAACGTAAACGATAAACCAAAACATCACGGCCAATTTTACTCCACAACACCGGGACCATATGATGTGTGGGCAATCGAATTTGGGTATACCCCACCCCTTGAGAGCCCGCCAGATGAAAAAGAACGTATAGAATTATTATTAAACCAATCTACAAAAAATGAATTGCGTTTTGGCAACGACGCAGACGACATGCGATCACCCGGGATAGGAATTGATCCAAGGATTAATGTGTCTGATATGAGCGCAGATCCGGTAGCATACGCCAAACAAAGGATGGATATTGTACGATCACTTTATCCTGGATTGAAAAAAAGATATGAACGATCTGGTGAATCTTATCATGCTTTTACTGATGCATTTTCTATTTTAAATCGCGAATATAGTAACTCTGCCATGGTGATTTCACGCTATGTTGGTGGTTTATTTATGGACCGTTCTTTGGTGGGTCAAAAAGGTAGCCAAAAACCCTTTAGGCCCGTTCCAAAGGATAAGCAAAAATGGGCCATGACACTTTTAGGAAAATATATATTTGCACCCAATGCATTTGAAATTCCAGAAGGAATTATGGAGCATCTACAGTGGGAGCGTCGTGGATTTAGCGGTACGCGGGATCCAAAACTCCTTGATATGTACCTAAATACCCAAAAAGGCATTCTAAACCATTTTTTCCATGTAAATGTTTTAAAAAGAATTTCGGACACGGAATTGTATGGAAATGGTTATGGCCTGAATGAAATGATGTTAGACTTGACAACAATATGTTTTTCTGCTGATGCAGGCACAAGCGTTAATGCTGTTCGCAGGAATTTGCAGATAGAGTACACAGAGCGGTTAATCCGTATAGTTCAAAACAAAGGAAAAGTTAAGTACGGTAATTTGGCCGTTGCTGCTGCTTTTGAAAATCTGAATAAGGTAAAAAAATATACATTAAAATCCTACGGGATGAATGAGGCAACCAAGGCCCATAGAAAGTATTTAACCTATCGGATCAATAAGGAATTGGAAAAATATTAAATCGTGAAAAGGATATATTTTGAAACACATAAACACACTATTGATAATCTGTTTAATAACGGGTTGTACAAATATGGCAAATAAACACCTAGACAAACACCCTCTTGATAAATCAGAAATTCGAAAATTGACACTGGATAACGGCGTCAAAGTTTACCTTCTTTCAAATCCGGATTTTAATGTATCAGCAGCATCCATGGTTGTGGAGGTGGGCTCATTGGAAAATCCGGATAATCGTGAAGGACTTGCTCATTTTCTCGAACACATGCTCTTTCTTGGTACAAAAAAATATCCAGACGTAGATGAATATTCTACATATCTCAAAACTTTTGGCGGTTACTCGAACGCCTATACCGCTAGCGATCATACTAATTATCAACTGCAGGTACTGCCAGATGGGTTTGAGGGCGCATTAGATCGGTTTGCTCAATTTTTTATCAGCCCACTTTTCACAGCAGAGTACACAGCCAGAGAAGTGAATGCAGTAAATTCAGAACATCAGAAAAACATCATGAATGATAATTGGCGTCAGTATCGAGTCACAAGCCAATTTGTGAAAAAGGGGCACCCCTCAAGAAAATTCTCTACTGGAAGCCTTGAAACATTAGGAGATATTACCAGAGAAGAATTGATTACGTTTTATAATAATCAATACAGCGCAAACCGAATGGGCTTGGCTTTATTGAGCACGCACTCTTTGGATGAAATGGAAGTATGGACCCGCCAGTATTTTTCTGATGTAAAGAACCACAATCTCGAAAGAACAAAACATGATCCAATCGTGTTTGAAAAGAAAGAAACATTCAGGCTGGTTCAAATTGATCCCGTAAAAGATCTTCGTGATTTGGAAATCAGTTTTGCTATTCCCAGCACACGCCAAATGTATGAAAGTAAACCGGGAAGGCAACTTGGTTTCATTTTAGGACACGAGGGAAAAGGTAGTCTACTATCTTATTTAAAAGACAAAGGCTGGGCACAAACCCTTTCTGCGGGTGCCCGCCCAGAAACAAAAGAATACGGCACGGCCACTATTCGAATAGGGCTTACACCAAAAGGCCAAAAAGACTACAAGGAGATTGTATTAGCGACTTTAGATTATATCGAGCTTATGAAAGAATCGGGTCACCAATCTCATGTATATGATGAATTGAAAACCATGGCGGAATTAGAAGAAACATATGGTAGTAAAGGTGAGGGTATGTGGCGCGCCACCCAGTTGGCAAATGAAACCATGATGTACCCATTGGAAGATGCGGGCCGTATCAACTTTATCTTTAAAGATAATTCTAAGGACACTTTTGAGGGTTTATTAACACACCTTACGCCGGATAATATGTTGGTGGTTTTGACAGCAAAAGGAGTTGAAACAGATAAAAAGGAGCACCATTACCAGGCCCCTTATTCCTACACAGAAAATACTGAATTCTACCAAGCGCTCACGTCCCCATCTCCTCGAGCAGAGTTCATGATAGCCGAAGTAAACCCATTTATTCCAGAATCAGCATCTGTGCCCAACCGGGAAATAAAAGAAGACATTTTGCCTGTCTCGCTAATAAATAGTGGTGGCGCTAATCTTTATTTTGGTGTCGATCATGAATTTTTGCGCCCCAAAGGCGTCATAAGCTTTAAGGTCCTCTTTCCCGAGGATGTAATGACGTTAAAACACCGTGTTTATTTAAAACTTTACTCAGCCTGCGTGAATGAATCATTGAATGAATTGGGTTATCCCGCCAAACAAGCAGGGCTGAATTATTCATTCCGAGAAGGGTATGAAGGAATTTTTCTGAACGTAAGCGGTTATTCAGAATCTGCCATGACGCTCTACGAAATGATCCTGGATCACATGGTTGATTTTTCGATTACCGAAGATCAGTTTAACGGAATAAAAGATAGAGTTGTCCGTGATTATCAGAATTTTTCACTCTCGGATGCGCATCAGCAAACCCGTGAAAAAGGAGCTGACATTTTTAATCATGTAAAATATAGCTGGGAAGAGAGTTTGCCAGTAGCGCAAGAAGCGACTCTGTCAGATATTCATGATTATGGAAATAGTTTGTATGAAAAAACATTTGTGGAGGGTCTTGTTTATGGTGATTTCAAAGAGTCTGATGCCCGACGTGCCTTACGCATTTTCAATGAAAAATCTAACACGACAGATATTAAACGGACGGATGCATTTGATTTAAAATTTTTGGATCAATCTAAATCTGAAGAAATACAATATATCGGAAAATTATCTGTCAATAATTCTTGTTTTTATCGTGAATATGTTTTGGGGAATGACACCCCGGAAATGAGGGCAACAGCTTTGGTTATTGGCCAGGCGCTTCAACAACCTTTCTTTACAGAAATGAGGACTAACCAGCAATTGGGATATATTGTTTGGTCCTATACTCGAAGCCGCGATGAAACATATTATTTAAGTTTTGTTATTCAATCTGGGGCCTTTACTGCAGACGATGTTAACCAGCGAGCCGATGATTTTATTGCATCAACCCCAGAATTACTTACAGCCATGGATGATGAAACATTCCAGCAATTAAAAGAGTCTGCGATTGAAAAGTTAGAGAAAAAACCAATGAGCATCAGTGAAAGAGCTAATAAACTCCAAACGTTTATTTTTGAACATGACGCAGATTTCCAAAGAGATCAAAAAACAATCGCAGCCCTTGAAACACTTCAACAGTCATCTACGGTTGAGCTTTTATCAAAGACTCTCGGAACCGATACTCGAAGAATGGTGAATTTTCTGATGTTTGCAGAACAACATGAAAATACAACGGGCGCCAAAGGCACATTCAATAAATTAAAAACCTGGAAAGCATCCAGATCATATAAATAAGAGAGACCGTGCCTAAGGATGTCATTCTTATTGCAGCAGTGACAATTGATGGATTAATTGCCCGGCACCATCGCGAAGTAACGACCTGGTCCAAAGATCTTCCTTTGTTCAAAGAGCAGACTTTGGGATTCCATGTGATAATGGGTTCTAATACCCATGACACGCTTTCGGCAGAATTAGAGGATCGCCACACAATTGTAGTTCACCGGAATGACGACCCAGAATCCATTCTGGATGCTATTCCGGGAGATCGTTGCTACATTATTGGCGGTGGAAAAACCTATGCTCGCTTTGCTCCGTTTCTAACTCATCTATATATCACGCCCCATCCATTAATTTTTGGCAAAGGCGTTCCTTTGTTTGATGGGGGAGTTCCGGACCTTGAACTTGTATTTCAACAAATGGTTTCTGTGGATGAAAAGGGCGGTATATTCCAATACCAGTACAAGGTAAAGAAATCCTAAAAAAATATCTGATATATATATTTATTCTTTCAACTGCATTTTCGTTGGAAGTATATAGCGGTGGAAAACTCTCTCCTAACCAAGCCGCTATGGATGTGACTCATTATGACATTCGTTTAAAAGTGGATCCTTATAAAAAGACCATTGGCGGCACAGTCAATATTACATTTGTGTTGATAAGTAAAACCGATATGATTGAGATCGATTTATTAGACCAGTTCAATGTTTCGGGTGCCGCTATCAACGGCATGAATCTTTCCTTTGTTCATAAAGGGCATAAAATTCTGATTCACAATCCCGGCTTAGATATTTTTAAAACCCATATCCTAGAGATTAAATATTCCGGGCAGCCTCCCATTGCCAAAAGGCCACCTTGGGATGGTGGTTTCACCTGGGAGAAGAGCAAAGACGGACATCCTTGGATTTCTGTATCATGCCAGGCAAACGGTGCTTACATTTGGTATCCTTGTAAGGAACACCCTAGTGATAAACCGAGTGGGGTGGATATTTCAATTACGGTTCCAGACCCTCTGTTTGTCGCATCTAATGGCTTACTACAATCAACTTATAAGGAAGGTGATAAATGGACCACCTGGCATTGGCGGACAGAATACCCCATCAGTACTTACAATGTGAACTTTACCGCTGGATATTTTGAAGCTGTTGAAAAAACCGCCTACATATTAGATAAGCCCTTAAAATTGGCATATTATGTTTTACCTGAAAAACGGAATGGGGCAAATGAGTTACTTAATGATGCAGAAGAATACCTAAATTTTTATGCACGAAATTTTGGGCAATACCCATGGATGAAAGAAAAATTTGGTTTGGTACATACACCATACTGGGGCATGGAGCACCAAACTATCAATGCCTATGGAAACGATTATAAAAAAACAAAACTAGGATATGATTTTCTCATGTTTCATGAAATGGGGCATGAGTGGTGGGGAAACTATTTAAGCGTAGCAGACTGGGCTGACTTTTGGATTCATGAGGGGTTTGATACTTATGCAGAGGCTCTTTTTGTAGAGGAAAAATATGGAGAAGCCGCTGCA
>Ga0209047_1001559_pt1 | contig 16657 bp, 18 predicted proteins | sample SaaInlV_165m_DNA_3_FD_184681 | JGI IMG/M metagenome (GOLD analysis project Ga0209047, IMG submission 184681) | Marine microbial communities from expanding oxygen minimum zones in the Saanich Inlet - Saanich Inlet SI037_S3LV_120m_DNA (SPAdes)... | ecosystem: Environmental > Aquatic > Marine >...
GCTCCAGCATTGTTATTCGCTCGCTGCCATCCAAAAGGGGTGCCAACTCTGAAATAACGTTCTTTCTTTCAGGAGAATGCAGCCAGGACTCCCAGTGTTCAAGGCTCTCCCACTTCGACATGATAATTCTTCGACCCGGGTCAAGTTTGTCTTTGAGAGACTCACCCGCTATACAGCCGGGCGCACGCACAACCTGGCTGATGGTGCGTTTCACCGTGCAGTCGTAGTAATGCTCTAATCCCTGGGCGATCCGTCGTTCTATAAGTACCCTGATCATGGCCGCATAAGTCGCAGTAAGTTGGGCGGGGGATTATACTCACCTGACCCTACAAGTATAGGTCCGTATTTACGGTCAAAATCGATATATAATTGGGCCAATTGAAAATAATTGCAGGTAATACTGCAATTTAACCTAATGCAGAGATCTAATGACACTCGAAGCTGACGTAGACATTGACGCCACTGGCCTTCGCTGCCCGGAACCTCTGATGGTGGTGCGTAATAAGCTGATGGATATGTCGTCGGGCCAGATCATTAAGATCACTGCAACCGACCCTTCAACCTCCTGGGATTTCCCGAATTTCTGCAAGTTCCTCAGCCATGAAATGGTTCATCAGGAAAACGAGGGTGATATCTACCTTTACTGGATAAAGAAGGGGTAGACCACCAGGTCATGTCATTAACCGTTCACCACTATTTCGCCTATGGTAGCAACATGAATCCTGACAGGGTCCGGCAGCGTAAAATGTCGTTCGAGTCCGCAGATTCGGGCCACCTGTTTGACTATTCGCTCAGGTTCAATAAGCGTTCTCTGAAGTATCCTGGCGCCGCCGCAGCCAATGTAATGGCAGTATCCAAAGGGGTCACCGAGGGAGTGGTTTATCGGCTGGTTGACCCAATGCAGATCGAAATGATGGATCCCTACGAAGGTTATCCTGTCCTGTACACCCGAATCGCGCTACCGATTGTTACCAGGGCGGGTATTGTTGATGCGTGGGTGTACATTGCCAATAAAGATCATGTTACTGAAGGACTGGCTCCTGCACGGTGGTATTTAAATCACTTGCTGGCGGGCAGGGATTATCTTTCAGTGCCGTATTTCGAGTCTCTTGGCCAAACCAAATGTTTGCATGATTCAGATATCGAGCCTGTTTGATGCTTGCTGAGCAGATTTGTGAAACTTTTAACCGATGCTTCGTACAGTCTCACACGAAGCTGGTAGGTGGTGCGTCCGAGCCCCTTTATGAACCTGGTAAGCAGGAAGCCCGTGTTTATTTTCGTGAGGATTATGCGTCAAGCGCGCTGCACGAAATAGCTCACTGGTGTATTGCGGGCGCCGACCGTCGCCTGCAACCTGATTATGGTTATTGGTACCGCGACACGCGAGACGTAAAGCAGCAACGCACGTTTGAAACCGTCGAAGTAAAACCGCAGGCGCTAGAGTGGATTTTTAGTGTGGCGGCGGGTATAGATTTTAGGGTGAGCTGCGATAATTTTGATGAAAATACACTCGATATGAGTGGTTTCAGCGCCGAGGTGCATGCCGCGGTCATTGCCTGGCTGGATGGTTTGCCGCCCCGTGCAGAGCGATTTATTCACGCACTTGTTGTGCAAACGGGCAATCAACAGGCGCTGATAAGTGACACCTACAGGGAGCCGCCAAAATGAATGACGCCAGTACCAATGCTATCCCCGATAGCTACAGTACAGATCCGGGGTTTGATCCGGCAGAGGATCATACGGGTCCCTTTTACTACTGCGAGACTTCTGAAGGGTTCGACTGCCTGTTTCTACCCAAGGCAAAGAACTGTAACGTCAACGGGCTGGTCCACGGTGGCGTACTGATGACATTTGCGGATTTTTCGCTGTGTATAGCTGCAACCAATCATTACAGAGAAGAGAGCTGTTCTACTATCAGCTTTAGTTCAGAATTTGTATCAGCCGCATCCAGAGGAGTGTTGATTCGCTGCTTGCCAAAAGTTATCAGAAAGACAGGTTCGCTGGTGTTCGTTAGTGGTGAGCTCGAAAGTAAGGGTGACGTAGTGATGACCTTTAGTGCGGTAGTAAAAAGGTTGCGTGAGCGATGACAGAACCCTTATACCTGGTCGATGCTTCTATCTACATTTTCAGGGCTTACTTTTCCATTCCCGATACCTTCGTTGATAACAGGGGCGAGCCGGTTAATGCCGTGTATGGCTACACCAATTTTATGCTCGAGCTGCTAGAGAAGCAGCCGCAATATATATCCTTTGCGTTCGATGAAAGCCTGAACACCTGCTATCGCAATGATATCTATCCGGAGTACAAGGCCAATCGCGATCTTCCCGACGAGAACCTGAAATTCCAGCTCGAGAAGTGCCAGGAAATTACCCGTTTGCTCGGCGTGCATCATCTGAGTCTCAAGCGCTACGAGGCGGATGACATCATCGGTACGTTGCATACGAAGTTTGCTGCAGGCAGGCCAGTCATCATTGTCACTCGAGACAAGGACCTGGGCCAGCTACTTCGAGCCGATGACATACTCTGGGACTTCGCAGCAGACCTGCGCGCTGGCCCTGCTGAGGTGAAGGAAAAATTCGGTGTGCATGCTCATCAGATAGCCGATTATCTTGCGCTGGCGGGAGATTCTGTCGATAACATACCCGGCGCGCCGGGTATTGGCGCTAAATCAGCGGTAAAGATTTTGGCTCACTTCGGGGATATTGATTCTTTGTATCTTGCCATCGATGAAATAGAAAACATCGGGCTTCGCGGTGCCAGCAAAGCGAAACAGACTTTGCTGGAATGTGAACACAGGGTTCGAATGTTCCAGGAAATCACCAGGATTAAGTGTGACATTGATATGGAGGTGTCGCTGGAGGACCTTGTGCCTTCTCCGGTAAGCGCGAACGAAATTGAATCTTTTTGTGACGCGATGAATTTCGGTAAACGTGTCCGCGAAAGATTGGCAGCCATTGGACAAACGTCGTTATCGCAGCACTCATGACCGACCGGAAGATGAAGGTTGGTCTGCTGCTGAATCCCAAAGCGGGTGTGGGTGGGCCGGTAGGCCTGAAGGGCAGTGATGGTGTTTATGGCGAAGCAATGTTGCTTGGTGGACAAAGTAAAGTCGCTGACCGGGCAGAGGCTTGCCTTGAGCGTATTGTTCATGATGGCATCGAATGGTTCACCGTGCCTGGTGAGATGGGTGGGGACAGCCTTGGCCATCTGGGTATCACCTGTCATCTGGTTGGTGGTTTGATAGCCGCCGACACATCGGCTGAAGACACCCGTCAGGGTGTTCGTTTGTTATGTGAACAAGGCGTTGACCTACTGCTATTTGCGGGCGGTGACGGTACAGCAAGGGATGTTGCCGACAGCATTCAGAATGTAGCGGCGGTGCTGGGAATTCCCTGTGGCGTGAAGATGCACTCGGGCGTCTTTGCGACCACGCCCGTTGCGGCGGCAACACTCGTCAATAAAATGCTCGCGGGGGAAATCCTGTCAGTCGTGAAATCCGAAGTGCGGGATATTGACGAAAGTTCGTTCCGTGAAGGCATTGTGAAAACCCGGTTCTATGGTGAGTTACCGGTGCCCGATGATCTTCGGTACGTCCAGCAGACCAAAGTGGGGGGTAAGGAAGTTGATGCGCTGGTCGTTCAGGATATTGCAGCTTACTTCACTGAAAACATGGATTCAGAGGCGCTTTACCTTATGGGCTCCGGGTCTACCGTTGCGACACTGATGGACTCCCTGGGTCTTGAATCCACCCTGTTGGGCATCGATGTAGTCAGCAATGGTGAACTCGTGGCAGCCGATGTCTCGGAGAATCAAATTATGGAATGGATAGAAGATGCGCCTTTGGTAAAAATTGTCGTCACGGCCATTGGTGGACAAGGTCATGTCTTCGGCAGGGGAAATCAGCAGCTTAGCGCTAGAGTCATTCGACGGGTTGGGGTTCGCAACCTGGAGATTGTCGCGACCAAGTCCAAACTGTTGAGGCTTGAACGTCGTCCGCTGCTGGTAGATACCGGAGACGTTGATCTGGATGAGGCATTGGCTGGAATGAAATCTGTTCTCGTGGGTTATGATGACTGGGTGTTGTATCAGGTCGCGTAATTAGGAAGGAAGCTTAGGCTTGTGCCACAATTCGGTCAGGATCAGCCATAGCAGTTAATAAACGAAATTAAGGAACAAACATGAAGCGATTACTCCTGGTTAGCATGCTAATGATATCAACGGCGTGTGCGCCCGAAGCGTCCAAAGAACAAAAATTGCCTGATGAACCCTTGTTAGCCGAGGTCGAACAGACAGCGCCTGCTGCGATGGCAAGTGCTAATGCTAATGCTAATGCTAATGCTAATGCTAATGATGCATCAATGGATGACACTGCTGGAATAAACATCGACAAGTCCGATCCCGATTGGAAATCAAATCTTCAGTCTCCCGAACTCATGATCTTTGAACCCGGCGAGGAAATCATCTGGAAGCTTGAAACCAATGTGGGTGACATGAGGTTCAAGCTCTTCTCTGACATCGCGCCGATGCATGTGACCAGCACCATTTACCTGACGGAACTTGGGTTTTACGATGATGTGGTCTTCCATCGCGTTATTAGTGGCTTTATGGCCCAGGGCGGCGACCCGCTGGGTATTGGTCAGGGTGGCCCTGGATACCAATACGACGGTGAATTTTCGCCAGAAGCCCGTCATGACCGACCCGGTCTGCTGAGTATGGCCAACCGTGGTCCCGGAACTGATGGCAGCCAGTTTTTTATTACCTTCGTTGCCACTCCCTGGCTTGACGGTAAACACACTATCTTTGGTGAAATTGTCTCGGGTAAAGAGACGATTGCTGAATTGGAAAAGCGCGGTAGCGGCTCAGGAGCGACCAGCGAGCGCCTGTTGATTGTCCGCGCTTCCATTGAAGATGCGATGTGATTAGCAGCGCCATCTTAGATGGCTGTAGTTGCAATCGCGCAGTTCTTGGATGCCGGCGATACGCAGTAATCCGGATAGAGAAGTGTAGACCCCTAGCTATGCAGGATATGCCTGACTACTTTGGCGATCGCGATTGAATCGCCACTTCGAAGTGCGTGTCGTAGTTGGTTGATCACCAGCATATGGTCTTCAATAACAGAGGGCGGTGACCCCGCTTCCTCCATTTGAGTCGTGCCGACCACGTGACTGTCGTCTGTTTGATAGACCGTTGCCTGATAAATAGGGTCAGATACCTGTGTTAGTTTCAGGAATGCTTTGTGCGTTAGCACTGCCTGATCGACGCCGTCCTGCCTGATCGTGTCCATGTACCGGATGTATTGCTCGTCGGCGAGCCACAGCATCGCGAAAAAACCGGCAGTGTAGTCTGGGCTGTGCAGGCCATATTCGTCCGGGTCATCCACGCCGGCGACATCATCCACGTACAGAGGCGATTTCGACGGAAATGCCTCATACAAGATACTCAGTATCCTGGCGATGTGCTTATAGAAATTTTCAATGTTGATGTCAGCCATTCAGGGCTCAATAATTAAGCTGAATCGTCATTATAGCGGCACCTCATAGAAATGGGTGAGCGTGTCGATCGGCAATGAGCAATGCAAGGTCACTCATCAGAAAGATAGGCGCAATGGCGCGTTTGCCGCGACGAGGTTTGCCAGGGACTAAAGCCTAGTCAAGGCTCTGGGCCCGTTTCAGTGCATCCCGGCTGTAACAGCGTTCCGTCCAGTTTTTGATGTTCGGGTAGGCTGATAGATCAAACTCGATCATCTGCATCAGCAGCATCACGCCAGAAACGTTCAGATCGGCGACGGTAAAAGAGTCGCCCAGCAGATATTCCCGGTCAGCGAGGTGTTCGTTGAGAACGGCCAGAGGACGCTGCAGGTTTCCGGTCGCGCTGTCGATTGTGGACTGGTCAATGTTATCCCGGTTGAAGATCTTTTGAATCACGATCTGCATCTGTTGTGGCTCGATTTCACTGATCGCCCAAACGCTCCATTGAATTGCTTTAGCCTGTTCGCCTTCAGACTCCGGGTAGAGCGCCGGTGCATACTTTTTGGTCAGGTACAGGTTAATCGCCATGGATTCGAACAGGGTGACGTCCCCATCCACCAGTGCCGGAATCCGTCCGTTGGGATTGACGGATAGGTAGTCGTCAGTTTTGGAGTCTTTAAAAAAGTGAGTCGCAACGTGTGTATACTCAAGCCCGACTTCTTCGATGGCCCAAAGTGAACGAATGGCCCTTGAGCCCGATACCCCATAAATTGTCGTCGTCATAAAAACTAATCCCATTAATATTCGTTCAGCATTATAGCTCGCTATGGCCAAACTTTACTTTTACTACTCTTCGATGAATGCAGGCAAATCCACTGCGTTGTTGCAAGCCAGCTACAACTATCGAGAGCGTGGTATGAACACCATCGTGCTGGCGCCATCTCTTGACGATCGATACGGCCAGGGTATGGTCACATCCCGGATTGGTTTACAGTCCGAAGCAGTCTCGATACGACCCGATGAGGATTTGTTCGCGATGGTAAGTTCGCTGATGAGTGAAAAACCGCTTCATTGTGTATTGATCGATGAGGCCCAGTTCCTTTCTAAACAGCAGGTTTTGCAGATTGGCCGGATCAGCGATCATCTGGACATCCCTGTACTTGCTTATGGATTACGAACTGATTTCCAGGGGGAACCCTTTGAGGGAAGTAAGTATCTCTTGGCGATTGCAGACAACCTGAAAGAGATTAAGGCGATTTGTCATTGCGGCAGTAAAGCAACAATGGTGATTCGCCAGGACCTGGACGGTAATATTATTACTTCCGGGGAAAGCGTTGAGATCGGAGGAAACGACCGATACGTCTCAATGTGCCGTAAGCACTTTTATGAAGCTTTTGATGCCTCTGACTGACGCGGGTCGTGCCTCAGGTTAACGGTAGGCATTGCCTTAGGCAAGATTGCCCAGGCAGTTCAATATCTATCTATCGGTGGTAAAACGGCGGGGGCGTATTCCTTTTAGGGAGAACAGCGACAGTCTCGTCGACTTCTCTGTAAAAAACAGCCGAGCAAAACGCTGATTCAAATTCAAACAATGGCGAGAAATCTGTAGACAGTCGAGCAGACGAAAACTGTGTTGGTTCATCAAACCAGTATTCAACGAGGACATCCCAGCCTTCATAGAACGTCTCCCTTCGTGCAATACCTTCCGAAGTAAACCCTTCAGCATCTGCGGCAAAAAATTCACTCATCACGTCCAGGTTGGTTCGAAAGTTAACGATCATGCCTCGTAGTCCAGGCATTGTCGCTGCGAGAGTAGCGTATCGTCCTGCCAGGTAAGTCCTGAACAGTTCGGGCGCCAGTGACACTGGTTTTTTGATAAATTGAGCCAGCTTGAACAATTTTCTTTCTGGCCGTCGCACGGACATGGCGATGTGTTCGTCGACCTGGAACTGAAAGGGCGAGCCGGCGTATAGTTGCTCGAAGTCATCTCCGACCTTTGCGACCATTATGTCGGTTTCAAGTCCGTTCGGTCCCGCTCGATCTCTCGCGGGACTTCGTGCACCAACATAGTCTTCCATGCGATCGAACATGAGTTGTCCCCAACCATCCCACTGTTCATCGAAGGCTGGGGGTTCATTGACGGTTAGCTGATCTGCAACATCGGTACCCAGACAATCTGAAATGCTTCGGTTCGACGCGACGTTAAGCAGGTAGCCGCGAATGTTATTGAGTCGTCGTCCAAAAGAATTATGGTAGCCGACATGGCCGGCACGATACTCGTCATGGGTGAGGCGCGAGTTTCTTTTTACGAATCCGAAAATTTTTAACATGGCGATTATCGAAAGTAGTAATTGGGTGGGGGGGTTCTATTGGGCATGACAACAAGGTTTTCATCCACTTCGACGTACCAGACCGAATCAAAAAATGCTGATTCGAGCGTCGTCAATTTGTCATTTAGCGTTCCTCGAGCGGACACGAAATCGTTGCTATGGGTGAAATGAAATTCAATGGCGCCATCCCACATGGCGCAAAAACGGGCGCGATGAGCAATCCCTTCGTCGCTCAGCCCCCAGGTATCGTCGCCATAAAAACCGCGCATGGCGGCGGCCTGATCTGAATCCCGAAAATTTAGAATGCAACCGTTTAAGCCCGGCAGTTTAGAAACTTCAGTGGCATATTCCGCCAGTACCTGCTCATTGTTGGTGTTCGGGTTGTTCTTGAAAAACTGCATCAATTTGAAAGACTTACGTTCTTGTCTCTCGACGGGTACAAGGATGTGTTCATGCATTGACAAGTGGCATGGCTTGAACTCCCCAGGGCGGTCCGGAACAGGATCAAATAGGACCGGTCCGTCAGCCAAAGACCAGTCGGGGTCAACGACAAGGCCGTCGGCAGTCGCGCGATTGGGTTCAACGCTCATGGCATTCAACCAGGCTTCATGATTATCAAAAAAGACTTCAGGGAATCCGTCCCACCAATCCAGGAAGTCCCGGGGCTCGTTACGGGTTATCTGTTCATACAAGTTAGTGCCGACTCGTTCGGCAAAAGGCGTATTACTCCAGACATTGACCAGGTAACCACGTATGTTTTTTAGCCGCCTGCTTTGGCCGCAATGATAGCCAACGTGGCCGGCGCGATACTCATCGTGAGTGAGAAGCGCGGTGTTTCGTTTTAGGAAGGCAAAGACCTTAAACACTTTTTGGGGTTGACCTTGATGACAGTAACCGTGAATCTAACATGCTATATAGCGAAGGTGAATTGAATGTCTTTGAGTTCTAACCGAAATTTAGAAGAGCGTTACCTGTTGTTACTGGCTCGCGAGGAAGTTGAGTACCTGCGCAGACTCTATGGTAAGGCAACTGATGCACTCGGCAAGGTCGGGGATCAGCAAGCAACCGAATTCGGTGCATCCACGTTCCATCGAATATTCACACCGGATGTTCTAATAAGAGTAACTGGAGGGCCGATGGCGTTAACAGGTTCTGGGCCAGATAGCTGGGCGAAAGTGGTTATAAACGCCCTGAAAGATTATGAAAGCACACAGCACCTGATCGGCACACAGGTGGTGGAGTTCACGGACGTGCGGTTTGAAAATGGTGAGATATCAGATGGCCAGGCTGAAATGTCCAGTTATCTGCAGGCCTGGCACGCCTGGCCTGACAGGAGCGCGCGAATTGTCCTGGGTACTTACCACGACAAGGTCAGGTTCAGTCCGGAAAAAGGCTGGCAGATCTATGACATGACACTCGAGTACACCAGTGTTGAACATCGTCAGATGGGTGAAGCAACTTGAGTGAATCCGAAGAGGATAATTGGCCGAGCGCCATCGAGGGATGGGTTGTAACGATATTACTGCTCGTTGCGTTTACTTTTTCGTTTGTTGACCGACAGGTGTTGAACCTTCTGGTTGAGCCTATTCGCCTTGACCTGCAGGTTTCCGATACCCAGATCAGTTTTCTGCAGGGGCTCGCCTTTGCCGTCACCTACATCCTGATGAGCGTGCCGCTGGGGCGAATGGTCGATAAATATAACCGTGTTGGCATTATGATCGGCGGCGTACTTGTGTGGAGTGCGACGACTATTGCCTGCGGGCTCTCGCGAAGCTATTCGCAGCTACTATTTGCAAGGTTTGGTGTTGGTGCAGGGGAAGCAGCGCTGACGCCGGCCGCCTGGTCAGTATTGGCAGATTATTTTCGACCGACAAAGCTCGCGCTGCCGATTAGCGTTTACCTGATGGGGCCATACCTGGGGGCGGGCCTTGCGATGATTGCGGGTGCAGAGGTTCTGGATTGGAGCAGGGAGGTCCAGGAGGTTTCGCTGCCGATAGTTGGGGTAGTCGCACCATGGCAGGCGACGTTTATTGCCGTGGGGTTGCCCGGAGTTTTGATTGCAGGGTTGCTGGCCACTATCCGGGAACCGAAACGTAAAGGCAGGCAGGGCGCCCTAACGGAAGTGCCTGGCTGGCGCGCTGTGCTTCGTTACATGTGGCAGCGCAAGAAAGTTTACGCTGCGCTGCACCTGGGCGTACCTTTTATTGTGGTGATGCTATACGGCCTTCAGGGTTGGACCCCGACTATTTTGTTACGGGTTTATGATTGGGATCTGGCCGATGCTGGCCGAATCTACGGCATGCTGGCTTTGGTTACCGGCTCTGCCGGTGTTCTTAGTGGCCCAGTCTTATCCCGCTATCTTTTTGGGCGTGGTGTCCTGGATGCACCGCTGCGGGTTGCTGTATTGGGGGCGAGTATGGCGACGCTTTCCCTGGCGACACTCCCGTTTCAATCAAGTGGTGAAATGGCGTTGGTGAGTATTGGCTGTGCCAGTTTCTTTGTGACGTTACCCCTGGCGTTAATAACTACCGTCATGCAGGAGGTAACGCCGAACAATATGCGAGGTGTGGTCAATGGCATGTACGTTGTCACGACCAATGTGCTTGGGCTGGCGCTGGGCCCAACCCTGGTCGCCGCTTCAACTGATTATATCTTTCAGGACACGATGGCAGTTGCCAAGTCACTGGCGCTTGTCGCAGTGTTTGTTGGACCTATTGCAGTGTACCTGCTTAACCAGGGACGACAGTCATACATCGAACTTGAGGATATTTAGCGGGTCAGGCTGAATTTATTTTCTCAAAATGATCCGAAATGACATCGCTGCCTAGTGTCGCTCCGTCGTTGTTGCCAAGTGTGATGGCGGGCCAGCGACCGTCTTTGAACATGAACAATACAGTTGTGCCCTCGGGCCCGGCGACGAGGGGTCCGTAACCCCGGTTAGCCATGCCAATCCGTATATCTCCGGCTTTGTGCCAGGTAGCCCCGACTCTCTGGGATCCTTCAATAATAATTTCGGTGTAGTCACAGTCGTGTGTATGTGCCTCGACATAACATTCTGGCGGGTAGAAGACTTTGAATACGGTGGGAGAAGTTTCATCCCGGGGGTCGCCTACCTTGTACATGCTGGTAATGATGCCGCTGGGAAGCTCAAGTTTATCCAAATCGTCCCAGGTGAAGGCCATATGCCCTTTACGAATGAGTTCGTCAGCGATTGCTTCGTCGGTTTTTTGAGCCATTTTGTCTTTCCTGATCATGATAGCGGCTGGTTGTTTATAGCGAAGGTCACGTTGTAGAGCAAGTTCTTGGGGTCAAAACCTGCTGTGATTAGCTTGACTAAAGCCGCGCCTTGGCTATGGTGATTACAGATTATTTAAAGGGAAGCCGAGATGGACGTTCGAACATTAATGCATCAAGCCGTGATAAATCACGGTGACAGGGAATGTGTGTCCCATGGTGAACGACGTTTAACATTCAGTGAAGCCTGGCAACGCGGAATTCGGCTCGCCAATGCGCTGTTGGCCATGGGGCTACAACCTGGCGACCGGGTCGGTGTGCTTGAGGATAATTCGATTCAAGCGGCAGATTTTTTTCACGGAATGGCGATTGCGAATCTTGTCAGGGTGCCTTTGTACCCCAGAAACGGTCTGCAAGCGCACAAACATATGCTGTCTCATACCGGCTGCAAAGCGTTAATGGTGAGCCAGAATTATCTGCACGAAGTTAAGGACATTGACCAGCAGGTTGAGTCACTGGAGAGAATCATCGTTCGGGACGATTCGTACGAGGCTTGGCTTGCTGCGCAGTCAGATGAATTGCCCGCGATCTCGGTCGATCCCGATGACAACTTCATTATCCGCCACACTGGTGGCACAACCGGGCTTTCAAAGGGCGTGGCGTATACCCACCGGGCCTGGCTGCACGCCGGTCGTGACTGGTTCTATACCTTTCCGGCGGTAGAGCCGGGCGACAAGTGTCTGCACCTTGGCCCAATTTCCCATGGGTCCGGATATCAGTATTTGCCAACACTTTTGGCTGGTGGTTGCAACGTCATGATGGACCACTTTGATGCCCAGGAGACGCTGGACATCATGGAATCGGAAGGCATCGGGTTTATGTTTATGGTGCCAACCATGGCTAACGCAATTGTTCGGGACAACACGGCTCGCGGACGTAGTTTCCCAAAATTGAAGTGTTTGCTGATTGCTGCGGCGCCGATTGCTGATGCAACGACCCTTGCCGCCAGAGAGGTGTTTGGTGACGTGCTATACCAGGGCTATGGCCAGACAGAAGTGCTGCCCGTGGCGATGATGGGGCCGTCCCAATGGTTTGCGGATTTGCCGGGTTCCGAACCGCTAAGGGCCTGTGGAATGCCGCTACCGTTTGCCCAGATACAGATCTGGGATAGTAACAACAACGAGGTAGCAAGGGGCGAGGTGGGAGAGATCGTCGCGAAATCGGATGGCCAGATGGTGGGGTTCTGGGAAAATGAGCAGGCGACGGCGGAACGAATCATTGATGGCTGGGTGAAGACCGGCGATATGGGACGTATGGACCAGAACGGTTATCTTTATGTAGTTGACCGCGCTGACGACATGATCATCTCGGGTGGGTACAACATCTGGCCTATGGAACTGGAAAATGTCATTGCCGATCACCCCGAGGTGATTGAGGTCGCGGTGTTTGGTGTGCCCCACGAAAAATGGGGAGAATCGCCTGCGGCGGTTTGCGTTGTTGCCGGTGAACACTCGCTGACTGAACAGGGCGTCATTGAACTCTGCGCTGAAAAGCTCGGATCCTACAAGAAACCCGGTATTGTAAAGTTCACGACCGAACCGCTTCCGAAAAGCCCGGTTGGCAAAATCATGCGGAAGACCCTGCGTGAGCCCTACTGGGAGGGCCATGACCGCAGAGTGTCGGGTAGCTAGCCTATCCGGTCGTTCTGCTGCATTCCTTTTTCAGGGCTCATTCCGGTGCCATATACGCTCGCTGAATATTAGCCAGGTTGGCAAGAATGATATTCGCCTGCGGCTGAGTCAAACCGTGCTGTGCACTAGCTTTTAATTCTTCCATATCTTCTAGCAGGCCGCTCTTGTATTCCTTTGTGCAACTCTTCCAACGTGCCATCTTTCTCTCTTGGCGTTTACGCGTATAACTGTCGACATCTGACATTTCGTCTGCGCCGGAGCCCTCAAAATAAGTAACCCCGCCTGATTCCTGAACAGGTTTGCCAATCGCTTCACCGGACGATTCAAATGATTTTGGTTTGGTGCCGCAAGTATTCACCGGTAACGCATAGTCGAGTGCGGCCTGCACTTTTGAGTGGGTTTCCGCGAAGGAAATGGCGGGCATCAGTAAAATCAAAAAACCGCACAATGTTAATGTTTTCATGGATATCCCTTTTTTTGTAACTGCTTGAATGCTTATATTCCTTACGATGATATACGAGGCGGCGAAGAAAATCCGCTGCTCCTACCTGTAAATATTTCGTTTTCTGGGGAAACGGTCACGATCGGTCGGATTCTTTGAACAAGGCTGGAAGTTTGGTTATCGTTCCGGGCCCCAGCGTTATTGACGATACTGTCGGTTTCCGGAAGTAGGCGCTGATTCTGAAAAGCACAGCACAAGGCACTTAGGTGGTGCGCGGAGATTAGCTGGAATCCTTAGAAATTGGAGCGGGTAACGAGATTCGAACTCGTGGCCTCGACCTTGGCAAGGTCGCGCTCTACCAGCTGAGCTATACCCGCGCTTCAATCCTGAAGTTTATAGCCATACTATACGTGATGGCTAGCCCATTGTGGCGTCCCCTAGGGGAGTCGAACCCCTGTTGCCTGGATGAAAACCAGGTGTCCTAGGCCACTAGACGAAGGGGACACTGCAATGGAAGGCGCGAATTCTAGGGGGCTGTCGGTGATTCGTCAAGCGTAAAGCAATCTTTGTCCAAAAAATTGCGTTATTAGATGCGTGGATGTGGCGACTGACGGGTCGACTCACTTGTTTTCCGGATTAGTAAAGTATGACGGAGCGAATCGATTTACCTTCATGCATATAGTCGAAGGCCTTGTTGATGTCCTCTAATCCCATGGTAAAAGTAATGAACTCATCCAGTTTGATATCACCATCCATGTATTGATTGACCATTCCGGGGAGCTCTGACCTGCCTTTCACCCCGCCAAACGCAGTGCCACGCCATACTCGGCCGGTGACCAGTTGAAACGGACGTGTGCTGATTTCCTGACCGGCGCCTGCGACGCCGATGATGATGGATTCACCCCAGCCTTTGTGGCAACACTCGAGGGCAGCTCGCATTAAATCAACGTTACCGACGCACTCAAACGAGTAATCAACGCCGCCATCGGTCATGTCTGCAATAACCTCGGCAATAGGTGCGTCAAAGTCCTTTGGGTTCACGCAGTCGGTTGCGCCAAGAAGCTTAGCCATGTCGAACTTGTCCGGATTGGTATCGATGGCAATTATCCTTCCGGCTTTGGCAATGACGCCGCCCTGAACGACGCTTAATCCGATGCCTCCCAACCCAAAAACAGCGATCGTTGAACCGGGCTCCACTTTTGCAGTTTTAGTCACGGCGCCGATTCCCGTTGTAACGCCACAGCCAAGCAAGCAGACCTTGTCCAGTGGTGCATCCGGACTGATTTTGGCCAATGAAACGTCTGCAACAATAGAATACTCGGAAAAGGTAGAGGTCCCCATGTAGTGGAATATATCTTTGCCATTACAGGTGAATCTGGTTGATCCATCGGGCATCACGCCTCTACCCTGGGTTTCCCTGACGGAGGAGCAGAGATTGGTTTTGCCTGAGGTGCAGAACTTACACTTCCCACATTCAGCGGTGTACAACGGAATGACGTGATCCCCGGGAGCAACTGATGTGACACCGGGGCCGACCTCTTCAACGATAGCGCCGCCTTCATGGCCGAGGACCGCAGGGAAAATACCTTCAGGGTCAGCACCGGAAAGTGTAAATGCGTCTGTATGGCAAACGCCTGTTGCGACCATTTTAATCAGCACTTCGCCGGACCGGGGTGCAGCAACTTCGATTTCTTCAATTTCCAGCGGTTTTCCTGCTTCCCAGGCTACTGCAGCTTTTGATTTCATAAAGGATCCTGTTCGTTTATGCGAGAAGAAACGTATCGTAGATTGGGGCGGCGAGCAAGCATGATCAGAGTGTCAGGGTCAAACCCAGGTAGACAGATCGAGGTGTGCCGACGAAATATCGGTCAGATCCGAAAGAGAAATCGGCGCGTTCTGCGTAGTCCTCATCTGTAATGTTCATCACTTTGTAAAAAATCCGGGCGCTGTTATTCATGCTCAAGCTGCCTCTCAGGTGCAGCAGGTCATGTCCTTCGTATTCATTCCGGTTTTCCGGGTCTTCGTAGTACTTACCAATATGAACCCATTCAAGTTCATGGGTTTGTCGTGGCGTGACCTGCCATTTGATACTCATGCTTCCCAGGGTTTCCGGGGCTGTGTCGATGGTATTACCTTTCAGTGGCGTGGCTGATAACGCGGGATTGTTGTCGTACTGATGCTCAGCCCAGGTGAATGCAACACTGGCGGTAACGGCCTCGTGAAGATCTATTTTCATATCGAGTTCAATTCCGTGATGTTCAGTTTTACCGTTGTCGACATTCTGTCGTGAGGTGTCCCGGAAAATGAAATTGTCCTTATTCATTGAAAAAAGTGCGATGTTATAACTGATTTTTTCGGTGCTGCCCCTGAACCCCAGTTCCAGTGAATCCATTTCTACAGGATCGATATCGGCAATGTTTTGACTGTTTTGCAACCGGTAAAGCTCGGTCGCCTGTGGCGCACGGAAGCCCTGCGACAGGGAAGCGAATACCTGGTGTGCGTCTGACCATGAGTAAATCAAGCCAACTCTGGGGGACCAGTTATTGAAAGAATCTTCTCGGTCCGCTGGTCTGGAAAATCTGCAGCCACCAAACCCGCAGGCGGTTCCGTCAGCACGGGTACGCCCGTCGATCATGCGGTTGTCATAGTCGTACTCGGTATATTGATAGCGGATGCTCCCGGTTAGCCGCAGGACATCGTTTAGAGACTTACTGGCGGAAAAAAACAGACCTGCGAGCGACGCGTTGACGTCATAATCGTAATGTTTGCCTTGCGGGATGGTCGCCATCAGGAACGCGCCCCCTTGGGTCGGACCTGGTTGTGTTTCTTTCAGGAAGGCGTTGGTGTATTCCAGATCTATGCCGGCCTGCCACCAGCTATCCGGATTCCAGAGCACGGAAACCCCGACGCTGTCGTGCCCATTCTCCTCAATAGCCTGTCCTGGCAGGTAGTGTTGCAGGAATTTCATTTCGACATGTCTTAGATACGGTTTTAGAACAAGCGAGCCGTTGCCCAGCTGTTGGTCGATTTCGGAAACCAGTCTGAAAGAGCGTGCGTCTCGATATGCTTCAGGGTTCGGGTTGTCTCGCTTCTGGCCGCTGTCCTTGTAGCTGTCGTGCCCCTGGATGAATCCCGCTGTCTCCTGGTTGAGATTGGTATACGAAAAGGTGGTGGTAATTTCCCGTTCGCCGGTTACCGCTCGATACTTGAGTAACATCTTCTGCTGATCGAAGCCGGATTCGTCTTTGTATCCACCATCGGTCGTGCCAGATACGTCCAGGCGAAGAGCGTCAGAAGAAAGTGCAAGGCGCGCGCGGTAATAGTCGTTTGGACCCGACTCCATTTCGACTTCTCGATGACCGGCTACTGTTTCAGGCGTCAGGATATTAACGACTCCATGCATGGCGTTTGACCCATAAATAGATGAGTCAGGTCCTCGTACGACCTCGATTCTGCTTGCCAGTTCGGTGGTGGCTTCGAAGAGTTCATTGA
>Ga0209047_1001564_pt1 | contig 16580 bp, 37 predicted proteins | sample SaaInlV_165m_DNA_3_FD_184681 | JGI IMG/M metagenome (GOLD analysis project Ga0209047, IMG submission 184681) | Marine microbial communities from expanding oxygen minimum zones in the Saanich Inlet - Saanich Inlet SI037_S3LV_120m_DNA (SPAdes)... | ecosystem: Environmental > Aquatic > Marine >...
GGAGACTCACATGGACGAGTTCGTATCCCGATGTGGTTACTGTGGCGATGTTATCGACTATTGCCAAGGTCACGGAGAGGACGAGCGTGCGGAGTTCGGATTCGATTACGATTCCGATGAATACGAAGCGCGCCGCGAGTTCTTTGAGCGTAATGACACTCGCGAGATCGACTTCAAAGAAGGATTCGTGAACTGAGCAAGTGTTGGTGTTGGGGCGTGCGTTGTTTCGGTGGGTTTGTTCGTTGTTCAGGTTGGATAGCGATGGTGCCGTAGTATCTGAGGATACTGTGGGGAAAGGGAGTGTGTGATGACTAGGAAGGATTATGATTTGATTGCTGAGGCGATCAAGGATGTGGGCGTGTTTCATGATGTGGGGCAGTCGTTCAAGTTGATGTGCCCTGAGGATGTTTTATTCAGCGTTGCGATGGAGTTGGGCCGCGGGTTGGCCGCGGATAATCCACAGTTTGACAGGGAGCGGTTTATGGTGGCTTGTGGGGTGGCGGCATGAGTAATCCCGAACTAGCGTGCGACTGGTGTGGCGATGAAGTTGCCAACGGTGAAGGCGTGATGATTGACGATGACCGCGTGTGTTCAGGATGCGCGGAACAAGGGGTGACGGCAGGAGCGAAATGCTAATGGCTAATGAATTTTGGATAGCAACATTGCAATCGCCTATACCAGAGGAGAACGATCATGAAAGCTAATTTTGGATGGCATTATCCACCGGGTGTTACAGGTAATGAATACGCAATATCTGGTGCTGAAGAAGAGTGGGAAGAAGAGCTTGAATGTGAGTCGTGTGGTAAAGGCACTCTGCATTATTGCGAAATCTATAATAAAACCATTTCAACCATTTGTGAAGAGTGCAAGAATGTTAATGAATATGATTCTGATTGGTGGTTTTGTGTGGGTGATATGGCATACGATGCTATGAAAGATGGTGAAATGATATGAGAGTCTTAGAATGTAACATTGAAGATAGCAGTACGATTGAGCATATTCGTGTGGATGTGAAGCCAGGGAAAAACCTGTCGTCACTCTCCGTGAGATTTATTTCTGGTGCTGAGTATTACTATCCATCGGTGAGCAATATGCTGGTAGTTTCGGTTATTTGGGCCGAATCTATAGGTGGTGCTTTTAATAAGCTAATAAGTCAAGACAAGAGTCTTGCATATAGCAGATTGGATAAGTGATTGAGATGTCTAGCAAGAAAATATCTGGGCATAGGCGGCGATACGTTAGCCCTCAGTTTAAAGACAAGGTTAGAGACAGAGATCTTTGGACATGTAGGATGTGTCTGCGGGGGGTTGATGAATTGGATGAGCAGTTAGAGGTGCATCACATTAGGCCTATAAAGATTGGAGGAAGAGATAGGTTCAATAATCTGATATCTTTGTGTCGTATTTGTCATAGCGGAGTCCATTACGACGAAGATAGTGTTAAGTTCTGGATACAGCCTTTGCGTGAATATGTTCGGTTGTTAAAGAAAACAGGCAAGCATATGGCTTTAATCGACGTAATAAATTCCATAAAATGTGAGGAGAATAAAAAGAATGACACCGAAGAAGAGCGAAATGACACCACAGGAAGCAGCCAAACTGCTAGAAACCTCTATGCGTGAATCGTATTTTAAGGCATTGGAGCTTATTGTTGCATTTTCTTTTGGAAATGTAGACAACATGGACGACCCTGTGGCCAGTCCAGACTTGAATCAAGATTTAATGATTGGCGCTTTGCTTAGTCATTGTAAATATATTTTTGAGTATTTAGGAGATTTGCAGGGGCTTGAGCCCTCTGAAGTATGTCAAGGTTATTCTTATTACTTCTATGGAAACGTCTTGCCGGAAATGGAAGCTATGTTTAAGTCAGTAGATATGGATAAACTAAACAGGAAGATTAAGGAGCACGAAGATGACAGTTCTGAGTGACACTACGATCAACGATGAGGATTTAATTGAATACGCTAGGCAGTCTCTGACCAAGCCCCCAGATTTTGGCTATTGGGGGCCAAGTGATATGTTTGAATCTTGGGGTTTTGCTGGTATTGATACAAATCGTGACAGCGACATAGTGGATCGTTCTAACTATAGAGTGTTTCACCAAGTAACAGTTAGTCAATATCCTGACGACTTTAGATCTGAACAGTACGATCATTGGGCTGTTGGGAGTGTTGAGCGTACAACTGTAAAAGTGTTAAAGAACTCTGATGGAGGCATCGAAATTGATAATATCACTGATGCTTTTATAAAGACTTGTGAAGTTCTAGAGGCGCTTATGGATTATCCTATACTTGATGAAGGAGACTACTCTGATCTTGAGTATACAGAGATAATGCAAGATATAGAAGAGAGTGCGCCTGATATGATTTCAAAGGATGAGTTTGACTGGTCTGGGCGCCTGTATGAAGAGCTTGCTTATATTGGTGTCGAGATTTGTCCTGATGCTGATATTTACCCTATGCATAAAGATATGAAGGAGGCTGCTTATCGCTTAGGGTTCTTCAGTAAAGATCACAAGAGTGAGTGGATAGAATATTGCACTGAGGCTGGTCTGAGCATTCCCGATTTGTTTAGAAAGAACGGTGTTCAGATAGAGGGACAGCAAGCGCTGGAGGTGGATTGATGAAAGATTCTATGTTGGTTCATTCTGAATGTGCCCCTACGAGAGAGGAAGTGATGAAGGCAAGAGAAGAGGATGATGTTGATGTTAAAAAGACTGAACCCCGCAAACGAAAAGGATACTCAGTAGCATGACAATCACAAGAAATGCCGTAAAGTGTAATAATTGTGAAACTGCAATTGAGTCTACCCATGTACATGATTTTGTTATGTGTATGTGCGAAGATGAAGACTTGCAAGTTTTTGTTGATGGAGGCCATGCGTATTCGCGTATGGTCTTTGGTAAAAAAGCAAGCTGGACTGATCTAAGTGAGACAACCGATGATGAAGAAACGATAGGAGGTAGCTGTGAGTAGCATATTTGGTGAGATTATTGACGTCGAGGATGTTGTGTCAACCCAGGCGTATAACAGCCGTAGGGGATTGAAGAAGGTTATGAAAGCTTTGCGAGATGAATGCCCTACATGTAATCATCCTAGGATGGGTTATAGAGAGATTGCAAGATACATTAGCTATGCTACGGGCATTAAGATTAATGAAAATTCTGTAAGTTACTACTGTAAAGAGGAGGACTAGTCGTTATGGGTCTAGACAACATGCCTCTGGATGATCCTTGCATGTACGAATATGATCTAAATGTTGATGATGTGGATGGAGGTTGTGATGCTTTACAAAAGTGTGACAAGTGTCCTTGGATTAGAGACATGGGCAAAGAGCCGGGTGCTGCATATGGGATGTTTGGGCGCCCTTGTTGGTATAGAGGGAAGATGGGGAACTATCTTTTGCGCATGCTGATAGATTCCGGTGAGTCGCCTCCAACTGATTTTTATGGCGAGGGTATTGATACAAACACTGAAGGTATTAGCTCTAGAGATTGCATTATTCTTGCGGACTGGATGGAAGAGAGGGTGGATGTTTTTACTAAGGTTATTGCAATTGAGGAGCCTGACGCAGATCCACAGGATAGTGACAATATGTATGCGTATGCAATAAAATGGCTAAGGTTCGTTTCTAAGTATGGAGGATCTGCGATATGGTACTAGAAGAATATACGCCTATTCATGTAACACGGAATGATCTGTCAGATATGGAAAGCGAAGTGTTGAGCAAGGTGGGCGATGTTTTGAGTCTGCCAGGCAGCGAGTATCAATCCATTATACACAAGTATGGTGGGTGCATTAGTTGTTGGGAGCAGATACACGATTCTCTCGACAATATATACACACAGATGAGGGAGAATCATGGAAACGCATGAAGATTTGGGTGTCTTTGTTGAAGTAGGCATGGATATGGAATGGAGGCGGCGCGCTTCGTGTAGGGGGTTAGAGACTAACGTTTTTTTCCCCGGCAGAGGTGAGTCTCTTTCTGCTTTAAAAAGCTATTGCAAGTTTTGTCCTGTCGTTAAGCCGTGTCTAGAGTATTCATTCCGATCCATGGAGAAGTTTGGTATCTGGGGTGGAACTTCTGAAAGGGAGCGGCGTAAGGTTAGAAGCTTTATGAGAAGAAATCGAGAGTCTGGTAAGAGCCTTCTTCTCTCTGAGATGCTTCATACTTTGGGTATTAACTATACACACATGAAGGATGACCTTCTTGAGCCTTTTACTGGAGACGGAATGTACAGTTAGGACTGATCAATGTTAAAGATACTGAGCAAGCTTTCTATCGCTATGTTTTGCGCATTCGTGGCGACTATATTTAATAGCCCACCTGTCAACATTTACAATATGGAACCTGCTGTTGCTGTGGAGAAAGATGAGGTTGTGGTTGATGCTATAACTACGATTATCGCTAGTGTTGCTGAGCCTAGTGTGACTACAGTTACTACTAGCGTTACACCGACTACAACTAAGATTTATGTTCCTACAACTACGATTAGAGTGCCGGTAACGGTTGCAGCTACAACTACGATTAGAGTGCCGGTAACGGTTGCATATGTAGAGACTGATTATGATAGATGGATGGACGAGCATAAAGATTCTATCTGCTATGCGGATGAGGTTTGTGAGTCTATTTATGTTATGCCCACCTTGCGAGAACTCGTAAGAGAATATTTTAGAGAAGAGGACTGGCCCTGGGCGTTTGACATAGCATTTTGTGAGTCTAGTGGTCAGCCGGATGACAGATGGAGTACAGCCATGCATAAGACTACTAATGCTAGTGGATGGTTTCAGCATCTTCCGAAGTATTGGGAGGAACGCTCCGTTAAGGCTGGATTTTCAGGCTTTCATATCATGGACCCTAGAGGAAATGTAGGTGTTGCAGCGTGGCTATTCTATAGAGGCGGAGGTCAAAAGCATTGGGAGTGTGCCAAACATGAACACAACTAAAACAGAAAGAAGGTATGAGATGAATGGAATACACATAGGCCAGAGAAGCATTGCTAATACGACGGAGCGGTGCCTTGAGTGCTTGCGGGTGTTTGATCTGATGGATGAGACAGATGCTCAAGAGTATTACTACGGACACGATTGCGAGGCGTTATGAATAAGTTGATTGATAGCAATGAGGTAACTGAGACATACGAAACCGCTATGGGTATCGTTACTATTTGGAAGAAAGATGGCAAAGATCCAGATGGTATGAATAGCAAAGAGGGTACTAGTAGAATGAAGTATTTCGATCCTCAGCCTATCAAGATGGCGTTGAAGAAGAAGTTTAGAAAGTCCTGAATATATACATTATGCTATGCATATTATACACAGGCTAATTATTTAACTATCGTTACGAAAATATCATTAAGGAGAATGTAATGGGATACTATGTTCAGATTGAATCTAGCACCTTTATGTTGAAGAAAGAAGATTATGAAGAAGCGTATGTAGCGATGTGTGCGCTGAATCAGTTTGACAATATCAAGCGTGGTGGGTCTTATCATAAGGATCAAGATACTGGTGTAGTGACAGAGAATAAGTGGTTCTCTTGGATGACACCTAACTATCCAGATACTCTTACAACTGTTGAAGAGATATTTAAAGAGCTTGGGTTTGAGATCAACACTAGCGATACCGGTTTAGAGATTTGGGGTTATGATAATAAGACCGGTCAAGAGGATTTATTCCTTGAGGCTTGTTGTCCTTGGGCATCAGGTAATATTGAATGGCGTGGTGAAGATGGTGATATGTGGATGGATAACTATGACCATATGACTGTTAGAAGATACCATCGATCAGCTGAATGGATACAGCAGAAAGATTATGTCGGCGCTATTTCAGACGCATTGGCTTTTGCTGAGTGGTCAAAAAAGTATAGGGAAGATATGAGAAAGGCAAGGGAAGAAGAGAATGTCGAAGCCTGAGAAGGTATATTTACAGAGTCAGTTGGATTTGCTGAAGGGAGCAAAGATTGTAGATGCGTATGTAGATGAAACAAACTATGATGGCTGGTCTGAATGTTGGCCTGTGTTGGTAGTTGATATGCCAAATCATGTGATTGATAAAAGCACAGGGAAGCAGATTACAGCTGAGATAATGATTGCACAGGATGAAGAATGTAATGGACCCGGGGTCATTTTAGGACTCCACGACATAAAGGAATTGACTAATGACTGAGCCACGTACATCACAGGATCTTTTCAATCGTACATTGAATGGGATGATATTTCTTGGGATATTGACAATGTTGGTATCGATGAGGAAGAGTTGACTCAGAAGGAAGAAGAAAGGGTAGATGATGCTTGCGATGAAGAGCGTATCCATTGTGAATGCTAATGGATGATAAATGGACCGGGGATGCTGAGGGTGTCTATTATATTTATGCCACCTATAGGGTTCCTATTGGTTTTGGAATAATGCCTCAGATAAGACAAGCCATGATTCATTTGGATTGCTATACAGAGGAAGAGCTAAATGGGATCAATGAACAGGAGCTTCTTCAGATGTGGGTGAATGCTATTTTGGATAATCAGATAGATAATGATTGGGAAAGACTAGGGGAGATAGGAGAAAGGCCATGAGTTTTACACACGGTTATATGGTTCCAGGATTATTAGCTAAAGGGCATTTGAATCAGCAGGATTTGAATGAACAGATAAGGGAAGAAGCATATACTGATGCTTGGGAAACTTCTCTAAGTAAGGCTCAGGATATGGTGACTAATGATGAGAATAAGAAACTCATTGCGGATATCGTAGACCGGATTGCATGGATTATCATAAAGGAGAACAATGATGTTGAATAGTACGCGTGGAGATATTGTAGGTGATTGTCCTCGTTGTGGGGAGCATTCAATAGTAGATCCGCAGGTTCTAAATGCTTTGAGTCAAACAACAAGGGGGCCGGATGATGTATCTGTTTATGTCTGTTCTCTATGTGGAACAGATGAAGGAATGATGGAGTATTTCACAAAGGGATGTCAGCCTCAAAGTGAATGGCCTATTGCTAAGCGGGAGTATGAGCTTCCACTATTCTACTAAAAATCGTATTGGCTAAGAGAAAGGAGTATCCTCTGGGTTAGTGCTGGAAAACATAAGGGAGAACATATCACGGCTGCACCGAAAGGTGTGGTTCATTATATTAAGACCCACCTCTCAGAAATGGGGGGTGGGTCTTTTTATTTGCCTAAAATGAAGTGGGGGGAAACGTTTATTAAACTCTCTATAGGTTAATATTAAGTGCGGGGACCTAACTCCCTGAGGGAATAACGCCCAGAAATAGGGGTGCCACAATCTGCCGGTCTTTAAGTTATAGATATAGAAGAGAGAAGAGTATAGAACACACCCCAGTCTGCCACGCTCAAACACAGCCCCCACTATCCTCCATATTGTGGATAATCCCTCCATATCTTATAAAACCCACTACGTCTACTCTCGATATACGAGTTTTCTATATACGTCTACTGCCTATATAAGATAAAAGTCAAAGTTGGTTGGGGTAACAATTGATGGTGTTTTCCCTTGTTTTAAAGGGTTTTGGTGTGTTTCGGGGGGGTATCCTAAGAAATAAATAAGTTTTATATGCTTCTGTGACCTCTCCAGGTGTAGGTATATCCTTCTATATAGGATATTGTTATGTATTATTATATCTATACCCCCGGAATGGATGGGTTTATGGATGGGTTTGTGGGTAGATGCGTGGGTGCTCTCCAGGGGTTATAGGCAGAGCTATAGGCTCTATGTGTAGTTTCATGCTATCTCATATCATAGAGTTATTTTTCTTTCCCTTTAATCAAAGGGCAAGTGTTTGTAAAAGCCTTGTTCAACACTTGGTTGTATATCCCCTATGATGTAGAATTTCAATGCATTTCACACGGGGATTTGAGAGCTTGTGGGGAAAACTTTGATGATCCGTGGGGATCACATTGTGGGGGTTTATAAGGGCACTATATAAGGTCTTCCTATGAATAAAAAAGATAAATATGAGTATTGGAGATAACAGATATTACAAGAATCAGAGCTTCTATTTATTAATGTTATTTATTTGTAGATATGTGGGAGACCATATTAATAATGTTTATTTATCCTTGAAGCATATCGACACGCACTAGCTCTATGAAATAGTTCTATGAAATATCTATTGATCTTTGGATCCATCATAACCGGCAATGTTCGGGGATGATCCTTAGGGGTGATTTTATTCGCCATGTGAATATTACATACAGAGCCCAACATTCATATCGGCCATAACTGGATCGCATAACCGGGGGTGTAACTAGGGGGTATGATTATCCAATAGAGATATCTACAGATAACACCCCCCACAACTGTAGAGAAGAACTAAGAGGAATCTATACTCCCCTTAGATACCGCTCAAGTTACAGGAGTGTAACCTGTTCCATTTTTTCGTTCACTTCTTCCACCTGTTAATATCTTCAACATCTACACCAGATCTTTGCGCCTGATCTCTGCACCTGACATCTGCCCTTAACATCTGTGCCCAACATCTGCGCCCTCACCCAGCCGGAATAGATTGTTAGAAACAAATAAAATAAGTTTATCTGTTAGTATTGTGGGCATTAAATATAGGAAACAAATAACAATAATTATGCGGGTACAAGCCCTTCGGGTTCTCCTGCGTCGAATACCCGGCTAACTTAACGGTAATTTTGGGGGCTTGAATTAGTCCTATCATCATGGGGAACTATATACACTCTATATAAGCCATAGATATTAATAATAAGGCTGGTGCTTCTTCGGCGCACCAACGTGGGGATATATATGCACTCTATATAAGGTCCACATATTAACAATTAGACTGGTGCGGCTACGGCACACCAGCGTTGGCCATATGTATGTTCAATATTGTTCGTCCTCACTCTCAATTATACGGGTGTGCCAAGCACGCACTTTCGCTTGGCACACCCGCCAGCCTCTCCCCAGACAGCAGAAAGCCCGCCCCTCAGGGCGGGCCTCTGTTCTCGATTGTTCTGGTGCCAGCCTCCGAGTGAGGCCCGAGTCCTAGTCAGTTTTGTGAAGAGCCTACGCCCTCAGGGTTACCTGAGGTGTGCCGGTTTCCGGGTGCCAGTTGATTGACACCTTCGACCCGGCCGGTAGAACCCCATCAGCGACAAGCTTGTTGAAGTGCTTGCGGATCTCCGCAGATACAGCCTGCTTAGCGTTCTTGTAGTCGTCCTCTGACGAGTACGATGAACGCTCTACGGCCATCTTCGACACGCTAGCGCACTTGCCTTCTACAAGTGCGGTCGTCATAAAATCCAACAGTCCCTGTTCATAGGTAGCGACTGCTCCACGACTCGCCTTCTCGATGTCACTGATATCAATGATCTCACCGAAGGTTTCTGTCTCTGCCATGTTGGTCATCTTCCTTCCCGGCTGGTTGTTGTCATTGCGAGGGGTTGCCTTTGCCCCGATGACCTTAGGGAAATCGTACTCTTGTTTACCAGTCAGCGCAACCCCTAGCGACTAACTTTCCGGGTATGTACTCAACTGGGTGCCCGGTCTATGGCTATTCCTGCTGGTGTGCCAAGCGGTAGTGCGTTGCTTGGCACACCAGCCCGCCCTGCGAACGTCCCTAACGCAGAGCGGGCCGATGGCTCGACTGCCGGTTAGGAGGGGAGTCGCAACCGGCAGGATCTTGTGGACAGAGACCACCTTACTACAGGGGCAGCCGATGTCAAGCACCTTTGCCGGATTCTTCTGGTGTGTTAAGAATATTCCTTGTAGGGAAATATACACACTCTATATAACGTATATGTATTAAAGATAAGCGCTGTCGTGGGCCAGCGCACAACAGCCCGACCCTGACAGTTGGCCCACCTCAGTACCGCTGAACTACGCCCTAGGACCTCTCATGCCCTCTCCGAGTGATGGATCTAGTCGAATCCGTCCACCTCAACCCGTAGAGGCGTTCTGCCGATATCGCTTCACCCTGGCTAATCCGATATCACCTAACAACGAGAAAGACCCCCACCCCGCAGGATGGAGGTCCTCGCTCGATTGTTCTGGTGCCAGCCTCCGAGTAAGGCCCGAGTCCTAGTCAGATGAGGAGCTCCCCACTATCCCTTTAGGGATATTTGTGGTGACCCGTTCTCCGGATGCCAGTTTATGGAAAGCTTTGACCCCTCAGGGACCTTGCCATCCTCAACCAACTTGCGGAAATGCTTGCGCAGTTCCGCCCCAACGGCCTGCTTGGCGTTGCGGTAGTCGTCCTCTGACGAGTAGTCCGCACGCAGCACTGCCATTGACCCGATAAGCCCAGCTTTCCCCTTAGCGAGTGCCGTTGGCATCCATGCCAACAGCCCCTCGTCATAGGTGGCCTGTGCTCCCCGAGACGCCTTAGAGACGTCATCAATGTTGATGACCTCGCCGTAGGCGCTTGTGGTGCTTGTCATATCTTCACCTCCCTTCGGGACAGTAGAGAGATCGTTCACGACCTAGAGAAGGGGTCCACAACCGCAACGGAGCAGGGCTTGTTCCATGCTGGCGACACGTTCCAGCTCTTCCGTAGCATGGACCTCCCTCTCTCTAAGGAGCGCACGTAGAGCCTCATGCACCACTTTGGATGGCGAGTCTGATGTTGATGCAGCCTGTCGCCATAGATCCTCAGGAATCGTGATTGACAGTCGGTGACTAGCCATGATGGAGCCTCCCTAGTTGGTGTAGAGGGAACGATACACGTTCTAGAACCAAGTTCCACCGATACCCCTAGTCCAGACTCTCCAGCATGGCTCTAGGTCTATTCCCGCATGCACTCAATCAGGCTGACCCCTACCCCCATTCCCGTAACCGTTCACAAGTTTCATTAGCCAGCCAGCGCACAACAGCTCGAGGGTCTAGGTAGCAATGTTGAGAGCCAGGCATCACCGTAAACCTAGAAACTGCGGGATCCCCAACGGCCAGCCCAAAAGCAGAAAAGACCCGCCCCCCGGAGGGAGCGGGCCGGTCCTTCCTGGTAGTGGACTACTTACGTCGAGATACCTGCGGAGCGTGTACCTCAGGATGCCAGTTGGTGGAATGCTTGAACCCCTTGGGGAGCCTCTCTGCGGCCACGAGATGCTCTACATGGTTGCGGATGACCGCTCCCACCCTCTGGCGCTCATTCTGAAATGCATCCTTGCCGTCCTCTGTCCCGGGGAAGTCTGAGCGTGCCACGGTGAACGTGGTGAGCAGACAGGCCATGTCTGCATCAAGCCCCTGTTGGAGAAAGTCCAACAGCCCCTCATCGTAGGTAGCGGTGGCGCCCCGGGGAGCCTTCTGGATGTCGGAGATGTCTATGACCTCTCCATATTCGTTTGCCATAATCCCAATCCTTTCGGTTAGTCGTGTGGGATAGGGAGGATTCTAGGCACGTACTCAAACGAATAGCAACCACCCACCACCTCGCCCGGTTGTGTAAAAGGTTAGTGAGCCAGCCAGCGCACAACAGCGGGGGGTGTGGGGATAGTCATATATACTCTATAAAGGGCACCTATCCCCTCTATCAGCCTGTTGTTCAATGTAGTGAGCGATCAGACGGCGGGCAACACTCTAGAGCTATTTATTTGTAATTGTTGTCGAGTCCTTGTCAGGAAATGCCATGAGTAGACGAGCTTCAACATTTGGTGGGACCAGATTGAACCCGGATGTCGTGCCATGCCACCAGTCCCCTACGACCGTGCGGGAACCGTAGCTGTCTACTGGTCCCCAGATGGTCTCTCCATGCCCAGCTAGCGCTGTACCCGGTACAGCGTTGTCGTGCATGCCGTAGAATGCGTCCTGAAAGACTCGGTAAGCGTCTCTCGCATGGGCATGCTCATCGGTAAGAATGTTTGCTCTCAGCTCAAAGATTACGTCCGTGCGGATATGCCATGAGACTATCCCTTCGGTACTTAGTGGTCCGGGTTGGATGCTAGGTACTGCGCTCATCGTGTTCTCCCCTATGTACTAAATGTTGTGGTTAGTGGGCACTTGTCTTGCTGTTGTTCAAGGTAGCGAGCGAGCAGACGGCGGGCAACACTCTGGAGCTATGCCTCCTTGTTGCAAGTTGAGTAGTGGGCTGCCCAGTTGGCGATCCACCGGGCTTCACCGTCACCGTCGCCGTGCCAGTTGGCCTGCGACTCGTACACATCAGCGAGGTACCATTTGCCCTTGTTGGACTTGACGTAGGCGACCTCTGCGTCGCACTTGAGGCACCGGAACACGGCGCTCGTGCCCTTGCAGCCGTTACCAGCCGAAGTCGCCTCGGCGAACCTTCTTACCGATCCGGTACGACTCACGACCGGAACGACGCCCTGCTTCTCGCCAAAGCAAGTCTGGCAGGTGGTGACCCACTTGCCGTCCCGGTTCTTCGACAAGGCGAACTGCGTGGCGTTGCCGCAGAACTGGCAGGCCGCTTCGTACTTAGCGACCTGCGGGAAGTAGGTGATGATCTGGTGGGTGCTGGGGGTTGCGCTCATCGTGTTCTCCCCTATGTACTAAATGTTGTGGTTAGTGGGCACTTGTCTTGCTGTTGTTCAAGGTAGCGAGCGAGCAGACGGCGGACAACACTCTGGAGCTATCTTGCTCTGGTTCGTGAGACTAAAGAGTGTGGCAAGATTGTTGTGGACCGAACCTCCAGATTGACAATGTTGTCCGTTGTCATGGAGGGGTCGGGCAGACTCACTCTCCACTTGGTCCCGCAGGCTGTGCATCTCCTCTGACGATGGGCAGGATAGAGAACCTTGTTCCTACCCTCTCTGATCGTCAGAGGGACTGTGCGCCCACAGCATGGCGTGGTCATGGTCCTCTCAATGTACCGGCGGGGATTGATTGTGTATAGGGGTACATACATGGTCTAGCCTCCGAAGTAGTAGTGGCGCAGGAAATGAAAATGCCCTGAGTCCCACAGGGCTGCTATGACATACGCTATGGGCGCAATCATGGCTATAAGTGCGTACCTAAACATTCGCTCTGACATAGTGTTGCCTCTCTGGTTGGGGATCATGCTATGGAGTATAGCAGGGTTAAGAGCATTCTGTGGGCATACTCCATCTGATCGTATAAGAGTCATGGTTTTCCCTGTTGTTCAAGATAGCGAGCGAGCAGGTGGCGGACAACACTCTAGAGTCTAGGAACGCCTGTAGCGACCTCTGTAAGCAGAAAGACCCTCACCCCCTAGGGGGCGAGGGTCAGGCTGTCTAGGGGAGGTCTAGAGTGCTCCACACGCCTCCAGATCCTCAAAGGCGATGTAGCGCCACCCTGCGAGGATCGTGTCTGTATTGAGGTCATGGATGTTGTAGTCGATAGCGGTCACTGGCGTGGCATGCATGGTGGTGGCATTGACGAGGACGGCGTGCACGATGCTTCGGAATACCGGATCGGTACTGCCGATGATGTAGAGGATATCTCCGCCATTGTAGGTATAGGCCGCGACGTGTGAATGAGCGTAGGCCGCATGTAGCCACGCTTGAGTGCGCACCATACTTGTGGCACTGAATCGCGGGGTGTTGGTGATGAACCTACCTATCGGGGTGGTCATCGGGATTGTGGGGCGAGTGGTGGTGTTCATGATGTACCTCCTAGGTACGGTGGCTGGTTGGTGATGTCATTATGCGCAGATTCTGGAACACTTGTCAAGAGATTTCTTTCATGCACTCAATAGGCACCTATTGAGGGCCCTATCACCCTGTTGTTCAAGATAGCGAACGAGCAGCTGGCGGGCAACACGCTAGACGGACAGAGAATCTAGGTGTGCAGCGTAGGCGTCATTAGATAGCCATCCCATAGCATTAGCGTGCTCCATCGAACAGACCCGGCTGCCGTCGCGCAGAATCATGCCGGTGCCATCCTGGTGTGTCCAGATTCCCCATTTATCATCGCACGTGTCCAGTCTGGAGAATATCACAACGGCTGAGTCATCGAGTCTATCTGCATAGTAGTCATAGGCTTTATGTCCTACTTCTATGGTCTGATTATCGGCGGTCTTTATGATCATTGTATCGTCTCCCCTAGTTGGTTCTGTTGCCATGAGTGAACTATAGACCAGCTCCGCAGCTCTGTCTACTCCTATGTGCTAAATGTTATGACTAGTAGTTGCCTATTACCCTGTTGTTCAAGTTAGCGAGCGAGCAGATGACGGGCAACACCGGTTGTGGGGCATGCAGGTACGTCCTGACGCACTGCTCTCTGTGTAAAGCAGGTCAGATGGAATATGTATTCAAAATTGAGTAATTTTGAATTGCAGGTCAGATGAAATATGCTTGATTCAAGTTTAAGAGGTTGGGGAGGGGGGGGTGTTTGTGTATCCCTCTCAGATGCTCCTATTTGCTTTTCTAAGGGCTTCCCAGGGGGGTAGATGGGGGGTCATCTATTATTCCTCTCAGAGGCTCTTAGAGAGGCTGTGTGTGGCTCTGAGAGCATTCTAGAAGCAGCAGGCTTTTACTGTTAAGAGAGAGAGGGGGGGTTTAGAGCGTTTTGGTACGCACGGTGCTTATTTGCCATTTGCTACCGTTATACCACACAATTTTACGGACACCTGCTTTAAGGATGAGGATAAGACAGGCGTCGCATGGGAATGAGGGTAGTGTGTTGCCTGTTTTGCCAAGGCGGGCGATGGTGATGGTGCCGTTTTCTCCGTTGTTGTATGCGTTGCTGATTGCGCCTTCTTCGGCGTGGTATGAGCACATGTGGTGTGCTTGGTCGATGTCGAGGGCGGGGCGGTTGCGGAAGCGGTTGTGGTGTCCTGATATTTTTCCGGCGACGTTCATGACCGCTCCGACGCGGACCTTCATGTCTGAACGTTCGGCCCATTCGATGGCACGACGGATGTTGCTGTGATGCTTATTGGATAGTCTCATGTTCCCAGGCTACTTAAGCCACCAAACATCTTTTGAAACTATAGCGCATTTAGCGTGGTATGCTCCTGCGCCATCTGACATCAGATAGTTTCCAAATGTATATGAGTCTCCACAGTGAATACACTTGCCCGTCTTTTGTGAGGCAAAGACGGACTGTCTATTCCGGCTGGTACTCACACCCAGGGCTTCATAATCTGCCTCAGCAGCCTTTTCATAATCTCCAACAGTGTTCTTTGACATTTATAATGTCCTTTCTGGTATAATAGTATTGCGGGGAAGAACAATGGATGTTCACGGGTCTCATAAGCCCGACTTAGCTGGTTCGATTCCAGTCTCCGCCACAAATCTCTTCAGCACTCCACGAAGACTCTGGCTTGAGATTCATATCCCAGCATTTCTTAAACCATTTTTTAATTCTTCCAGCTTGCGGGTAGTCACTCATTTCTAGGGCGGCTACAATGATATTTATTTCTGACCGATCAAGCATAAGGATAATCTTTCTTCTTTCAAAGAAACCTTCTTGACTCATATCACACTCCATTCTACCTTAGACAACAAAGACTCACGCCACTTCAAAGCGTATTTAATGCAATTATTGCAATGTGGATGACTACAGCCCTTGAGGGGTGGCTCATACCTAGCAGAGAATGACCAAGCCATAGAGTCTGCAGATTTCAAGAATTTTGCATTATTAATTAGACCCGCTCCCTTGACACCAAACCCGTGTAGCTGAAGCGGATGTAATATGGAAATGATTCCAGCGATTTCAGCCTCCCGGTTCCTTCTGCATATTGAACCCAATCCTATCAGGGATTCGCTTGATAAATCAACCCCGGCGGCTTCATATTGGTCAACGTTTCTCAAATAATCATCACGACTCCATCCCTGAATGACAGGAATGACTAAAACGCCCAACACATCACGCAACTCAAGAAAATTGTTTACAGTGTTTCGCTGATGATCAGCTACAGTCAAGCCAGACGCCTTTAGCGCTGACGGCTCGCACATCCAGTCTTGCGGAGCGGCCCAATCAAGATTGCCCATCTCGTCGGCATACCGAATAACCTCGTCGGCATAATCTCTAGCCGTTAGAACCCATTCACCAAATTTGTGGATCTCTGTAAAACCGCCTGAATCTAGAGCCCACCTACCAAGAGCTTTAGGCGGATTCTTCTTGCACCTTCCAGCAATACGACTACGAGACACAAATAGAGGCACACTGGTGCGCTGCAGCCATAGAGGCTCATGAGTCCCTAGATAGAACATTAACTTATGCTAAATTTCATTGATTATTTTTTCTTTCTAATCTTGTTAACTGTATAGAATAGCAACCGTTAGCTACGGTTATGACTTAAGCGTAGTTTGCTGCGAGACTTGTATTTCATGCCTGTAATTACAAGTCTCGACCGTCAGGCTTGTATTCTGTCACGTTTTCCTGTCATTTACTGCCTCCTCGTCATTATTGAAACGAACCACGACCGCCAGTGGGTCGCTTTCAGCCAGCGCCAGCAAGGCGTCCTCACCCTCGTACACATAAAACGATCCACCAGAGAGAGCCACATGCGCCACAGGTGTCAGGTCACTCATCTGCTGCCTCCAGTCGGCCCATTAGAGCCTCCATCTCAACAGCCATCGGGGTTGTCGGTTGTGTCTGTCGCACCCACCACAGAGCGGACACGATCAGTCGTCGGTCAGCAGTAGACAACGGCACCATCTCCGAGTCACTCACTGAATGATCAACGCCGTAGGTCATGT
>Ga0209047_1001566_pt1 | contig 16571 bp, 16 predicted proteins | sample SaaInlV_165m_DNA_3_FD_184681 | JGI IMG/M metagenome (GOLD analysis project Ga0209047, IMG submission 184681) | Marine microbial communities from expanding oxygen minimum zones in the Saanich Inlet - Saanich Inlet SI037_S3LV_120m_DNA (SPAdes)... | ecosystem: Environmental > Aquatic > Marine >...
TCCACCTTTTTTTTCTTTTGTTGTTTTAACGTGCTTTTTCAACATATTAATACCTTGTACTTTCGCTCTATCACTAGATCTATCGATTTCAATAACTTCGCCCTCTTTTTTTTTATCCTTTCCAGCTAATATTCTTACTTTTAAACCTTTTTTAATCATTTTATAAAACCTCTGGAGCCAATGAAATTATTTTCATTTGACCTCTATTTCTTAATTCTCTAGTGACGGGGCCAAAAATCCTAGTTCCAACTGGTTCACCTTTATCATCAACTAGAACTGCTGCATTATTATCAAATTTAACTTTACTTCCATCTTCTCTATGAATTCCTTTTTTAACCCTAACTACTACAGCTTTATGAACTGATCCTTTTTTTACTTTACCTTTTGGTATTGCTTCTTTGACAGCAATAACTATTGTATCACCAATACTTGCATATCTTCGTTTTGACCCACCTAAAACTTTAATACATTCAATCTTTTTTGCTCCTGTATTATCAGCAACTAGTAATTCAGTTTGTACTTGTATCATTTTGTTTCTTCCATTACTTGAAATTTTTTATTTTTAGAGAAAGGTTTACTTTCAATTATAGAAACTTTATCTCCTGTCTTAAATTTATTATTTTCATCATGTGCATTATATTTTTTTTTAACTTTGACAACTTTTTTTAGCACTGGATGTGAATATTTTCTTTCCACTACCACAGTAATAGTCTTATTAGGTTTGTCGCTCACAACAACTCCTGTTAATATTTTTTTAGGCATTTAATTTTCCTCTTAATAAAGTTTTTAATCTTGCTATAGTTTTTTTCGATTCTCCAATTTTAGAAGGATTTGTAATTTGAGAATTTATTTTTTGAAATCTAAAATTAAACAGATCTTTCTTCAACTTGTTAATATTTTTTATTGCCTCATCTTTAGTTAACTTTTTTAATTCTTTTTTCTTCATATTAAGATACTCTTTTTATAAATTTGGTTTTAATTGGTAGTTTTGCTGACGCTTTATATAATGCTTCTTTAGCAATTTCCTCAGATACACCATCAATTTCAAATAAAATTCTACCTGGTTTTACTCTGCATGCCCAATATTCAGGTGCACCCTTACCTTTACCCATTCTCACCTCAACAGGTTTTTTTGAAACAGGAATATTTGGAAAAATTCTTGTCCATACACGACCTTGTCTCTTCATATGTCTAGTTAATGCAACTCTCGCTGCTTCAATTTGTTTACCAATTATTCTTTCTGGAGCCATAGCCTTAAGAGCGAAAGCACCATAATTGATAGTACTGGCTCTGGTTGCAGTTCCATGAATTCTACCTTTGTGAGCTTTTCTAAATTTCGTTCTTACTGGCTGTAACATAATTATTTTTTAACCTCTGGTTTAATCTTGTTAGTTTCTTGACTAAATTCTTTAGCAAAAACTTCTCCTTTATAAATCCAAACCTTAATTCCAATAATTCCATAAGTTGTTAAGGCTTCTGCTTCTGCATAATCAATATCTGCTCTTAATGTATGTGATGGAATGCTTCCATCCCTTAACCATTCGGTTCTAGCTATTTCATTTCCACCAAGTCTTCCACTTATTGAAACCTTAATTCCTTTAGCACCAAGTCTTAAGCAAGATTGCATAGCTCTTTTCATGGCTCTTCTATATGAAATTCTTTTAACAAGTTGTTGTGCTATGTTTTCCGCTACTAAATAAGAGTTTGTTTCAGGTTTTTTTACTTCTTTGATATTTAAGGTTACCTCATTATTAGTAAATTTGGATAGGTTGTTTTTTATTTTATCAATATCACTTCCCTTTTTACCAATTACAAAACCTGGTCTAGAAGTATAAATTGTAACAAAACATTTGTTAGATGTTCTTTCTATCATTACTTTTGATACACCAGAATTTACTACATTTTTCTTAATATATTCTCTAATTTTAAAATCTTCGATCAAATAATTTCCAAAGTCTTTCTTTTTCGCATACCAAACAGAGTCCCAGCCTCTATTCACTCCAAGTCTAAAACCTACTGGATTAACTTTTTGTCCCATGACTCTCCATTTGTTTTGATTCTGATAAAATAATTGTAACACTTGAATATGGTTTTAAAATTGGAGCAGCTCTTCCCTTTGCTCTAGGTCTAAATCTTTTCATAACAATTTTTTTTCCACAATAAGCTTCTTTAACAATTAAGTTGTCAATATCGTATTGATTATTATTTTCAGCATTAGCTACAGCAGATGAAATAGTTTTTCTTATTTCTTTAGTAATTCTTTTTTCAGAAAATTGTAAATTTCTAATTGCTACATCAACTTTTTTTCCAACAATACCTTTTAAAATTGGATTAAGTTTTCTTACACTAGATCTTATATTATTATTAACCGATCTAACTGTTTTTTCTTTTGTTTTATCTATTTTCTTTTTTTTACTCATAATTATTTTTTAACGGCAGCTTCAGCTGGTTTAGCTTTTTTATCTGCTGGTGTATGTCCAAAAAAAGTTCTTGTGGGAGAAAATTCACCTAGTTTATGTCCCACCATATCTTCTGAAATAGTTACGGGTATAAATTTTTTTCCATTATAAATCAAAAAACTAACACCAATGAATTCAGGTATAATTGTTGATTTTCTTGACCAAGTTTTAATAGGCATTTTTTTTGGGTCTGTTTTTTGTTTTTCAACTTTTTTGATTAAACTTTCTTCAACAAATGGTCCTTTCCATACTGATCTAGCCATTATCTAATCCTTCCTCTTCTTTCTTCTTCTTACTATAAATTTATCAGTTCTTTTATTGTCTCGAGTTTTTAAACCTTTAGCAGATTGTCCTGTTGGTGACACAGGATGTCTTCCTCCAGCAGTCTTACCTTCACCACCACCATGTGGGTGATCTACTGGGTTCTTAACTACACCTCTTGTATGTGGTCTTATTCCTAGCCATCTTGATCTTCCAGCTTTGCCAATTTTAATATTTTTTTGGTCTGGATTAGATAAAACACCGATAGTAGCTAACGATCTTGAATCTATTTTTCTAACTTCACCAGAAGTCATTTTGATTAATGAATAATTGCCGTCAAGACCACTTATAGTTACTGATGTTCCAGCAGATCTAGCAATTTTTCCACCCGCACCTGGTTGTAATTCAACATTATGAATATCAATTCCAACCGGAATATCTTGAAGGGGCATACAATTACCAACTTTGATTTCTTTCTTTTCACCATTTTCAATAATGTCTCCCACTTTAATTTTTTGTGGGGCTAAATAATAAAAATGTTTTCCATCTTCAAATTTTACTAACATAATATAACAAGATCTATTTGGATCGTATTCAATTCTTTCTACAGTAGCAGGCATATCAAATTTTTTTCGGTAGAAATCAACCTGTCTATACATTTTTTTATGCCCACCAGCTCTATTTTTCGAAGTGATATGACCATTATTATTACGGCCTTTCATTGTATTTTTAGGTTCAACTAATGTTTTAAAAGGTTTACCTTTCCATAGACCAGTTCTATCTACAAGGATTGTTCCTCTAGTTGATTTTGTATATGGTTTAAAAGTTTTTAATGCCATTTATTAAATTCCTGTTGTTAGATCTATGCTTTGACCTTTTTTAAGAGTTATAATTGCCTTTTTGTATCCCTGTACTTTTATTTTTTTTCCTCTAGTGACTTTAGTTCTATTTTGCTTATTAACTATATTTATTTTTGTTACATTTACCTTAAATATTTTTTCTATATTCTTTTTTAAATTAACTTTATTAGCTTCTCTTGGTACTTTAAAAATAATTTTATTTTGTTCTGATAGATTTGTAGATTTTTCAGTTACTATTGGTGATAAAATTTTATCGTATAAATGTATTTTGTTCATTTAAGAATATCTCTTTTCTAGTTCTTTTACTGAACTTTCTGTAAAAACAACTTTTTTAAATTTTATTATGTCAAATGCACTGAAGTGATTAACGTCAGTAATTTTTACGTTTGGTATATTTCTTGTAGATTTTTCTACTTTTTCCTTTGAGGATTTGTCTAAAATTATTAATGAGTTAGTTATATCGAATTTTTTAATTATTAAGCTCATTTCTTTTGTTTTTTTTATTTCATTATTAAAATCACTCAATACCACTAGATTGTTAAGTTTATTTTTTTCACTAATTAATGAGGCTATGCTCAGTTTCTTTTCACTCTTATTTAATTTTCTTTTTTTATAGGCCAATTCACCTTTCGGGCCATGTGCAACACCTCCACCTACGAAAATAGGAGCTTTTCTACTGGCATGACGGGCACCGCCAGTTCCTTTTTGAGCATAAATTTTAGATGTTGAACCTTTTACTTCATTTTGTTGTTTTGTTTTACCGTGTCTTCCTTTGTAGTTTGCATTAGTTTTATACAAAACATTGTTAACAAGTCTTTTATTGATTTTTGCTGAAAAAATTTTATCTAAAACTTCTATAGTAATTTTTTTGCCATCTAAATTTAATTTATCTATTTTCATTATTTTTTCTTTTTATCTGGTGTTTTTTTTGCTAACTCCGCAGCATCAATTTTTTCATTTATTGTTAACTTATTAATAATTTTAACTGATTTTTTAACTAATATTTCTGTGTTTTTAGAACCAGGTATCGAACCTTTTAAATATAATAATTCATTTTCTAGATCTGTTTTTATAATTTCAATATTTTGCATTGTTCTTAACTTATCACCCATGTGTCCTGCCATTTTTTTTCCCTTAAATACTTTACCTGGGTCTTGTCTTTGACCAGTGGAACCATGAGATCTATGTGAAACTGAAACACCATGAGTTGCTCTTAAACCACCAAAATTGTGTCTCTTCATTGCACCAGCAAAACCTTTGCCTATAGTTTTGGATGTTGTGTCAACAAATTTTACTTCTTTAAATATCTCTAATCCAAACTCGTTTCCTTCTTTATATTTTTCTGTGTCTTTAACTCTAAATTCTTTAAGTTTTTTCTTGGCTTCAGTATTTTTTTTTGCAAAAAAACCTTTCATAGCTTTTGTAAGTTTTGAATTTTTAACGTTACCAAATCCTAATTGAACAGCTTTATATCCACGCTTATCTTCTTCAATAACATTAATAACTCGAGCTTTTTCCATTTTAACTACAGTAACTGGAACTAAGCGACCAGTCTTATAAAATTCTCTAGTCATTCCTATTTTTTTGCCAATTAAAGCTATCTCAATCATAATTATATTTTGATCTCCACATCAACACCTGAGGCTAAATCAAGTTTCATTAAAGCCTCTACTGTTTGCGGTGTTGGCTCAATTATATCGATTAATCTTTTATGCGTTCTCGTTTCAAACTGTTCTCTACTTTTTTTATCTATGTGTGGACCCTTTAAAACAGTGTATTTTTCCACTTTAGTTGGAAGTGGAATTGGGCCTTTTATTGTAGCTCCAGTTCTCTTAACAGTGTTAACAATTTCTTCAGTAGAAGCATCAAGAATTTTGTTATCGTATGCTCTTAGTTTAATTCTTATATTTTGTTTATCCATAATTAATTAGCCTGCAATTTTCTTTGTTACTTCATCCTGAACATTTTGAGGAACTTTTGAGTAATGATCAAAAAACATAGAATATTGTGCTCTACCCTGTGACATTGATCTTAAACTATTTATATAACCAAACATGTTTGCTAAAGGAACCATTGCTGTTATTACAGTAGCATTTCCTCTTTGTTCTTGAGTGCTAATTTGACCTCTTCGACTATTTAAATCTCCGATAACATCACCCATATAATCTTCTGGAGTTACTACTTCAACTCTCATTACAGGTTCTAATAATTTTAGTGTTCCTCTTGTACAAGCTTCCTTGAAACAAGCTCTACTAGCTAATTCAAAAGCAAGAACACTAGAATCAACATCGTGATGTAAGCCATCTAAAATTGTAACTTTGTAATCTATCATTGGAAAACCAGCTAAAATTCCACCATCAGAAACTGTTTCAATTCCTTTTTCAACACCGGGTATAAATTCTTTGGGAATTGAACCACCTTTAATTTTACTTTCAACTTCTCTTCCTTTACCAGGCTCCTGTGGTTCTACTAAAAGTTTTACTTTAGCAAATTGTCCAGCCCCACCACTTTGTTTTTTGTGTGTGTATTCAAACTCAGAAGGATTTTGCAATGTTTCTCTATAAGCAACTTGAGGTGCTCCAACATTAGCCTCTACTTTAAATTCTCTTTTCATTCTATCAACAATAATGTCCAAGTGAAGTTCACCCATTCCTTTTATTATTGTTTGTCCGGATTCCTCATCAGATGTAACTCTAAATGAAGGATCTTCTTTAGCTAGTCTTCCTAAAGCTTCACCCATTTTTTCTTGATCAGCTTTTGTTTTTGGTTCAACAGCAATTTCAATTACTGGGTCTGGAAATTCCATAGGTTCCAGTAAGACAGGTTTATCTTCGTCACACAATGTGTGACCAGTTATTGTATATTTTAATCCTGCGAGAGCGACAATATCACCAGCATTTGCTTCTTTAATATCTTCTCTTGAGTTTGCGTGCATTAAAAGCATTCTGCCAACTCTTTCTTCTTTTTCTTTAGAAGAATTATATATACCTGTTCCTGTTTTAATCGTTCCTGAATATATTCTAATAAATGTTAATGAACCTACAAATGGATCATTAGCAACTTTAAAGGCTAATGCAGAAAAACCTGCGTTGTCATCAAATTTCATATCAACTTCATCTTCAGAACCAGGTTTAGTTCCTTTAATAGAACCAATGTCTATTGGGCTTGGTAAGTAATTTATGACTGCATCAAGCAATGGTTGAACACCTTTGTTTTTAAATGCTGAACCAGTAGTAATTGGTACAAAACCAAAATTTAACGTCCCTTTTCTTATACATTTAATTAAGTCATCTTCTTTGATTTCATCACCATTTAAATAGCTTTCCATAAGTTTTTCATCTTGTTCAACGGCCATCTCAACTAATTCTGTTCTATATTTTTGTGAAATTTCTTTTAAATCATCTGGTATATCTTTGTACTCCCACTCTGCTCCCAAAGCTTCATTTTTCCAAACTTGAGCTTTCATTTTTACCAAGTCAACAACACCAGTTAAATCAGCTTCAATTCCAATAGGAACTTGTAAAACTAAAGGTTTTGCACCTAACCTATCTTTAATCATTTCGACACATCTAAAAAAATCAGCACCAGTTCTATCTAATTTATTAACAAAACAAATTCTTGGTACTTTATATTTATCAGCTTGTCTCCAAACAGTTTCGGACTGTGGTTCAACACCAGCAACACCATCAAATACAGCTACAGCACCATCTAATACTTTTAATGATCTTTCAACTTCAATAGTAAAATCAACATGGCCAGGAGTATCAATAATATTAATTCTATGATCTTGCCAAAAACAAGTAGTAGCTGCGGAGGTTATTGTTATTCCTCTTTCTTGTTCTTGTTCCATCCAATCCATTGTTGCAGCACCATCATGAACTTCACCTATTTTATGACTCTTCCCGGTATAATATAAAACTCTTTCAGTCGTTGTTGTTTTACCTGCATCTATGTGGGCCATAATTCCAATATTTCTATACTTATCTAATGTATGTGTTCTACCCATAATTTTTTACCATCTAAAATGTGCAAAGGCTTTATTTGACTCAGCCATTTTATGTACATCCTCTTTTTTCTTAACTGCAGATCCTTTTCTTTCGTAAGCATCATAAAGTTCATTAAATATTTTATCTGACATGTGTTTATCTTTTCTTTTACGAGACGCATCAACAAGCCATCTAATTGCTAAAGCTTGTGCTCTTTTAGTTTTTACTTCAACAGGTACTTGATATGTTGCTCCTCCAACTCTTCTAGATCTAACTTCTACTGTTGGTTTAATATTATTAATTGCTTCGTTAAAAACATTAATTGGTTCTTCTTTTGTCTTAGATTTTATTTTTTCAATTGCTTCATATACAATTTTTTCAGCTACAATTTTTTTTCCATCAAACATAATAGAATTTATTAATTTTGGAATAATTGTTGATTTAAATATTGGATCAGGTGTAATAATTTTTTTAGGTTGTGTTTTTTTTCTAGACATAATTATTTACCTTTTTTTGTTCCGTACAAAGATCTACGTTTTTTTCTATTTGCAACACCTTGAGTGTCTAAATTTCCTCTAAGTATATGATAACGAACTCCAGGTAAGTCTTTAACTCTACCACCTCTAATTAAAACTACCGAGTGTTCTTGAAGGTTATGACCTTCTCCACCTATGTATGCTGTAACTTCAAAACCATTTGATAATCTAACTCTTGCAACTTTTCTTAATGCTGAGTTTGGTTTTTTTGGTGTTGTTGTATAAACTTTAACACAAACACCTCTTTTAAGTGGTTGTTTTTCTAACGCAGGAACTTTGTTCCTTGTTATTGGTTTAATTCTTTTTTTTCTTAACAACTGGTTAATAGTTGGCATAAGTTTTTTTTAATTAATTAAATGTATTTTTGATGAAAATAACTGACGGGTTATTATGTGGCAGCGTTTAGTTCCATTAAGTAGGTACTACATTCCAACCAAAAATACCGCCAAAATACTATTAAATTTCACTTTGTCAAACTAAAACTACAGATTTATATGGTTTTTTTATTGATTTGATTGAGTTTCTGAAGGGTCAGTAGGCTCCGGTTTATCCCGATCAACTAAGAAACTTGTGTCGTCTTCAAGTGCTTTTTTATTCCAGTTATTTTTAATATGTCCAGTTCCAGCAGGCACAAGTCGTCCAACTATAACGTTTTCTTTTAAGCCATTTAGTGGATCAACTTTTCCTTTAATGGCAGCATCTGTTAAAACTCTTGTTGTTTCTTGGAATGATGCTGCTGAAATAAATGACTCAGTTTGTAATGAGGCTTTAGTAATTCCCATCAAAACTCTCTCTCCTACAGCAGGATTTTTTCCTTCGGAAACTAGTTTTTCATTTGAAATATCAAATTTAATTCTATCAATCATTTCTCCTGGTAAATAAGATGAGTCTCCAGAAACTTTTACTTCAATTTTTTTTAACATTTGTCTTAAAATTGTCTCTATGTGTTTATCATTAATAACTACACCTTGTAATCTATAAACTTCCTGAACTTGATTAACAAAATATTCTGTAAGGTCTTTAATTCCTAATATTCTTAAAATATCATGAGGTAAAGGTTGACCGTCTAATAAATACTCACCTTTTTTAATTTTTTCACCTTGGTTAAAATTTATATGTTTTCCTTTAGGTATTAAATAATTTGATGGTTCGCCATTTTCAGGTTGAATTGAAATTTTTTGTTTACCTCTAACTTCTTTTCCGAATAATACTTGGCCATCATTCTCAGCAATTATAGCACTGTCTTTAGCTTTTCTTGCTTCAAACAACTCAGCAACACGAGGCAATCCTCCTGTAATGTCTTTAGTTTTTGTTGTTTCTTTTGGAAGTCTTGCAATTACATCCCCAGCAAAGATCTTTTGTCCATCTTTAACAGATAAAATCGAATCTGGTACTAGATAATACCTTGCTTCATTATCATCAGCTTTTTTAATAACGTTTCCTTTTTCGTCTCTCAACGTTATTCGTGGTTTTAAATCAGTATTTTTAGATTGTGCTCTCCAATCAACTACAGATTTTGAAGAAATTCCTGTTGCATCATCGGTTGTTTCTTGAATTGATACACCATCAATTAAATCGACATATCCAGCAATACCACTTTTTTCTGCAATAACTGGTGTTGTGTAAGGATCCCATTCGCAGATTTTAGAATTTGATTTAACTTTATCACCGTTTTGAAAAAATAGTTTTGAACCATATGCGACTTTATAAACGGCAACTTGTACACCATTATCATCTTCAATAGATAATTGTGTATTTCTACCCATTACTATTAAATTTTTCTTTGAATCTTCTAATAGATTTGAGTTAATTATTTTTAATGTTCCTGCTGACTTTGTAATGATTTGAGATTCTTGTTTAACAGAGGCTGTACCACCAACGTGGAAAGTTCTCATAGTTAATTGTGTTCCAGGTTCACCAATAGATTGAGCTGAAATCATACCGATTGCTTCACCAACATGAACTATTTTTCCTCTGGATAGATCTCTTCCATAACAAGTAGCACACACACCATTTTTGGAACTACATGTCATAACTGAGTATGCGTTAATAAACTTAACTCCCGCTGCATCAATTTTATCACAAGCAGATTCATCAATCATTACTGATTTTTTTATTATAACTTCACCTGTGATAGGATTTTTAACATCAGTAGCCGTTACTCTTCCAAGAGCTCTCTCTGATAAACTTACAACTACGTTTCCACCTTCTAAAATTTCAGCTAACTCAATAAATCCTGGTTTTTCACATTTTATTTTAGTGATAGTTAAATCCTGAGCTACGTCACAAAGTCGTCTAGTTAAATATCCCGAGCTAGCAGTCTTTAATGCTGTATCAGCTAATCCTTTTCTAGCTCCATGCGTAGAATTAAAATATTCTAATGCTGTTAAGCCCTCTTTAAAGTTTGAAATAATTGGAGTTTCAATGATTTCACCTGATGGTTTTGCAATAAGACCCCTCATTCCAGCCAATTGTTTCATTTGAGCTGCTGAACCTCTAGCCCCACTATCTGCCATCATAAATACAGAATTAATTTTCATTCCATCTGGTGTTGTTTCTGTCGCAGAAATACCTTTCATCATTTCACCAGCCACTTTGTCAGTACATTTTGACCAAGCATCGACTACTTTGTTATATTTTTCACCTCTTGTAATCAAACCTTCGGAATATTGATTTTCATAATCAGCGATAAGTTTTTTTGTATCATCAATTAATTGAACTTTATTTTCTGGTATTACTAAATCATCTTTTCCAAATGATATACCTGCTTTAAAAGCATGTTTAAAACCTAAATCCTTTAATTTATCACAAAATATTACTGTTGTTTTTTGTCCACAAAATCTAAACACACTATCAATAATTTCTGAAACAGTTTTTTTTGGTAATAATCTATCGATCATTGAAAATTTAATATTTTTGTTTTTTGGTAGTAGACTAGCTAACAAGAATCTTCCTGCAGTAGTCGTATATTTTTCAACCTTATCATTTCCATTTTCATCAACTGTCTTAAATCTAGAAATAATTGTTGTATGCACTTTTATTTGATTTGATGATAATGCGTGTTCAATTTCATCACAATCAAGAAAATATCCTTCAGGTTTATCAGTTTGAAATGGTGCTTGAGACAAGTAATAAAGTCCTAAAATCATATCCTGACTTGGTACGATAATTGGTTTACCATTTGATGGGCTTAAAATATTGTTTGTTGAAAGCATCAAAATTCTTGCTTCTAATTGAGCCTCCAAACTTAATGGCACGTGTACAGCCATTTGGTCACCATCAAAATCAGCATTAAAAGCTGCACAAGTTAATGGATGTAATTCAATTGCATCACCCTCTATTAATTTTGGTTCAAAAGCTTGAACACCTAATCTGTGGAGAGTCGGTGCTCTGTTGAGTATTACAGGGTGTTCTCTTACGATAAGTTCCAATGCATCCCATACAGCATTCGTTTCTTTTTCAACTAATTTTTTTGCTTGTTTAATTGTAGACGCTAATCCTAATTTGTTTAATCTAGCATATAAAAAAGGTTTAAATAACTCTAAAGCCATTTTTTTGGGTAAGCCACACTCATGTAGTTTAAGATCTGGTCCAACAACAATTACTGATCTTCCAGAATAATCTACTCTTTTTCCTAACAAGTTTTGTCTAAATCTTCCTTGTTTACCTTTTAGCATTTCAGCTAAAGATTTTAGTGGTCTTTTACCAGTTCCAGTTATTACTCTACCTCTTCTTCCATTATCAAATAGCGCATCAACTGATTCTTGAAGCATTCTTTTTTCGTTTCTAACAATGATATCTGGAGCTTTTAAGTCCATTAATCTTTTTAATCGATTATTTCTGTTAATAACTCTTCTATAAAGATCATTTAAGTCTGAAGTAGCAAATCTTCCACCATCTAAAGGAACTAAAGGTCTAAGCTCTGGTGGTATTACTGGTATTACAGTTAAAATCATCCACTCAGGTTTTTGGCCTGTTTCAATAAAAGACTCAATTAATTTTAATCTTTTAATTGATCTTTCCTCATTTACTTTTGATTTTGTTTCATTAATTGTGTTTATTAGAATTTTTCTTTCTTGTTCAAGATCTATGGATTTTAAAATAGATAAAATAGCTTCTGCTCCAATACCAGCTTCAAATGACTCATCTCCATATTCACTTTGGTATTTTGCAAGCTCTTCTTCATTTAATAATTGATTTTTTTGTAAACCTGTTAATCCAGGTTCAATAACTATAAAATTTTCAAAATACAAAACTCTTTCTACTTCTTTAAGCTTCATATCAACAGCTAGTGAGATTCTACTAGGTAATGATTTTAAAAACCAAATGTGAGCGACAGGAGTTGCTAAATTGATGTGACCCATTCTTTCTCTTCGAACATTTGATTTAGTTACTTCAACACCACATTTTTCACATATAATTCCTCTAAACTTCATTCTTTTGTATTTACCACACAAACATTCATAATCTTTAATTGGTCCAAATATTCTAGCGCAGAATAGCCCATCTTTTTCTGGTCTAAAAGTTCTGTAGTTAATTGTTTCAGGTTTTTTAATTTCACCATAAGTCCAAGATTTAATTTTTTCAGGGCTAGCTAAAGTAATTTTAATATTGTTAAAATTTTGAGCTTCTGAAATATCAGTGTTTTTAAATAGATCTGTTAATTCTTTTTTCATAATTATTTTAATTTAATTCTATATTTAAAGCTAATGACTTAATTTCTTTAACTAATACATTAAATGACTCTGGAACACCTGATTCAAAGTTTTCTTCACCTTTAACAATTGTTTCATAAACTTTAACTCTTCCAGCAACATCATCAGATTTAACAGTTAAAATTTCTTGTAATGTATATGACGCTCCATAAGCTTCTAATGCCCAAACTTCCATTTCACCAAATCTTTGACCACCCAATTGTGCTTTACCACCTAAAGGTTGTTGGGTAACAAGACTGTATGGGCCAGTGGATCTTGCGTGTATTTTATCTTCTACTAAATGATGAAGTTTTAACATATAAATAATTCCCACAGTTACTGGTCTATCAAACATTTCACCTGTTCTTCCATCCCAAAGATTAGTTTGTCCTGATCTTGGAAGTTTTGCTAACTCAAGCATGTTTGAAACATCTTTTTCTTTAGCACCATCAAACACAGGAGTTGAAATAGCTATTCCATTTTGTATATTTTCACATAAATCTTTAAATTCAGTTTTATTTAATTTATCTATACCTTCATTAAAAATATCTTTACCGTAAACTGATTTTAAAAAAGTTGAAATTTTTTCAGTTTTTTCAATTTTTTTATTGTTATCATTAATCAATTTTTTAACCTCTTCTCCAAATTCTTTACAAGCCCAACCAAGATGTGTTTCTAAAATTTGACCAACGTTCATACGACTTGGAACTCCGAGTGGATTTAAAACTATATCAACTGGTCTGCCATCTTCCCTATAAGGCATATCTTCAACAGGAACAATTTTACTAACAACGCCTTTGTTTCCGTGTCTACCAGACATCTTATCTCCCGGTCTAAGTCTTCTTTTTATAGCAACAAAAACTTTTACCATTTTCATTACACTCGGTAATAAATCGTCACCACTTCTAATTTTTAATACCTTGTCTTCAAATCTCTCTAAAATATCTTGTTTTGCTTTATTATATTGATCTTTAAGCTGTGCAAGTGTCGCTTCATCGTTAACATTGCCCACTGTAATTTTAAAAATTTCATTAATTGAAAGTTTATTAATAGCTTCAGAATTTAATTTAGTTCCTTGATCTAAATCTTTAATTTTTTTTTTTAAAGTTGAGCCCGAAAGTATTTGGCTAGCTCTTTGTTTAATACTTCTTTCTAAAATTTCTTCTTCGACTATTTTATCTTGTTGAACTATTTCAATTTCAGCTCTTTCAATGGTGATAGATCTTTCATCTTTTTCAATGCCATGCCTGTTAAAAACTCTAACATCAACTACAGTTCCACTGCTACCTCTAGACATTCTCAATGAAGTATCAGTTACATCTATAGCTTTTTCACCAAAAATCGATCTTAACAATTTTTCCTCGGGTCCAGACGCAGAATCTCCTTTAGGTGTAACTTTACCAACTAAAATATCTCCAGCTTTAACTTCTGCACCAATGTAAACAATGCCAGATTCATCTAAGTTTTTTAAAGCCTCTTCATTAACATTTGGTATATCTCTAGTAATATCTTCTTCACCTAATTTTGTATCTCTTGCCATAACTTCATACTCAACTATATGAACTGATGTGAATACATCATCTGTCACACATCTTTCTGAAATTAAAATTGAATCCTCAAAATTATATCCTTGCCATGGCATAAATGCTACTGTAACGTTTTTTCCAAGAGCCAGTTCACCTAACTTAGTAGAGGGACCGTCAGCAATAATATCACCTGATCTAACTTTATCACCAACACGAACTAAAGGTTTTTGGTTAATACAAGTATTTTGATTAGATCTTTTAAATTTTTGAAGATTATAAATATCAACACCAGATTTCGTAAAATCTGTTTCACCTGTGGCTTTTATTACAATTCTTTTACCATCAATTTTATCAACTATTCCATCTCTTTTAGCTACTATTGTAACTCCAGAATCTAATGCTACATCACTTTCAATTCCAGTACCAACTAGTGGAGACTCGGGTTTTAATAGAGGCACAGCTTGTCTCATCATGTTAGAGCCCATCAATGCTCTATTGGCATCATCATTTTCTAGAAAAGGTATTAAAGAAGCTGCAACAGAAACTAATTGTTTTGGTGAAACATCTATATAATCAATATTTTCTGGTTTTGATAAAATAAAGTTAAGATTTTCTCTACATGAAACTAATTCTTCAGTAATTTTCCCATTCTTATCAAGTTTAGAGTTTGCTTGTGCTATAGTATATTTTGTTTCCTCCATAGCAGATAAATATTCAATTTTATCCTCAACAACTCCATCTTTAACTTTTTTATAAGGGCTTTCGATAAATCCATATTTATTTATCTTAGCATAAGTTGATAAACTATTAATTAATCCAATGTTTGGACCTTCTGGCGTTTCAATTGGACAAATTCTTCCATAATGTGTTGGATGAACGTCTCGAACTTCAAAGCCAGCTCTTTCTCTTGTAAGGCCCCCTGGACCTAAAGCTGAAACTCTTCTTTTATGTGTAATTTCAGATAATGGATTAGTTTGATCCATAAATTGTGAAAGTTGAGAACTAGCAAAAAAATCTTTTAAGGAAACTGTCAAAGGTTTTGCATTAATCAAATCTTGAGGCATAGCAGACTCAATATCAAGAGTTGTCATTTTCTCTTTGATAGCTCTTTCCATTCTATAAACACCAATACGAGCTTGATTTTCAACAAGTTCACCTACTGAACGAACTCTTCTGTTGCCCAAATGATCAATATCATCAACCTCGTCTTTTCCATCTCGAAGATCTAGCATTTTGTGGACAATGGCTATAATATCGTCGTTTCTTAAAATAGTAATTTTATCAGAACAATCCAAGTTTAGTCTTGAGTTCATTTTAACTCTACCAACGTCTGAGAGGTCATACCTATCAGAGCTAAAAAAAAGATTGTTAAATATTAAATTAGCAATTTCATTAGTAGGTGGTTCTCCTGGTCTTAAAATCTTATAAATTTCAGTGATAGCATCATTTTTATTATTATTTTTATCATTTAAAATAGTAGTAAGTAAGTAAGGACCTTTATTTATTGAGTTAGTTATAGAAATTTCAATTGTTGTTATGTTAGCTTCAAGAATTTGTTTGATAATTGTATCATTTAATTCAGTTCCAATTTTGAACGTTCCTTCTTCTTCCTCATTTACCTTTACATCTTTATGTAAGTGTTTACCATAAAGAGAGTCTTGATTTACCAAAATATCTTTTAACCCATCATTAAATAATTTTTTAGCATTTAAATAACTGATCTTATCACCTAGTTTAATAACAATTTTTCCTGTCTTTGCATCAGTAACTTCTTCTGAAAAGTTTTTTGCTTTATAGTTTTCAGGATTAAATTTGGTTTTCCATTTATTCGTTTTAACATCAAAGTTGTATTGTTCTTTATCGTAAAATTCATTGACAATTTCTGATTTGGTATAACCTAATGCCATCAAAAATGTTGATGCAAAAATTTTTTTCTTTCTATCAATTTTAAAATATAAAAAATCCTTAACATCATATTCAAAATCTAGCCATGAACCTCTATTTGGAATAACTCTACAGTTAAAAAGTAATTTACCACTAGCATGTGACTTGCCTTTATCGTGATCAAAAAAAACTCCTGGGCTTCTATGCATTTGATTAACAACAACTCTTTGAACACCATTTGTAATAAAGGTTCCACTGTGAGTCATCATTGGGACTTCACCCATATAAACTTCTTGTTCTTTTGCAGATAAAATATCTTTAGTATTATTTTCTTGATCTATTTCATAAACAACTAACCTCAAGAT